>JAEEGJ010014126.1_pt1 | contig 19075 bp, 16 predicted proteins | sample 8958761 | NCBI WGS metagenome assembly JAEEGJ01 (sample SAMN16246546, study PRJNA631951) | gut metagenome | biome: gut microbiome; feature: rumen; material: RS-attached | host: Bos | place: Iran: Karaj | collected 2018-10 | reverse complement strand
TCCTGAAACAGCGGTTCAACACCCTATAACGAATCAAGACTTGTCTATCTACTGGCATTTCAATGTGTCTTTGTTGGTGACAAAAATACGGATATTTTGTCTTTTAACACTACAATGATTAGAATTTACCACTTTTGCCTCCCTTGCCAAAGAGAGAATTTCCACACTCGGATAATACATAAAATAACACGCCGATAATAAACAGAATTTTCATGGTGGTTGAAATTTTTCTACAAAATAACGGTCTAACCTTGCAGGTTTTCTGCATAGGTAAAATCTGTCTGTTGTGATGATTCTTAGTTCAGTCGGATTTGCAAATCCTCCAGCCCTTGGCAATTAGCAGTTTAGTGCAGTTGAGAGTATAAAAGACTTACCGATTAGTGCAGTTTAGAAAACAAAAAATTTACAATTTACTGCATTTTAGTATTGTAATTCATTGAAAATTAGTATTTTTTCAGCGAATAAACAATAAAACCATCATGACAGAACTGGAAAGGATATTGCGCAACCAACGGGCAAACTTAAAGTTATCGGATTACAAATCCTTATATTCACAGCAGGCGGATTGAAATCCGCCGGAATTTTAGGAAATTGATTGAGATTTACAACTCCTCCGCAAACTTAATGTCCTTCACATTAAGTTGCAGGTTGGTCTTGCCCTGCCAGGTGTTGTATTCCAGATGGTAGCAGATGCTGAAGGGCTCGCCGTCGTTGATACGGGGGAAGAAGTCGCCCTTCTGGAAAGCGATGCCTGAGAAGGGAGGCACACCTAACTCGTCATCGCCCACTTGTTTGACGGTGAGCTTCAAATGACGGTGACCGCCCACGGGGCGTGAGCCGCCTGCATCCACGACATTGTCGGTCCAGAATACGGGAGCCATGTTGCCAGGACCGAAGGGTGCAAACTGGTTGAGGATGCGCATGAACTTCGCCGTGATGTCGGCAAAGTTGATTTTCAAGTCGACCTCAAGTTCGGGTACAAAGTCCTCATCAATAAGATGCTCGCTGACGTAAGCCTCAAAGCGACGACGGAACTCGGGTAGGTTTTCGGGTTTCATCGACAGGCCAGCTGCATATTTGTGGCCACCGAAGTGTTCCAACAAATCGGAGCAATGGTCGATGGCGTCGTAGATGTCGAAGCTCCTGATGGAACGTGCCGAACCCGTGACGAGGCCGTTGGCGCGGGTCAGGACGATGGTGGGACGATAATAGTAATCGGTGAGGCGTGAGGCCACGATGCCGATAACGCCACGATGCCATTTCGCGTTGAAGACCACGGTGCTCTTGGCATCATGAAGCTCTGGGTCGGCAGCAATCATATCCAAGGCTTCCTCAGTAATGCGGTTGTCGAACTCGCGGCGCTCGTCATTCAGGTCGTTTATGGAAGCAGCCAGTTTTTCGGCATGTTCCTTCTTGTCGGCGATGAGCAGTCGCACCGAGTCTGAGGCCTTGGCGATGCGTCCGGCAGCGTTGATACGCGGGCCGATAAGGAAGACCAAGTCGCTGATAGTCAGTTCTCTAGTCAGAACATTCTCTTCATCTTCAATTTGATCCTCATCACGGCGGTAGATATTGGCATGTTGCAGAATAGCCTCGATGCCAGGACGGGGTTTCTTGTTGAGTTGCTTCAGGCCATAATATGCCAACACGCGGTTTTCACCTGTGATAGGCACGATATCGGCTGCGATGCTCACGGCCAAGAGATCAATGAGTTCGTACACTTGTTCGATGGTGCCAAGACCTTTCATCGAAAGAGCGGTAATCAACTTGAAGCCTACGCCGCAGCCCGAGAGCTCGTCGTAAGGATAGGTACAGTCGGGGCGTTTGGCATCGAGCACAGCGGCGGCGTTGGGGATGACATCGCCGGGACGGTGGTGGTCGCAGATGATGAAATCGACCCCGCGCTCGTTGGCATAGTCGATGCGTTCATTGGCCTTGATGCCGCAATCAAGGGCGATGACCAGTTTGAAGCCGTTTTCGGCTGCGTAGTCGATGCCTTTGAAGGAGATGCCATAGCCTTCCTCGTAACGGTCGGGGATGTAGAACTCGATTTTTTTCTTCTTGAAGAATGGCTTGAGGTAGGTGTAGACCACCGCCACTGCTGTCGTGCCGTCCACGTCATAATCGCCGTAAACCAGCAGTTTTTCATTATCGTTGATGGCTTTCAACACACGGTCGACGGCCTTGTCCATGTCCTTCATGAGGAAGGGGTCGTGGAGCTGGGAGAGCGATGGGCGAAAAAATGTTTTGGCTTCCTCGTAGTTGGTGATTCCACGCTGGACAAGCAAAGTGGCAAGGTTCTCATCGATATTGAGCACCTTGACAATCTCGGCAACTTGCTGTTTGTCAACAGGTTGATTTAAAATCCACTTTGTTTCCATCCGCATGGTTTTGAATCGGTAAAGATAAGGAAAAATCCAATGTACGCAGATGAAAAAATGAAAATAAAAATCAGTATCGTTTTATTTCGCTCAAATTCAGCAGATTATTATACCAATAACACCACAATGCGATAGTTTATCCTGCATTATCTGCATTTTTTATTGCTTCATTATTTTATCTGTATACAATTTCCCATCCTCCATCGTGACCTTCATCAAATACTGCCCCGCAGTGAGTCCTTGCATGTCCAGGCGCTCCAAGACATTGCTTTGTGTGCGCACAAGGCGCCCTTGTAGGTCGTAGAGCTCGATTTGCACGGGTGTTACATCAGGTGAATACTGCAGGTGAAGTTGGTCTTGGGCAGGGTTGGGGTAGAACAGGTAAGGGCGAAAAACGTTTTCCAATTTGGCAACGCCTTCGATTTCGTCGTACATAAGCGTCAGAAACAAACCATGCAAGAATGGTTCATTATTAGGATTATAATGATAATAGTCCCAGTTTAAGGCATAATTATAGCCGAATACAAGCACAGCACCATCATCGAACACTTTCATCCCTTTTGGTTCGTGCATAAATTCTTGATAAGGAGCTTGCATCCGCAGTGCATACCGCTCCCATAAGATGTTAAGGTCGGGATCCACTTTTGTGGTGGCCACATAGTGGCATGAATCCATATCCAAACCAAAGAACGAATAACAAAGATTCCCCTCGTTGTCTTTTTCCATATCGATACACTTAATCTGATTATATGGCCTTGGACAAGGCTGAAATACAACCTCGCCAATGACTTCGTTGTATTCGTTCACTTTTTGGATGACCGTTCCCCACATGGAGTATTGCCACCAAACATTCCTTACGAAATAGGCTGTACCGTCTCCTTGACTTAACATCACGTCGGAATAAGGGTTGGTGGTATAATAAGGATATCCAGGATTCGAATCATTAAGTTCCCATTTATTTGTAATCTCGAACAAAGAGTCAAGTTCGAATCCCCAACACTCACCCTCTCCCCAATTGGCGCATCTCACAACTCCAAAGTAATTGTATCCCAATGGGTTGCTGCTGTATTGTTTCAATCCGTCAACACGGAACGAACAACCTGGTGTGCATTCAGTATATGCATTGGGCACAACATCTTCATGATAAGCCTTAGTATGTTTCAAAGTCCCGTCCAAACGAAACCGTGAAAAGCATGTCTTGCCATCTATGAAATAATTCACGATAAGGTCGTCATTACTGTCGATAAAGAAATAATAAACAATAGCAGATGGTTCTGCAACGGGGAAGGTCACTTCCATCTCATCGTTAAAATTTAAATCGTCATCAAAAAAAGTGAGGGTGATATTATTTTCTTCGGAATACCCAATGGGGTTTATGCCTATCATGACATTTCCGTATTTGTTGTCGGAATTATGTAACCGTTCCATCTGGTAATACAGATTGTTATCGTGGGCGTCAAAGGTAATGGAATCCAGGATGTCGGCCCCATGTCTTGAGATTTTGTAATACTTGATTAGATAGGGAATCGGCTCTTGGGTGTTGTCGTATGTGGTCAGCGAATCTTGCCATGTGTGGATAAGAATGTTACCGTCAGCCAACTGGATAGCATCGGTGGGGAACAGACCATAGTGTCCAGCCATATGGTTATGGATAGAGTCGCAATGTTGAGCCTGCAAAAAACCTATCGCCATAAATAGGCCAATAAAGAGTAATGATGTTTTTTTCATGGTTTTTTGTTTTAAAATTCGCTGCAAATATACAAACAAAATTGTTTCAAGCAAATATTTTCCGTTTTATTTTTAAAATTTCTTTTTTAATTAGTGTTTTAAAAGCAATAGTGGCATCTTGAAATCTGTTGATAAATTTCCTAAAAAAATGTCTCTCAGATATTGCGCTGCTTTCAGTTTTTTCGTAATCTTGCAGTTTAAAATCACCTAAATTTTCTTCCCTTGAAAAAGATTAGAACTGCTTTAATATCAGTATTTTATAAAACAGGCATCGATACCATTGTCGACTTGTTGAAACAAAATGGCGTGCAAATCTATTCCACGGGTGGCACCTATGACTTCATCAAGCCACTTGATCCATCGGTGAAAACCGTTGAGTCGCTCACGGGCTATCCGTCCATCTTGGGCGGTCGCGTGAAGACCTTGCACCCTAAAGTGTTTGGTGGCATCCTGGGTCGCACCCAGCTTGCGTCGGACCAGAAAGAAATGCAGGAATACGACATTCCCCCCTTCGACCTCGTCATCGTTGACCTCTATCCTTTTGAGGAGACGGTGGCCAAGACCGAAGACGCGAGTCAAATCATCGAGAAGATCGACATTGGTGGTATCTCTCTCATTCGCGCCGGCGCCAAGAACTTCAACGACGTCCTCATCGTGCCTTCGCAGAAATACTACGGAGAACTCATCCAGCTGCTCAAAGACCAGCAGTGTGAAACCTCCATTGACGACCGCCGCCGTTTTGCCGCCTATGCTTTCGGCGTGAGCTCGCACTACGACAGTGCCATCATGAACTGGTTCACGAAAGACGACGACAACAAGCCGCTGAGAATCACTGAAGAGGAAGGCACGACCTTGCGTTACGGTGAGAATCCGCACCAGAAAGGCACCTTCTATGGCGACCTTGACGCGATGTTCGAGAAACTTCACGGCAAGGAGTTGTCGTACAACAACCTGCTCGACCTTGACGCGGGCCTCAACCTCATCCGTGAGTTTGATGAGCCTACTTTCGCCATCCTCAAGCACAACAATCCCTGTGGCATCGCTTGCCGCAAGACCGTGAAAGAGGCTTACCTTGCCGCTTTGGCTGGCGATCCTGTGTCGGCTTTCGGTGGCGTGCTGGTCTGCAACCGCCCGATTGACCTCGAAGCCGCTGAGGAAATCAACAAACTCTTTATCGAAGTCATCGTGGCACCAGGCTATAATGAGGGTGTGCTCGATCTGCTCTTCTCGAAGAAGAACCGCGTGGTGCTTCGCCTGAAGGCTGACCTTTACAAGCCTCAGACGGTGAAGACCGCCTTGAACGGTTACCTCGTGCAAGACCGCGACCTTCACACCGAGACCGTTGACGACTTCAAGGTCATCACCACCAAGGCTCCTACCGCCGATGAAGTGGACGACATGATTTTCGCCAACAAGATTGTGAAGCACAGCCGCTCGAACGCCATCGTCCTCGCCAAGGGCAAGCAACTCTTTGCTTCGGGCATCGGGCAGACTTCGCGTGTGGATGCCTTGCGCCAAGCCATCGAGAAAGCGCGTTCGTTCGACTTCGACCTCAAGGGTGCCGTTTTGGCTTCTGATGCCTTCTTCCCCTTCAAGGACTGCGTCGAGCTGGCCCATGAAGCGGGCATCACCGCCATCGTACAACCCGGTGGTTCGGTGCGTGACCAGGAATCCATCGACTGTTGCAACGAGAACGGTATTAGCATGGTATTTACAGGATTTAGACATTTTAGACATTAACGAATGATGATGGTACAGACGTAGCGTGTTACGTCTCTACAACGGACAGACAACGATTAAACGATTAAACAACCAACGATTAAACAATAGACAGACATGGGAGCATTTTCATTCCTCAATAAAGAAATCGCTATTGACCTTGGTACGGCCAACACGATTATCATATACAACGACAAGGTAGTCGTTGACGAGCCCTCCATTGTGGCCTTGCAGCGCGACACGAAGAAGATCATCGCTGTCGGCAAGCGCGCCATGATGATGCATGGTAAGACCCACGAGAACATCAAGACCATCCGCCCGTTGCGCGACGGTGTCATCGCTGACTTCCAGGCCGCCGAATACATGATGCGCGAGATGATCAAGATGATCAATTTCAAGAACACCCTGTTCCCGCCCAGCCTGAAGATGGTCATCTGCATCCCTTCGGGTATCACCGAGGTGGAGGAACGCGCCGTGAAGGACTCGGCCGAGCAGGCTGGCGCCAAAGAGGTGCGTCTGATCCATGAGCCTATGGCCGCTGCCATCGGTATCGGCATCGACGTGCTTGAGCCGACAGGTAACATGATTATCGACATCGGTGGCGGCACCTCCGAAATCGCTGTCATCGCCTTGGGTGGCATCGTCAATAACAAGTCCATCCGTATCGCTGGTGACGACTTCACCGCTGACATCGAAGAATACATGCGCAAACAGCACAACATCATCGTAGGTGAGCGTACTGCCGAACGCATCAAAATCGAAGTCGGTGCCGCTATCCCACAATTGGATAACCCGCCCGATGACTATGCAGTGCAAGGCCGCGACATGCTGACCGGTATCCCGAAAGAAATTCGTGTCAACTATGCCGAGATTGCCCACTGCCTCGACAAGAGCATCATGAAGATCGAGACTGCTGTGTTGAACGCCTTGGAGCAGACTCCGCCCGAGTTGTCGGCCGATATCTACCGCACGGGTATCTACCTCACTGGTGGTGGCGCTTTGCTGCGTGGCTTGGACAGACGTCTCAATGCCAAGACCAAATTGCCTATCCATGTGGCTGAAGACCCGCTTCGTGCTGTGGCACGTGGTACCGGCATCGCCCTAAAGAACTTCGACCGCTTTACATTCCTGATCAAATAATGCTGAATTATGAATGCAGAATGAGGATTGTTGTAATACAACGACAAGTTTTTCCTCATTCAGCATTCAACATTCTGCATTCAGCATTAATACAACTATGTACAACCTGCGGCGATTCATCATCAAGCATCACTTCGTCATCTTGTTCATCCTGCTCGAGGTGATTTCCATCTTGTTGCTCGCCAACAGCCAACGATTCCACCGCAACCGTATGGTGAACACCACTAACGATGTTGTGGGCAAAATCTATGAATGGAGCAGCGAAGTGGGATATTATTTCAGCCTCAACAGCACCAACGAACAGTTGGCTGAAGAAAACGCCATGCTTAGGCAACAGTTGTCGATAGTGTACGACACCACTACCTGCACCTACGACATCAGCCAAGGTGATACACTCTACAAATACATTCCCGCGCAAGTGGTCAACAACAGCACCACCCAAGTCAACAACTACATCATAATTAATAAAGGTGCAGTTGATGGCGTTGAGCGTGATATGAGTGTGATTTCTTCTGAAGGCATCGTGGGTGTGGTGACCGATGTGAGCCGGCATTATGCCTCTATCATGAGTCTGTTGCACAGCAAATCATTGGTCGGCGTGCGTATCAAGGAGAGCCAGGAACTGGCCAGCCTGAAGTGGCAAACCAACAATTACCGTTATGGCATGGTGGAAGACATACCCACCCATATTGTGCTGAATCCTGGCGACACCATCCTCACCAGCTCCCATTCTTACATCTTCCCTGAAGACCTGATGGTAGGCACCGTGACCGAATTCTATCCCACTGCCGTTGACGCCCTGAATAAAGCCAAAATCCAGTTTGCCACCGACTTTGCCACTTTGAGGCATGTCTATGTGATCAAAAACTTGCACAAACCCGAGCTTGATTCGCTCAAAGCCAAATTCAAACAAAATGAATAAAACCGCGCTCCAAATCATCCGTTTCGTTGTGCTTGTACTCCTTCAGGTGCTGGTCATCAACCATATCCGTTTGGGAGGGTATGTGCATCCATATATCTACTTGATTTTTATCATGTTGTTACCCTTCAGTACACCTAAGTGGCAACTATTGATTTTAGGCTTTGCATTAGGCTTGACCATCGACTTGTTTACAGGCACGCCTGGACTTCATGCCGGAGCCACCACTTTGATGGCTTTCTGCCGTCCCTCGATTATCAAGCTTGTTTCGGGCAACCAGAAGTTCGAGAATATCACCGAACGTAACCTCGGCCAATTGGGTGGCATCTGGTTCTTCCGTTACGCACTCTGTATGGTGCTCATCCATCATTTTGCGTTGTTTTTCCTCGAGTCGTTCAGTTTCAGTCTCATGGGTCAGGTTTTGCTGCGTATTTTGCTGAGTGTTCCTGTTTCCATTTTCCTCATCATGATGATTCTGTTCATCTTCAAGACCGAAAAGAGAAGAGAGTAATTATTATATAAACATCTGATTTACAATGAAAAAAAACGTATTATTCCTATTAGTGCTTGCACTCGGTCTGACCGCCTGCAACAACAAAGCCAAAGACTTCAAAGTCAACGTCAGTTTGGCTAACGGAAATGAAAAAACCGTTTACCTGCAAAAGTATGTCAACAATGCTCCCGTCATCATCGACTCGGCCGTCATTGCCAACGACCAAGCTGTTTTGACTGCGCCTATCGACAATTCTCAAATCCTTTACGCTCTGAAAGTCAAGGGAATGCGCGGGACAATGCCTTTCTTCGCAGATAATAAGGATGTCACTTTTGTGGGCGACATGAACAACCCGCAAGCAGTGGAAATCATGGCATCGGAGACACAGGCTGAATTGGACGCCTACAACGATCAGTTGAAAGCATTCGACGTCCAAATCCGCGATCTTTATGCTGTGATGCAACAGGCTTTCTCCGACAACGATTCCATCCTGATGGACTCACTCAACAAAGTCGGAACCACGCTGATGGAACAACAGGACAACTTCCGCGACGATTACATCAAGGCACATCCTGAGAGCTTCGTCACCCATTACATCCTCGATGGCGTGAAGCAGGATTATCCGATCGATCAACTGAAAGCATTGGTCGGTACTTTCACTACCGAATCCATCTATCGCGACCACCTCAATGACTACATCGCCAAGCAGGAACGTCTCGAAGTGGGTCAGCCTTTCATCGACTTCACGTTGCAAACCAAAGGCGGTGAAAACGTGACGCTCTCCGAAAGAATCGCTAAAAACAAGCTCACTTTAGTCGATTTCTGGGCTTCATGGTGCGGTCCCTGCCGTCATGAGAATCCTGTCGTGAAAGCTGCTTACGAGCAGTTCCATGAGCTTGGCTTCGATGTCATCGGCGTCAGTGTCGACCAAGATGAAGAAGCTTGGCTGAAAGCCGTTGAAGACGACCAACTGCCTTGGACGCAGGTGCGCGATGGCGAAAACAAGGTCAGTGAAGACTATATGATTTATTACATCCCGTCCAACTTCCTCTTCGACCAGAACGGCACCATGGTGGCCAAAGGCTTGAGAGGCGAAGACCTGGCGGCGAAACTCTCGGAACTGATTAAATAATGCTGAATGTTGAATGCTGAATGCTGAATTATTGACCCCGATAGGTCATTCAGCATTCAGCATTCCTAATTCAGCATTCCAAATTAATACCTCACACTATGAAAACAAAACTCGTTCTATTAGGTACACTCGCACTGGGGCTATTCGCCTGCACTTCAAAGCCTAAAACCGAGACCTTCAAGGTCAACGTCAATTTGGCCAACGCTGATAGAAAGACTGTCTATCTGCAAAAAGACGGACAAGTGCTCGATTCGGCCGTTATTGAGAACTGGGATGCTGTGTTCAACACACCCATTTGCGATGACAACGAGATGTACGGCATCATGCTGCAAGGCTGGCGTCGCCCTTTCCCGTTCTTCACTGATAACACCGATGTGACCCTCGAAGGCGACGCACAGAACCCTAATGCCATTTTGGTAAAAGGCTCAGAGTCGCAAGCCCGTCTTGATGCCTTCACAAAAAGCTACACCGAGCTTGAAGCCAAGTTGGAAGCTGACAGCACCGCTCAAGCCGATGCCGACGAAATCCTGAAAATGCACTGCTTCGACTATGTTTGGGACAACCCCACCGACCCCGTAGCGCATTATGTGCTCTATCGTTACAAGTGGGCTTTCGGTCCTTGTGAGTTGCGCACGATGATCGACAACATACACCATGCCGACAGCACCCTCAGCACTGCCAATTTGAAGCTGGCTGAGGAATATGTGGAGAAGCAAGAACGCGTGCAGGCAGGTCAGCCGATGATAGACTTTACCCAAAACGACGCCGATGGTCATCCAATAACAATGAGTGAACTTGCCCAAGGCAAACTCCTGTTGGTCGACTTCTGGGCCTCCTGGTGCCCCGACTGTCGTAAAGCCAATCCTGATGTGGTGGCGGCCTATCAGAAATACCACGACCAAGGCTTTGACATCCTTGGTGTGTCGTTCGACACCAACAAGGAAACCTGGCTCGCCGCCATCGAGAAGGATGGCCTCACCTGGACTCACGTGTCTGACCTGCAGGGTTGGGGTAATGCCGCTGGAGCTTTATACGCCATCGCCTTCATCCCGCAGAACGCCCTTATCAAGGACGGTATGATTGTCGCACGTAACTTGGAAGGTGCTGAATTGATGGAAGAAGTAGAGAGACAATTGGGAAAATAAATTTCAGTTTTTTTCGTTAATAAATCTCCCGATAGTCTCCAAACCGCAAGGATTGAAACAACTGCTTTTCATATTGGCCCTCGTGGTGTGCTGCAATGTTGCCTTTGCCCAAGACGATGACGCGGACAAGCATAAGCGCATAGATTTCTATGGCTATGTGGTCACTGCTGACAGCTTGCACCCCATACGTAACACCCATGTCATCAGCAAGATGGCTCACTGTGGCACCATTTCAAACCAACAAGGCAAGTTTCACATCCAGACACGAAAGGTCGACACACTTTGGGTGAGTTGCGTCGGCTACACTCGGCGGCTCATAGCCATCGATTCAACCCTCACCAGTGCAGACACCCTCGTCATCAGATTGTTTCCAGAGATCATCACATTGCGTGAGGTTACAGTGTTACCTTTCAGCAACTATGAGACCTTCAAGGAGATGCTCATCACCATGCCGAGCATCGAGACTCCCGATGAAATAAAACGGTTGCAAGAAGATATTGATGATTTATGGCTAAGCCGTACGCCCGTGGGCAATGGCAAACCAACTATTACTGCCAGCCCCATACAATACCTTTACGACAAATACAACGCTTCGGCACGCCGACAAGCCACACTACGCCGCAACCGCCGTATGTATAACGAAGTACTGCGTGAGCAGGGCCGCACCGATGAACTTTTACCTGACTCTTTGGATTTCGCCATCGACTATAATGTATACGAACTCGATGAAGCCGCCGAAGCCAAAAGACACCTGAATGAACTTGACTCGACAAATGTGGTGGGCAAAATCAAACCGTTGGTTCCGAGAAGGAAATACATTCGTTTTGGAAACTAGACCTTTTCGTTATGACCTTCCGCGACTGGCTCGATAGTATCCTCAATCTTTTCTATCCGCGCGTTTGTGCTGCTTGTGGCGAGGCTTTGCTCAAGGACGAAGAAACCGTCTGTCTGAAATGCCGTTACCTATTACCTAAGACGGGCTATGAGTTGAATCCAGAGAATCCGTTGGCGCAAACCTTTTATGGACGAGTGAAGTTTCATGCCGTGACAGCATGTTTCTTTTTCGCCAAATCGGGTAAGGTGCAGCACCTCATCCACGAGCTGAAATACAAAGGCAATAAGGAGGCGGGGGTCTTCCTCGGTCAGCAATTGGGCGAAACTATCAAAGATGCGCTTTTGTTTCAAGGCATTGACTACCTGATTCCTGTGCCTCTGCATCCTAAACGCGAGAAACAACGTGGCTACAACCAGAGTCTCATGATTGCGAAAGGCATTAATGAGGTGACAGGCATCCCGATAGGTGAAAAATACTTGATTAGAGGTATTTATACTGAAACGCAGACCCATAAAACCGCCGAAGAACGTTTCAAAAACGTGAAGGACATCTTCGAAGTGCGCTTTGCCGACGAACTAAAAGGAAAGCATGTCCTTCTCGTTGACGACGTGCTCACCACGGGTGCCACATTAGAATCTTGTGCCCACCAATTGGAAAGCATTCCTGGTATTACGATTAGTGCCGCAACGGCCGCTTGTGCCGGAAATTGATACTATTTTTGCATTTTTTTGCAATACCAACCAACAAATCACTACTTTTGCACCAAATCTTTTTAATTAAATTTATTACTAACCTTTAAATTCACACACTATGAAAAAGATTACATTGGCTATTGCCGTCGTCATCATGGGTTTTGTCATGACTTCGTGCGGCAACAAGGTTTCACCGACCGAAACTATCCTCAAGGCTACACAAGAGTTCTTTGATCAAGCCAAAGCCAAACTCATGGCCATTGACAACGCCGAGGACTTCTTAGCCTTTTTCGATAACTTTAACACTGAAAGGGAAGAATTCAGCCAGAACCTCTTTGCCGATTACGTGGATGATGAAGGCAACATCAAGGGCTTCACGGAAGAAGAGTTTGAAAACCTTCAAACCAAACTCTCCGACATCGCCTCCGAGTACAACAAGGAAGAGGCCGCCAAGGGTGCTGAATTTCTCGCGCCGCTCATCGAAAAGTATGAAAGTGTCGTCGACGCTTTATATGAAGCTGCAAGTGACGGGGACATGGAGACCTTCCATAAATTGACTGAAGACTTTGAAGCCGCCGAGGAAGGTTTAAAACCCTGGGCCAGCTTTGACAACGTGATTCCTGAATTGCAGCAACGCGGTCAAGCCGCTGAAGCCAAGCTGAACGAAATCCTTAGCGCATTGGGCGAAGAAGAATAAACCCCATTCAGCGTCCATAAAAAAGCACCGCCTTCATCCAAAAGCGGTGCTTTTTTTAATCTAGACGTTGCACGCAACATCTCTAAAGGCATCAATCATTCGTAGACCTTCACGTCGGTCTCGCCGTTGAGAACCATGAGGCCATTAAGCGCCAAGGCTTTCATCTCATCCTCGCCAGGATAGACATATACGGGAGCGATTTTCTCCACATGCGACTTCACCAAAGCACAGAAGCCTTTGTCATAGGCCATACCGCCGGTGAGGAAGATAGCGTCCACATCCATGCTCATGGCCGAGGCTGCAAGTCCGCCCACTTCTTTGGCCACTTGGTAGGCCATGGCTTTATAGACCTTCTCCCATTCCTTGTTACCAGCCTTTACGGCGTTTTCCACCTCAAGGGCATCGTTGGTGCCAAGATAGGCGACAAAGCCGCCTTTGCCCTTCAGCATTTGGCCGATTTCCTTCTTGGTGTATTTGCCGCTGAAGCAAGCATCGACGAGGAATCCAGCAGGCAGTGCGCCCGAGCGCTCAGGAGTGAAGGGACCGTCGCCGTTGAGGGCGTTGTTGGTGTCGACCACGCGGCCTTTCTTATGTGCGCTCACGCTGATGCCGCCACCCAAGTGGCTGGCGATGATGTTCATGTCCTCGTATTTGCGACCGAGGTCTTTAGCCAACTGGCGGGCGATAATCTTCTGATTCAGCGCGTGGAAGATAGAGATACGCGGGAACAGCGGATGTCCCGAATAACGCGCCACTTCGTCCATTTCATCGACCACGACAGGGTCGGCAATATAAGCCTTCACGCCGATTTCCTTAGCGATGTCGTTGGCAATCAGGCCGCCGAGGTTGGAGGCGTGTTCGCCGTAAACACCTGAAGTAAGGTCGCGGATCATCGATTCGTTCACCTCATAAACGCCAGAGGTAAGCGGATGCATAAGGCCGCCACGACCCACCAGGCATGTCATCTCCTTGATGTCGATGCCAGCTTCCTTCAACTCGTTGAGAATGACCTCGGTGCGGAAGGGCTTCTGGTCGGAGATGCGGTCGTATTTGGCCACTTCTTCGGCGGAGTGTTTGATGTTCTTCTTGAAGACTTGCTCTTCGCCTTCAAACACCGCGATTTTTGTCGAGGTGGAACCAGGGTTTATTGTTAGAATTTTGTGTGCCATATTATTATGTTTTTGATGTTTACGCCATCAAGGCTGCTAAAGCGATGGAATAGAGCTTGGTCTTGGAAGTGTCGCCACGCGAGCTGAGCACGCAAGGCACTTTGGCACCCATCAGCATGGCACCCACTTCGCTCTTGTCGAACTTGGTGCAGCACTTATAGAACACATTCGAGCTCTCCAGGTTGGGGAACACGAGGCAATCAGCATCGCCGGCCACGGGGTTCTTCATGCCCTTGATGGCAGCGGTCTCGGCATCCAAAGCGAGGTCGAGAGAGATAGGTCCTTCTACCATGCATCCCTTGATTTGGCCACGCTCAGCCATCTTGGCGATGATGGCGGCATCGACGCAAGCGGGAATACCGGCACTCATCTGCTCGGTGGCGGTCACCATGGCGACCTTCGGGCAGCTAACTCCCAGTTTCTTGGAAACGGAGGTGACATACTTCAGAAGCTGTTGCTTCTGCTTGATATCGGGCAGCGGGATGATGGCGCAGTCGGAGGCCACCATGAGCTTGTGGTAGTTGGGGTTCTCAATGACGGCGACATGGGCAAGCGTCACGTTGGGCGGGCAGAGGCCACGTTCCTTGTTGAGGATGGCGCGCATGTACTTGTCGGTAGGGAGCAGACCCTTCATCAGGATGTCGGCTTCGCCAGCATTAATGATGTCGCAAGCCTTGGCGGCGGCTTTCACATCCTCGGGCTCGTTGATAATGGTGAAGTTGTTGGGGTCGATGTTCTCAGCCTTGCACACTTCTCTGATGACGTTTTCATCACCAAGGAGGGTGGCTTCGATGAGACCTTCCTTAACGGCAGCGTTCACTGCACAAATCGTGTGATCGTCGTTGGCATAAGCAGCCACAAGGCGTTTTTTGGGTTTGCTGCGCAAAACCTCGAACATTTGTTCTAATTTTCTAATTTCCATAATTCTATATTTAATGATTCAAAATTTAAAATTCAAAATTGAATATATTCCCCGCAAAAATACAAAATAAAAGCGTTTCCACAAATGAAAACGCTTTTATCTAAAAAGATTTCAAGATTTAATCATCAATAATAGATGATATTCAAATCCAGTCGTTTTTCCTGCAACTGGTCAACAGCGCGTTTTTTCACTTTAGTGTTGTAAATCTTCAGCTGTTTCAGTGCCGGGATGTTTTCTACGGGCGAAATGCTGCGCACGTTGGTGTTGTTGACAAAAAGATTCTCTAATTTCGTCAGCCCCGACAAAGGTTTCAGCGACTTCAGGGGCGTGCCACTTGCATTAAGTGTGACCAGATTGTTCATCCTCGAAAGCGGCTCAAGGTCTTTGATTTGGGTATTCTCGATGTTGAGCAATTCCAACAATGTGCTGCTTTCGATGGGTGCCAGGCTAGCGATGGGGTTATTTTGGGCGTTGAGTTCCAGCAAAAACTCCTTATTGGCCAGCGGCTTAAGGTCACTCACACCTTGGTTGTTGATGGTGAGACGTTCGAGCCACATCAGGCTGGTAAGCGGTTCGATGGAGATAATGGGATACTCGGGTGTGATTTCAAGTTCTCTCAAATCTAGGATGCGTTGCAGCTCAAGGGCGTTGGGCATCTCAGATTGGGTGGAGGTGGCGTTGCGGAAGATGGCTTGCCAGATGGGGTCGAGGCTGTTCCACCAGTTGTTCAGTGCCTCGGTTTGGTAGACAACGGTCACCTGTCTCTGCTTTTCCTTCAGTGCCACGACTTGGCTCCTGCCAATGATGGTGCTGTCGGCCTCAATCACCTCGATGTTGCCGTCGTTGACCAAAGCTGAGAGGTCATTGACAGGTGTGTTCATAATATTGAGGTATTTGAGGTTGCCCATGTCCTGTAGGGGCTTGAGGTCGTTAATGTAAGTATGAGCAATGTTAAGCGACTCTAAGTTGGCCAGCCCTTGGATGGGTTGCAAGAAGCCGATCTCGGTGTTGGCGATGTTGAGCGAACGCAGGTTGGTCAGACGGCTGACAGGCATCAGATTTTGCATGAAAGTATTGCCCGAAAGGTCGAGTTCCTGCATATTGATGATTTGATGCAACTGTTCAGTAGTCGGTTCAGAGTCAACCTGTATCTGCTTGGAAAACACCGCTTTCCAGTATATGGGAAGCTCCCGCCACCAGGTTTTCAGTGCTTCGGTGTCAAAGATGACCAAAGCAAGAGGATTGGTTTTTGTGAAGACGATGGCTTCGGCATCATGGATGCCAGAATGGTCGCAGTAGATCTTGCTCAAACGGCGGTTTTTCTTCAAAGGCGTAAGGTCATTGATGGAAGTGTTGCTGCAATAAAACTCGCGCAGGTTTTCTAGTTCACCTAAGGTTTGAAGATTGGCAACGGCTGTGCCTGAGATGTTAAGGCTTTGCAAGTCTTTCAGCCCAGCAAGCGGTGAGAGGTCACGGATGGTCGTGTTGCTGATATCCAACGATTTCAGTTTTACCAGATCATGCAGGATGCCGACATTTGAGATAGGGGTGCCACTCAGATTCAGTGAAACGAGGTTCGGACAGTTTTTCAACAGGGTGAGCCGGTTGATTTGGGTGTTGGCAAGGTTAAGCTTCTCAAGGTTTCTCAAGGTGGTAAGCACTGAAAGGTCATCAATGGTGGTATTGGCAACCTCAAGTTCCTTCAGTGTGATATTGTATTTCAATACCGAAAGGTCTTCTACCAAAGTGGAGTTGGCGCGCAACACTTCCAATTTGTTTAGGTTGCGCACAGGCGCGAGGTCTTCGATGGAAGTACCGGAAAGATCAAGCCAAGTGAGGTCTGACATTTCAATAAGCGGATCCAGATTGATGATTTCGCGAATACCTGAAATGTCGACACGTTGCTTTTGGGTGACCAGTTTCAGTTTGGCATCGAGTTCCTTCATGTCATCTTTGAAGATTTTGTTGCGCAGCTCGGTCTTGCCTGTCGCAGGGTCAAGGACGGGGTAAGAACCAGTAAAATCGTTGGCCGTAATCATTCCTACGGTCTCAATTGGGATGCTGTCATAAAGTTTTATGTCACTGCCGAGACGCGTTTTCCAATTCTGTGACAATCCGTTCCACCAGTTACGGAGGGCCTCTTTTTCGTTGATTTTGGCCGTGTAGATGCTGGCAATCTTGAGGCTGTTTCTTTGGCGGTCGAGGTTGATTTCCACGAAACGATTTTTGACGTTGTCAATCGACTCGTCGTAGATGGTCTTGGCGGTCAAATGCCGTGTGAGTGATGCCTTGAAATAGATGCTGCCGTCGTCTCTCGTGCTGTTGGCAATGCTTTGCAAGTCGAACTTGAATACGGCCCATTTAAAGAAAAAGTCAATGTCTTTCAAATAGGCCTGCACGTCTTTGTTGATAGGTGACTTGCGGTTCATGTCGAGGTCGTCTTCCACCTGAACCTTGTCATCGGTGAAGATTTTGCTCCAACTCTCAGTGAACACGATCTCCTTTTCCAATGCGCTGGAGGTGCTGTCGCCAAGAAAGTTCATCGTTTCTTCCAGATACGAAATCATGGTCTTGATTTCGTTTTCATATTTGGCAATCTCGTCTTTCGACAGTTTTTGGGCATGACCGCCTAACACAAAACCAAACAGTAATATAGATAGTACGGCTATCTTTTTCATGGTTGATAGAATTTGATGAGATTAGTTTTTTCCTTTTCCGGCATATAGATGACATTCGACATAAGCCAGCCGGAGTTCAGTCCCGAGCGGTTGAACCACGAAACTTCAAAGTACCAGTCTTTGATCTGCAGGACATGGAATTTGACGGAGTCGACATGCTGGAAGATGAGTCTGCCGTTTTTGATTTCGTAGAAAAACAGAGTCAGGTAGTCGGGATGATAATCTTTTGAGGCATAATATTCAATGACTTCCGGGTCTTGGAAAGCCTTGTAAATATTCATGAAGTCGAGCTCGTGGCTCATGGGATGCAGGAAATGCTTTTCCTTTTCGGCAATCTCACCATTGGGGAAGAGTTTGTTGAAATCTGAGAAATAGACATTGGTCAGCACCCACTTCGAGCCTAAGCCTTCTTTCTCAACGGCCAAAAAGAGCATCACATTGACAGTCCTGCCGTTATATTTGAAAGTACATGAGACTTCAGAGAACCAATTGCCGCCAAGAAAGGTCATGTAAGTTGAATCACCTTTGGTGACGTCTTCTATGAAATAACGTTGCAGGTCGGTCTGCTTTCCGTATTTCTCTTGGTCGAAGAGGATGGGCAGCGACTTGCGGCGCATCTCATTACTACGGTAATTGGGGTCTTTCGGATTGAGCTTGAAGCCGAACTGGTCTTCCTCATAATTGAATCGACGCATGAACTGGCCCATCTGCTTAGTCATCGCATAGAGCTCCGTCTCATCCATCTTAAAATCACCAATCGTCTGACCCGTAACAGGCCAGACGATAGCGATGGTGAGAGCCAGAATGAAAATATTTCTGCTTATTTTCATCTGTTGGTGGTTTCCTTCACGCGCATGTCGCCGAGCAACACATCCCAGAAGCCGATGGTGCGGCCACCGATTTGTGTCTCCTTACGTTTCACGTATACGGTAATGTCTTTTTTGGTCGTGTCCTTGTAGGCGAGATTGCCTTCGCGGTCATAGCCACGGAAAGACTGGAAGATGGTGATGACGCCCACGTAGGTGCCGTCAGGCTGACGCTGCAAGTCGCTGACATACTCGATGTTGTACCATTCAATCTCGACGCGGTCGTAGTTGAGGCGCATCAGGTGCTCCATATACTTGCGGACGCGATAATAGGTAATTTGGTTGGAGCCCAACGAGGAGACACCGATTTCTGCATCGCTCATGAAAAGTTCCTCGGCACGATCGATAACGCGGTTGGCTTCGCTGAAAGGCGTATCCTTTGAACCGACGATTTTGATATATTTGCTCAGGTCTCTCACCTTCTCCAGCGCGAGGCTGTCGATGGCTTGCTTGCGTTCGAAACTCAGTTCGTCCTGTGCCATGGCGCTACCCACAACGCACAAGGCAATCACTAATGTGGCAATGATCTTTTTCATTTCTTAATCAGTTCAAGTTCGTT
>JAEEGJ010014123.1_pt1 | contig 19076 bp, 17 predicted proteins | sample 8958761 | NCBI WGS metagenome assembly JAEEGJ01 (sample SAMN16246546, study PRJNA631951) | gut metagenome | biome: gut microbiome; feature: rumen; material: RS-attached | host: Bos | place: Iran: Karaj | collected 2018-10 | reverse complement strand
GGGATTAGTTGCAATCACTCCCCAGGTTCAATGGACTTTGAAAACATTCAAATACAAATCTCCCGAAACAAGCCGCAGGAGACGAGTCTATATCAACCAGTTCTATATAGGCGCAATCCTTGATTTCGTCATACCATTTTCTGAAATACATTAATAGAGAATTAAGAATATGCACCGATTGAGTTTCATTTTTCTCCTGATTTTATCGACTTGCAGCCTGATTTGCAATGCCGAAGAAATTGACGCCTGTGAATTTGACCAATACGTCCTTGGAATGTTCAATGAAATTGCCGTTTCGGACAATTCCTCAAGGCATCTGGAATTGCTGGATTTCATCGCCGAACATGGACACAAGACGAATGCAGAAATCTGCGCCGATAAAGGACAACGCGAGAAACTGATCCGAATCGCCTATACACTTTATGACGAAAAAAAAGGCGACAACGAATTTAAAAACGTTTATCCAAAATACGCTTTTTTCGCAGGTCAAGAAGAAGAAGGCCGAATCGCAACAAACGAAGACAATGCGATGTACAACCTGCTTTTGGACTACATGATCGCAAAATACGACAACCAGTACGCTTTTCAGAAAAAAGAAATGCTGAAAAAAAATCCAGACGGTTCAAAGATTCTCGCATCCAGTATCGCCCAGAAACTCTTTACTGCCGAAAGGCTCATGAATATTGCTACCAGTTTGGCAAAAAGCACGTCCGAACTGGCTTTGGACCTGTCTACATCTTGGGCGGAGCTATGGTTCCAGGACGAAAGCCCGCTAGGACACCACGAAAAATTTGATTACGACTACTCATGGATATTGAACACTCGCGACAAGTTCTTGCAAAAATACCCCAACAGCCGTTACAAGACTGCCATTATGGCAATCATGGACGACAACATTTCTAACCAATTTACTCAATACGACAGGAACGACAGCTACTTCAGTTTCGGCTTTGGATTTTCTTTAGGGAAATCCTTAAAAAGTTCCTCGTTAAAGAAAGTAGGCGAATCCTTTACAGCGGGGTTTCCTGAAGGACGTTTGCAAATTCACAATTTCGTTATCCAATTCCAGAACGACCTTTTCGTTGCTAAAAAGGCGTCTCCCAGTTTTGACTTATTCTTGGGATACTCTTTTGATTTCTACAAATTCAGGGCCGATATCATGGGCGGCATTGGATTAACATCGTTCAGCTTTGATAATGATACGACAAACAACATGTCGTTCTTTGGAAGCGCTCAGATAGTCAAAAAGCTCCCTGTGGGCGACATGCTCTATCTTTCTCCCAAATTTCAATGGATTGTAAAGGGAGTCCGTTTTGACGATCCGTTTTCCAACCGCAAACACTGGGGCTTAATCAACCATTTTCTATTCGGACTAATTTTCGAAGCCCAAATGCCGTTGTCAAAGTTGAACACCAAGGACAGCGGCAAAAATCACGACCTCATCCGAAGAACAAGCATCCGAATATAGAAGAAAGCGCTACTAAAAAATCCTTCCTACTTCCTACCGCCTACCGTCTACTATTCTTCGCCTTCGCGATTGCTTCTTTTGCTAATTTATCTACAAGTTCATTCCACTTGACGCCAGTATGGGCGGCGACCTTTTCGAACTGCACTCGGTTGAGATAAGGTTTTGCTGCCGCCACATACATCTTCGCGATATTGCTTTTGGCTTGCCATTCGCCTTTTGCCCAGCGCGCAATGCCTTCGTAGTCATGGCAAATGACGCCCTTCATGTCGTGCGCATCTAGCCATTTCATCGCCTGGAACGAGGCCATCACTTCCCCATCGATATTGCGGCTCTCGGCATCGAATGCCGTAATTCCCGAGCCACGGGCAAGTTCCTTGTCGTCTTCAGTTACAACAAACGCCCAGCCGGCAGGGCCAAATCCCGGCGAAAACGAACCATCGACAAAAACACGGATCCCATCGGGCGCAGGAGCCTCCATTCCGTCGAGCCAAGCCTCCGCTTCTTCGCGGGAACCGAAGGATTTGAACAAAACACCTTTAACCCCATGCGTGAGCTTAAGGCATTCATCCCACGTGGTTACAATTTTCTTTTCATTTTCGCTTTTTACGGCATAGAACTTCTGTTTAGGCATGGCGCAAATTTATATATTTTTGTCGGATTTAAATTAGGAGTTCAATTGTTTTCTTCACGGTACTTCGCCGATAGCAAGAAATATTTTGCCATGCGCTTACTTTGCAAGCCATTACTGTATCGATGGTTTGCGTATAAGGCGCGGAAAACAAGGAGTTCCAAGACATTTTCATTCCCCAAATGCCTGCAAGACCATGAAAAGACTGTGTTCTTCATGCCCGAGGAGAAGGAAATCGCAAAGATTATCCTGAACGAACTTCCCGAAGAAAGCCTAAAAAAAATCCTGTTCATCGCACATGGCGATCTAGAGATTCTTTTTTCAAAGAAATCAGCTCAAGTATCTTACTACACAGACAAGGGATGCAGATACGGCGAAACGAATTTTGAAAAACTTGAATACCAAGTCAAAACATACGCCCCAGTCGCTTGCGTCTATCCAGGCCCTTACAAGCCACAATTTTTATACCTAGCCCTGATCAGCGGCGCTACTTGTCGAGTCGGTTTTGAATGCGTCAAGGAGTACCCATTCTTAAACGTAAGTCTCCACCAGCTTAAAACGATTTCGCCAGCCAAGATGATCGCTCGCTATTTTATAAAGGGTAAAAAAGGCTAGCCATGCAAAAGATGTTTTCGACAATCATCACTGAAAATGGCGGCTATGCAGACTTGCACATGCACACCAAGCTTTCCGATGGCACTCTATCCGTTGATGAGTTGCTCATGCTCTGCAAGCGCAAGGGACTTCGTTGCATATCCATCACGGACCACGACAATCTCGATAGCTACAAGCTCGCCGAAGAACCGGCCAAGGAAATCGGTCTCGAAATCATCCCGGGAATTGAAATTTCAGCCGTTTGGCAAGGCAAGGACATCCATATTCTCGGATACTTCTGTGACCCGACGAACCTCGCCTTGAACATGGAACTCGAAGATTTCGCAAAGCAGCGCATCGCCCGCGTCAAGGCGATCATCAAGAAGCTGAACGCGCTCGGCATCGGCATCACGTTCGAGAAAGTGCATTCATACTGCAAGGGTAAAATCATCGGTCGCCCGCATATCGCGATGTCGCTCGTCGATGAAGAATACATTTCGAACTTTTCCGAAGCGTTTACGAAATACCTCGGAGATGGCTGTATCGCCTTTGTAGAAAAGAAGGGCCTTAACCCGCAAGAAACAATCCGCTTGATAGAAAATGCAGGCGGCATCGCCGTCCTTGCGCACCCGTACAAGTCCGGCCTCAGCGACCAGTTCATCGAAAACATGGTGGAATGGGGCATACAGGGCATGGAAGTCTACAGCCCGGCACAAAAGGGTGCTGTTGGCCGCAAGTACAAGGAAATGGCGCAAAAGTTCGGGCTTGTGGGAACAGGCGGTTCCGACTTTCACACCGAAAGTGGAACCTACCCCCCTGGTTGCATGAAAATGCCATACACTGTTGTCCAGGCACTCCGAGAAAGGCGCGAAAAATCTCGTGCAGAATGGTTCTAATGAATCGTGGAATTCTTCTAATTGCTGTTTTGTCTACGCTTGTCTCAAGCGTTTTTGCTGACGTTATTCACGCCAAGCGCTATACGCTCCCGACACCGCAAGACTCCGTTTTTGAAACGCCGAACTCCCCTGACCCAGCTCCGCGAGAAACCGACGCTGGACGTTGGATCATTCCGCTGCGCGAAGTCATGCAGCGCACATACGACGTCTCTGGTCAGAAGTCCGAATGGGTGCTAGGCACATCCATCCTCGGAAGTCCAGAACTCCCCGCCAAAGCTCTCGGCATCGGGAGTCTCAGCAAGCGTTACCCGAGCAAGCTTGCCGGCATTTACACCACGCGTTTAAGCTTCGACGCATCCACTCTCGCTCTCAATGGCGAAAACGGCATTCTCTTTGAAGAACGACACGGCATCCCGGTCGACACGCCCATTACAGACGTGAACTGGGAACGTGGAGCATTTGAAGGCAACGCTTTGCGACTCGAATTTCGCCGTCTCATTACGGACTCCGTGACGCTAGACCTCGGTGTGGCAAGCCATTCCGACTTGCTCTCCAAGCCTTATGAATACCAACCCGTAACGCATTCGCCATTCTTCGCCCTGGGCCGCGACTCCACAGAAATTCCATTTGGCGGTCGCAATATCGCAATGAACAGCATGCACTTCCAGCCAATTATCACATGGCGATTCGGCTACGGCAAGGCGTTCTTTAAGATAAACTATTTAAGTATTGATAACGCAGACAACACCTCCCACAAAGTTCTGCTGGATACGCTCGACCCGACAGTTCGCGATTTCCAGACCGATCCGTATAAAATCAAAATCGAGACACGCACGTATGGCGGTGGAGTCGAATTCTATCCTGCAAAAGACTTGACGCTTGGTACAGAACTACATTACGGCAATCACGAAATGGATTTACGTAATCTATCGAAAATACGGAAAGGCGTCGATACCGTTTTCAACGAATTAAAACGCCCTGTAGTGACTTATAGTTATTACGATACAACAAAGAACCGTAATTACGAGACTGTTCTTGGCAATTTTGAAGCGCGCTACAACATGTTCCTGAATCCAAGACTCCGCTTTGAGTATGAATTTTTAAATACCGAAGAATCAGGCCACGATAAGGAAACGCATAAATACTATCAGGACAGGGAAATCGGCTACGCCGAAGTCTCGGATACGCTTTTCGGGAAGGCTTTATTCCGCATACAGGCCGGAATGCAGCGCAACAGTTCTGTCCTGGATTCTGTCGAATTAGCACCGGCTTTTTCTCTCGATGGTACGTACCTACTCCCCTATCACCTGATGGCAACGGCATCGTACCGCCACGACAACAAGTTTCCTGACGTCAACCAACTCAAGCTTGTTGAAACCGGCCGAGTCGCATTCCCTAACGAGAACCTCAAACACGAAGTTCGCGACCGCGCGACAGCCAATCTCGTATGGCAAAAACGCGATGTCTTTTACGGTCTTGGCCTGCGCTATGAACATGCCAACAACCTGATCAAGCCCAAATGGGCTGTAAATCGCGGCATTGATACGACATACACCTACGACGAACTGTATGATACGACTTACGCAAACGTGGTTGACTCCATTCCATCGGCTTTCCGCTATGAGAATCTGGACCACGCCCATACGCTCGACTGGATCATGCAAGTCGGGTTCCGTCTCGCCAACTGGAAATTTTACCTGGAACGCGGTCAAAGAATCACGAGAACAAAGCTAATAGACTCCCCATCGCTCTACTACAAGGGCAGCATCCACTGGCAAAACAGATTTGTCAAAGACAGGCTTGGTGTAAGCGTCCGTGTTGATTTTCAGTGGTTTAATGATCGCTACGACTGCACGATCAACAAGAATGGTGAACCTGAACTATTCAGGCTAAAACATTATCTTGCTATGGATTTCGAAGCCCGCATGCAGATTCTTACATTTGAACTCTACAACCGCATCGAGAATTTCAACCACAGCATCTACATGCCGGAATCAGGATACACCCCCGAAGGGCTGCGCTTTGCCTACGGCATCGTCTGGACATTCGGGAACTAATCCGCACGTCACTGGACGCCAACACACTCGTCATCCTGAACGAAGGTCACTCGTCATCCTGAACGAATGTGAAGGATCCAGTCAAATCGAGCCTATGCAACTCAAGAAATGATTGGATTCTTCATTCCAAACGTATATACTAGAAATAATGGTTTCTATCGGCACTCAGTGCCTCCAGAATGACAGGTCACTCAGAATGACGTTAAAAAACTAAACAGCCTGGATTCCGAGCAGTACAAGATACGCGACATACAAGCTCAAGAAGAGTGCACCGCCGATTCTTCCAAAACCGCTCACCCGCTTGCCATTCTTTTTCTTGACTGGAATGCAAATCAAGAAAAGCAAAAGCGTCAGTGCCGACATGATCGGCACATCACGGCTCATCACTTCTGGATCGGCAGCCTTGATCGGAGCAATAACAGATGCAAGCCCGACCACGACAAGCGTGTTAAAAATATTGGAACCAATTATGTTACCGACAGCGAGGTCATTCTCGCCACGGCGAGCCGCCGCAATAGAACTAGCAAGTTCCGGAAGCGATGTCCCGACAGCAACAATCGTAAGGCCAATCAGCAAGTCACTAACGCCGAGCGCATGCGCCATATAAACAGCGCCCCACACCAGCATACGCGAACTTACAATCAAAAGAACGAGCCCCACAAGCAAACTCAAAACAGCCTTGCCAATGGACACGCCTTCAGCAGGAATTTCTTCAACTTCAGAAATATCGGAAGCTCCGCCAGACTTTCGACGCTTGCGCTTTGCCTTCAATTCACTTAAAATATTAAAGCCCATAATTGCCACAAAAGCAACGAGCAACACGGCTCCATCTATTAAAGAAACATTCCCGTCCACAAGCAACAGGACGGTCAACGCCGTCATGGCAATCAGAACGGGAATATCCCGCGACATAGCCTGCTTTTGGACGACAACAGGAGCAATAAGCGCCGTCACGCCAAGAATAAGCGCGATGTTTGCAATGTTTGAACCATAAGCGTTGCCCAAGGCAAGCTGCGGTGTATCGTTCATTGCAGACAAAATGGAAACAACCATTTCAGGAGCGGAAGTTCCAAATCCCACGATCACCATCCCGATAAGGAAGGTGCTCATACCAAAAAATCGGGCTACGCCGACAGCCCCATCTACAAAACGGTCTGCACTCCAGACCAGGAGAAAAAGGCCAACGACGATAGCCACAATTGAAAGAATCATATTATACTAGAAAGCGTAGAAGGTAGCACCGATGGAGAACGATTTATAGGACAGATTGTTGATTGCCCATTCGTTATAGTCATCATACTGATTGGTAAGGCCCCAATTGAATCGGGCATCGAAACCAACATAACGGTTCGCACGGATGCCAAAGCCAAGAACAATCGACCAGTCCACAATCTGACGGCAGTCATTATCCATCATGTCATCTTTGCGATTGATTTTGTTGTTCTTCGGATCTCTTGAATACTTGAATTTAAACTTGTCCGCAACAGCAAAAGAAGGCTGGACACCCACATCAAAGAACAGATTTGACGTAGCGCTCTTCAAAGAAAGAAGCATCGGAACAACAATGCGATACTGACTGAAGGAGAATCGATATTCGCCAAAAGTTTCCTTATATGTTTCATTGAACGAATTGCTCACCTTGTCGTGTTCAAAGAGGACTCCGGTTTTGAACGCCATGTTGTATTCGTCCAACGGGACAAGTGCAAACGCGCCGACATTCCAAGCCAAGCCGGAATAACGGTCATAATCATAGCGGCCATTGTCACCCGAAAGGAATCCGGCTCCAATAAACGCCTGGACGCCAAACGTAAATTTCAACGGGTGACGCCCGCGAAGCTGATCCATGTCAATTGTATCCGCGCTCGGGACTTCGGAAACGTAAACGGTCTTTACAAAGCCACCGCTCGTTTCGACATCAGACGGAGAATAAACCGGCTGATAGACAAATTTCTTTGCGGTCTTCTGGGCAACTGGCTTTGCCGCATTTTCACCACGAACGGCAGTCGGTTCCGAAAAAAGATTTTCCGGAGCAAGTTCTTTTTCGACCTCCGCAAACTTATCTTGCGGAGCCGCTTGTGCAGCAGGAGCAACTTCTGCCACAGGAACATTCTGTTCAGGGGCCGCCACAGGAGCGGTAGGCACAGCCGTTTCTGCGGGAGCCACTTCCTGAGCCATCGCTGCGGAAACCGCAAGAGCTGTCAAAATTCCAGTGTACTTCAGATTCATATTAATCCTCCAATAGAAATCTTGTAATATTATAGTATTTTTGTATTCAAAAAACCAATACAAAATACAAGCGTCTCATCCATAAAATACTAGATTACGCTATATGAAAACAAATATTGTCTCTACAGCTACGGGCAAAGCCAATGCATACGCCCTATTTTTCGTCAAAAAATCCATCCAATTTTCCAACATCCTTTCGGAAGAAGCCGAAAAGCAAGTCGAATCCGTATTAAACGGGATGAATGACGGACCGTTTGAGGATCTAGAGTTCCTGGAAATCGACAACCAGCCCACAATCTTTGTAGATGCGGCCAAGGAACGAGGTCTTTCGTCACTGGACCACCTGCGTATGGCAGCATACCGCCTCGCCAAGAAAGCAAGCAAGCGCCAGATTCCGGTCGTTTCCATCATGCTTGCCGATGCCGCTCCAGAACAGTTCAAGAGCATTTTGCTTGGATTGCATTACGCAGACTACAAGTTCGACGCCTACAAGAGCAAGCAGAAGGAAGCTTTCCAGGTCACGTTCGAAATTGTCGCTGGTGAACAGGTCGCTGAATTCAAGAAGATTGCAGAAGTTGCGGCTATTGAAAACAAGGCAATCGTCCTCACCAAGAATTTGATCAACACAAGCGCCTCCGACCTTACACCTGCTGAATTTGTCGAAAACGCAAACACGATTGCAAAGTTCACTCCGGGGCTTTCGATCAAGGTTCGCAACATGAAGCAGCTCGAAAAGGAAGGCTTCATGGGACATGTGACTGTCGGCAAGGGCAGCTCGCACGAGCCGTACATGATTACGCTTAGCTACGACGGAAGCAAGGGTGCTCGTGGGACTAAAGCTGCTGGTAAAAACGTAAATAAAAATGTGCGCACATCCGCAGACCATTTGGTCTTTGTCGGCAAGGGCCTCACGTTTGATACGGGCGGTCTCTGCCTCAAGCCGCCTAAATCCATGCCCGAGATGATTAGCGATATGAGCGGAGCCGCGACCGTACTTGCAGCGATCCAGGCCATCGCAACATTGGAACTTCCGATCAAGGTGAGCGCCGTGTGCTGCCTCGCCGAAAACGCCATCGGCAACAAGTCCGTATTGCCAGGCGACATCTTTACCGCCAAGAACGGAAAGACGGTCATGGTCGATAACACCGATGCCGAAGGACGCCTCGTGCTCAGCGACGGCCTTGCCGAAGCAGGCCTCATCGGAGCCACACACATCGTAGATTTGGCAACGCTCACGGGTGCTATGGTCCGCGCTCTCGGATACGCCGTTGCCGGATTCTTCTGCAATGACGACGCCCTCGCCTTGAACGTCATCAACTGCGGCGAAGCCTGCTGCGAAAAGTTCTGGAGCATGCCGCTCGAAGAAGAATACGCCGACGCCTTGAAGGATCACTTTGCTGACCTCAAGAATACAGGAAGCGACGCTGGCGCCATTGCCGCCGCCCTCTTCCTGCAAGAGTTTGTTCCTGAAAACACCGCCTGGGCACACTGGGATATCGCAGGCACAGCATTTGTAAGCAAAAGCTGGAAGTACACCGATTTCGGTGCAACCGGCTTTGGAGTGCAGACGCTCATCGAACTTGCAAGACGCATGTCTAGCGCAAGCGACGAAAGCGAAGACGCGGCAAACGAAGATGCTGACGGAGAATACGCTACAGTCGAAGTGTAGCTTTCGCTGGTAGTACATGATTTGCAAAAAATGCGGACAGGAATATCCGGACGACATGTTGAATTGTCTGTGGTGCGATGCACCCAACGACCAGCATGTCGCACCAGAAGCTCCTGAAACCATCGACTTAGCAAGCTCGCTTGATGTTCAAAAAAATATCGACGCCATCATCCTCCGCCGAATAGACAAAGACTTTGCCGCCCCGGACTCCGAAGAGGTTCAGAAAAAAATCGATAAGCACCCTGCCGGGAACTTTATGTGGTGCGCTGCCATTCTTGGAACAGGTGGTTTATTTTCTGTATTGTTCGCGCCATTCTACATATACTTTTTCCACAGAATAGAAATCCGCAAGAATCACTCCATAGGAAAATTCACTTCAGCATGCTTATCTTCGACTATAGCGCTAAAAGTTTTAGTCAACGGACTTGCGAAAATAGCGCGAAAAATATCGGAAACCCATTTCTTCCGAGAAGACATCGCAAGCCTAATCAATTTTTGCATAGACGCAGGGCAAATCCTACTCCATTTTTTAGTTTGCGGTTATGTCGCGGCATTCATCATCAAGAGAGTCACGCCGGATTATGATAAGTCCAAATACAAGGTTACATCAGCTTCTGCAACGATTTATTCCATCCCCGTTATGATTGTATTATCGATGGCATCATTTTACCTTTTTAAACAATAAACTAGGAAAAGCCAAGCAAAATTTCTATCTTTGCGATGTATGAAAAACGTTGATACTATTGCCGTTTTGGACTTTGGTGGGCAGTACGCTCACTTGATTGCCAACCGTGTACGCCGTCTCGGCGTGTTTACCGAGATTCACTCCCCTGCCGCCCCGGTTTCTGAACTCGAAGGCGTGAAGGGCGTCATTTACAGTGGCGGTCCGTCCAGCGTTTATGCGGCTGACGCCCCGGAATACAATCCTGAAATTTTGAACCTCCCGGTGCCGAAGCTTGGCATCTGCTACGGTCACCAGCTCATCGCCCAGCAGTTGGGCGGTCACGTGGAACCGGGCAAGGTCAAGGAATACGGCATTGCAGACCTCATCGTCGGCGACGAAAAGTGCCCGATTTTAAAGGATCTCCCGAAGGCCTCCCCCATGTGGATGAGCCACGGCGACCAGGTCACCAAGCTCCCCGAAGGCTACAAGATTGTGGCCAGCACCAAGGACTGCGAAATCGCCGCCGTCGCTTTTGACAGCGACAAGCCCGAACGCCACATTTTCGGCATCCAGTTCCACCCCGAAGTCACGCACAGCAAGTTCGGCATGAAGCTTCTCGAAAACTTCGTCGACTTTACGGGTGCCAAGAAGACTTGGAACATGAAGAGTTACTTGCCACTCATCACGCAGCGCATCAAGGACCAGGTCAAGGACCGCAAGGTGTTCTTGCTCGTGTCTGGCGGCGTGGACTCCACCGTGGCATTCGTGCTCTTGAACCGTGTGCTCGGACCGGAAAAGGTTCTCGGCTTGCATGTGGACAACGGCATGATGCGCCTCGGCGAATCCCAGAAGATTATGGACTTCCTCACGAAGGAAGGAATGAACAACCTCAAGGTTCGCGACGCTAGCGAACACTTCTTGGCTAAGCTCAAGGGCGTTACCGCTCCGGAAACAAAGCGCGGTATCATCGGTAAGGAATTCTTGACGGTGAAGGACGAGGAAATGGCGAAGCTCAACCTCGATCCGAACCAGTGGATGATGGCCCAGGGTACTATCTACCCCGACACCATCGAAAGCGGCGGCACAAAGAACGCCGACAAGATCAAGACGCACCACAATCGTGTGCAAGAAGTCCTCGACCTTATGGAAAAGGGCCTTGTGCTCGAACCGCTCGCCGACTTGTACAAGGACGAAGTCCGTGCTCTCGGCGAAGAACTCGGCATTCCGCACAACCTCGTGTGGCGTCACCCGTTCCCGGGTCCGGGTCTCGGCGTTCGCCTGCTCTGCAGCGACGGCGTTCTCACGAATGACATGGTGAAGTTCGAAGACGTGAAGGACACTTCGGGCCAGTCCCTCGCCGACTACCTCAAGGCAAACAACATTGCAGGTCGTTTGCTCCCGATCAAGAGCGTGGGCGTGCAGGGCGACGGCCGTACTTACGCACAGCCGTTCCTCATCACCACTCCGAGCCTCAGCTGGAAGGAATGCGAAAAGTTCTCTACGGAACTCGCCAACCGTTTCAAGGCCATCAACCGTGTGATTTACCAGATTGGCAGCGTCGCTGATGAAGATCCGAAGCTCGTCGAACAGTTCGCCACCCGCGAAAACTTCGATACGCTCCGCAAGTTCGACAACATCTGCACCGAATTCTTGCAGGCAAACGACTTGTACGAAAAGATTTGGCAGATGCCGGTCGTTCTCGTTCCGCTCCGCACGGCAAACAAGCCCTGTATCGTGATGCGCCCGGTGAACTCCACCGAAGCCATGACCGCAAACTTCGCCGAAATCGACCAGGGAATGCTCGCAGGTCTTTGGCGCAAGTTCGAAGTCGAAGGTGCTGGCAGCCTGTGGTACGATGTCACGCACAAGCCGCCTGGTACAATCGAGTGGGAATAGAATGTTTTTAGAATAAATTAATCTAAATAAATTAATTCTTTCAAATACTTTAAAAGCCGAATGAAATTTCTCACTCGGCTTTTTATTTTACTTCTTTCTATTTATCCTAAATAGCGTTTCGACTTGCAGCGAGTCTTTAACGCCGTACATATCCGTGTAGTGAGCCATCCACTTAATGGTAGTATCCTTTTGCGGAATTTCAGTTGTATCTCCGTAGACATGAATTTTAGATCTGTACATCACCAAATCTTTGGGATACTTGACATAGGATACACTAAAGCAACCACTCATAAAAGCTTGTCCACAACCTTCCGAAGACATAATCGTTGTATCAATCGACGGAGTTCCATCTTTACCATCAAAGACAATCATTTTGCCAGAAGTATGCGAAACATAAGCCCAGGGAGGCAATTCCTTACCCTCAATCCGATAATAATCAAGGAATTTTCTAGAATCTCCAATTAATTTTGTGTCCGAATAAACAGGTTTTTCAACAATCACCGTATCGAAAGCTTCTTTCATTTTTTCAGCATCGAACGGAGGGATTTCATGATACGGCGGAATAAAATTGGTCAAGCGATGTTTACCGTAATTGATATATGTCGTATCGCCAACTTTAACTTCGATAGTTTTATGTTTGGCTCTTTTTTTATCGTTCGAAAATTGAACCGACATTTTAGGAACCGACATTTTAGTAAGCATAGCTTTTTCGCAGCTATAAGATTTTCTCAAAGAACATTCGAAATACCCGTTCCAGATATCGCAGGAAATTTTATCCGTAGTTTCTGTTATAGTATCGAGCTTATTTTTACCCGAATAATAGACAAAGCTATAAGCCTTCGCATTGACATAAGTCGTATCGCAAACAAAGCCTTCAGGGCAAGCTTCCACGACCGGAACTGAATCTGATTTATCGCCACAAGCAAAGAATACGCAAGCAACAAAAGCAATAAATACAACCTTTAAAGAATTATTTAGCACACCCGCCTCATTATAATTTATTCGCAATCCAAGCAAGTCCATTCGACTACGCCGTCGCCATTGCCATCAAAGCGTTCGCGGGTGTATTTTTCGATGTCGATGAGGAAGCCGATTTCACCAGCATTTTCCGTACAGCATCCATCGCAATCGCTGTCGGAACACATATCGTAAACCACGGCATCAATCGTGGAGCCGTTCATACGGAGTCTAAAAGTCTTAAGCTTATACTGATTCCAGTCCTTTTCGTGAACAGCAATGATGTTGTGCTGGCTCACCCACTCTTCGGTCATTTGGCCTTCAACGCCAGCAAAGTAGCCGGCCCAGGTGCAGCCGTTGTATTCGATGCATTCTTCGCTACCCGGTTCCGGCCAGGAGGTATACCAGGTAAGATTCGCCTGATGCCAGACCGTGTCAGCAGCAGATTCGCTTGAAGATGATGGTGCGCTTGCGGAAGACGAGGATTCCGCGATATTTTCTGAGCTACTAGAAGGTGATTCCGCCCCGGACGAAGACTCCGCAACAGTCACGCTAGACGAAGATTCCGCGACATTCCACACAATGGGAGCATTTTCATCGCTACAAGCAACGATTGAAAAGACTCCCGCAATCGCGAAAAGAGCTATACGATTCATCAATGCACATCCATTTTAGAAAACAGGTTCAACACAACGACACCCGACACAATCAGGATCAGGCCAATATAAGCTCCAATATCCGGCACCTGCTTAAACGCTACAATTCCGATTACGGTTATAAAAGCAACCCCAAGCGCAGACCATATCGCATAAGCCACAGCAATCGGGATAGCTTTTAAACACACGCTCAAGAAATATAGCGCAGCGATATAGCAAATGAGCGAAGCTACCGTCGGGACAAGGCGCGTGAACTGTTCCGAGAATTTCAGAAGCGTCGTTCCTGCAGTTTCACAGACTATCGCAAGCAAGAGCATCAGGTAGTACATAGCTTAACCCCATTTACCACAAGTTAAAGCCAAGTGAAAGGCCAAATTCCTGATGAACGGCTCCATATTTAGGAGAATATTCGCCACCATTGCTTACCGTGCTGCTTTCAGCCGTACCAAACATAATCTTGTACTTAAAGCGCAAAACCCATGCCGTTGATATAGCCCCTATACGCGAGGGATTCGTGGAAAAGAATCGGAAATCAACATTCGATCCAATAATCCAATCTGGTCCAATAGAATATTCGCCAAATCTCTCATTTTCCATTGAAGGCATGTAAGTTGCGCCGACACCCACAAACGGTTCCACGCGCAAATAATGAGAATCGTAAGCCGTAAAGCCAACGGTTACACCAAACGTCTCATCAACGGTATCATTATCATCATCATCATCATAAAAACGATCCAGCTTGCTGTTAGTCTCTTTATATCTAACAATCATGCCCAATTGCAAGAACGCCGAAAGCGAAATCCGTTTCACCCGGAATTCAACTTCAGCCTGGAACGGAGTGCCCATTTCCGTTTCGGCAACATCAGAAATTTCACCACACAAAAATCCAAGCCAAGAACCCAGATATATTCCAAATCCGCTAGTATAGTACTTGTGCGCAATAGGATCTCTGCGGAATTCTCTCTGTTTATCCATGTAGTTCTGGACAAAAGGAACGACCTGATCTTTCAAATACTGAGCATGAACAGTATGCGAATATTTGCGGATATAGCTCTTCGCATGATTCAGGAAGTCTTCTGCGGCCATCGTATCGGCGATAACCCTATATGCAAACCCGCTACCGTCATTGAACCTGTAAGTACGCAAGCCAACAATGAGTTCTGCGTAAATAAGCGTTGTAAAAAGCTCCTTGTTTTCCTCTTTGGCATTGGAGTTTTGAACAACATTCACAATGGAATCGGCAACAGTCTTGTTGAACGGACTGAACGCACGATAAAGATAGAGATGAAGAGGGTCGTCTTCAGGATTGACACGAACTTTCTGCTTTGGATGATAAGAAGTATCAAGCACAATGCGACGTGCATTGGCGTAAATATCGATACCTTCATCATATTCGCCCATTTCCATAAGCGCAAGGTACTCTTCAAAATCCCATAAAGGCGCCCCCTCGTCAAGATTCGCCTTAAGGTATTCAATAGCCTGCCTTGACCGTTCGTAATCCTGCTGTTCAAGCGAAGTCTTTAACGCATCACGAGCACGGGAGAAGAGTTCTTTTTTAGATGGATTTGCAAACGCTCCACCAAAAGCAAGCAACAGGGAAATTGCAACTAGAATTTTTTTCATAATGATTTACCAGAAATAAACGCCTAAGCCAATGGCAAAAAATGCGTCCAAGCCAGAGCCTCGCACAAGAGGTTCTCCATCACTCAAATCGAGATAGGACAGCCCGACCTTGCCAACGATCGAGAACGACACCAGTTTTGAATTTGAAAGAAACAGATACGCCGTGCCAAACTTAAAATCGACATTCGCCCCGATCGTAATCGCAGAACCCATATCCCAATGTTCAAACGATTCATTAGGAGAAAGGCCATAGTCACTATCTTTGGGGAAATAATACGGATTTACAACTGTACCATTAAACATGCTGCCCGCAAAACCTAAATACGGGCGAACTTTCAGATACCGGCTATCATAAGCAACAAAGCCAAAAGAAAAACCAAAGTTTATAAGACCTTCATGACCCGAATTGATCATTTCAAAAGAAACGGAAACACGACGAATCTGTAGATAAAGTTCAAAGTTAATCGGATAGCTTTCGGGTTTTACAAGATCCTCACGATAGTAGTTTCCAAAGCCAAAGCCCAATCCAGGACTTAAATAAAGATTTAAGCCAAAGCCGCCCGTGTATAATTTATTTTCAATGACAGATTCCTTTTTCTCAGCGCGATCCGAATAATACAAATCGCTCACGTCCATTCTATTCAGGGGATCAAGAATACTCTTTTTCACCCATGAAGCATCAGGATGATCCGGGAAATTATCAACAAATTCTTTCGCATAATTTCTGACAGAAGCATTGTCAGAGTCATCCTTATATGCAAAATGAAGATTCATCAAAAGCTTCAATTCGCTTTTTTCAGCTTCGCTCAAATCAGACCTGTTTACATTGGATTCAATGTCCTGATAATCATGGTTCGACATCTTGTGCTTTTCAAGATAATCTTTTGTATAAACCATGAGGCCATCATTTTCAGCACGTTGGGCATTTACGGTTTTATCGAATTCATATGCAGACTTATAATGATGGACGAGCATTTTAAGCAAAGCCCGATACATTTTAAGATCTTTGTAAAAACATAATTTTTCGGTATCGTGCAAAGGTATTATCGAATGAGTTTGCATACCTTCGAGTTGCGCGACCTTCAAGGAAACCGTAGCAGTATCCTTATTCCTGATTGCATCAAGCAAGTCTTCACGGGCCCTATAAACAGGCTCCATTTCAGAACTACTTTGCCCCATGAGGGATTGTTCAAAATCATTAGAAGACGACGCTTCTACTTTAGACGAGTCAATACTTGCATCAGATTTATTTTCACCCATCAACGAGCGTTCAAAATCACTCATTCCAAAGGATTTGTCGCTTGTGGCATATGCAGATACAGAAAGAACAAGAGATGCAGCCAAAATCAATTTTTTCATTTTGCACCCCATTCTTCGACATTAAAGTAATCCACCAATGCAACTTTGCAAATTCTTGACATTGTCATCATACCATTCGAATAAATAAAATTAATAGTCTTTACATTTTTAATGTAAACCATATTAGCCCCCAGCGAGCGCGCTTTTTCAACCAGCAGCTCAGCGGTATTTTCAACAGAACAATCAGCAGAAGGTTCTGTCTGCATCGTTCCCAAATAGGTGCTATTTTCAGGAACAACAGGGATTTCAGTGGCATCGACAATGCGAACCAAATCTTCTTTAGAAAGCGGTTTCGGATTTACCGGGTTTCCAACAAGAGTGTGCGGAGTAGAGCTGCATGCCGAGAAAACAAGCAAGGCCGCAATAGCAAATAAACTTTCAACAAATTTCATAATTAGTCCTTTAGGCAGCGAATGGCGTAACCATCGGAGATATGTTCTCTTTGTATTCTGACTTGAGGATCATCTTGATTGAACAATACGGCATAAGCATTTGAAGAACTGGTAAATGTCGATGTCCAAAACGGAGCAAAAGTATCCGCTAACGAATACCGATCCCTAGAATAAGAGGCGTCAGAATCATAGTAGCCCGATGGATAAATGGAAAAACTATAGGAGTCTTTCGATATACCGTCATTTGCCTGAAGCGCTAGACCCGCATTTTCATAGCCGCCAGCTTTTTTAATCAAAATTTCCCAATCATCTTTAGAGGGTACGTGGAAGCCATTCGGACAAAGATCATCTGGAGACAAGTCCGCATTCATTACATTTCTCCAAGTATACAAGCAGCCTCTGCTCCCAGACGTCATAAAGCAAATACCGTTGTAATCTTCATAACTAGAATACCCGTATTCCAAGTTCTCGGCAAACCATTCCTGATTTCCAATTTTCACTGTACGATATGTAATCCCGTCACGGTGATCTACAACATAGCCTTTTTCCACTAGGATTTCAGATCCCTTTTCGGCTACCGGAGTATACTTAGGAACAGCATCAGTCTCCTCCTTGGAGGCATCCCTAAGGTATATCCACATTTTATCGGAGCAAACGAAAAGTTTATCTGAACTAAACGCCCGTACGGCAAAAACAATCCCTTCCATTTTTTCATCACAATCAGGCAAATCACCCCTATAATCGCACTTATAAGAGGGAATACGACTCGTAGAGTATGGAGGAGGATTGACGCCACTATCAGTATGGCACCCAATCAACACAGAACAAACGATAGGAATAAAATGTTGTACTTTCATAATTTTATCTTATATCAATTTTAATAAAATATAGCATATTCCCCAAAACATCCAACACTCGCTTATTATATATACAAAAAAAGAACCCGCGAACGGATTCTTTTTAGACAAGAGACGAGAGACGAAAGACGAGGGATAAATCAATTATACAATGCGCGAAGCGCCATTATAATTCTTTCGTCTCTAGTCTGTAGGTCCACAGGACCGTCCTTTCGTCTAACCTTAGCAGCCGAGCTTTTCGAAGAGGTAAGCTTCGAGCTTGTCGATAGCGACGAGTTCCTGCTTCATGGAGTCGCGTTCGCGAACCGTCACGTAGCCGAGCTTTGCCGGATCGGATTCACCCTCGCCCACCGTGTCGAAGTCAACAGTCACGCAGAACGGCGTACCGAGTTCGTCCTGACGGCGGTAGCGCTTACCGATGGACTGCGTTTCGTCGTATTCCACGTTCCAGCGGTTGAGGAGCTTCTGGTAAAGTTCTTCGGCCTTTTCCTTGACCTTGCCCTTCTTCACGAGCGGAAGCACGGCAACCTTGACCGGAGCAACCTTCGGATCGAAGTGCAAGACGGTACGTTCGTCGTTTTCGAGCTTTTCGACTTCGTAAGCGTTGCAGAGAAGCACGAGGAGCAAACGTTCCACACCAAGAGACGGTTCAACAACGTACGGGATGTAGCGCTTGTTCTGGACCGGGTCGATGTATTCCTGCTTGACCTTGGATTCGTTCTGGTGCTGCGTAAGGTCGTAGTTCGTACGAGAAGCAATACCCCAGAGTTCGCCCCAGCCGAACGGGAATTCGTATTCGACGTCGGTGGTGCCGTTACTGTAGTGAGAAAGTTCTTCCTTGGCATGTTCGCGGAGACGGAGCTTTTCCTTCTTCACGCCGAGATCGTTCACGAGCCAGTCGAAACAGTACTTGCGCCAGAAGTTGTACCAATCGAGTTCAGTACCCGGTTCGCAGAAGAATTCAAGTTCCATCTGTTCGAATTCACGAGTACGGAAGATGAAGTTACCCGGAGTGATTTCGTTACGGAAAGACTTACCGATCTGGCCGACACCGAACGGGATGCGCGGGCGGACGTTATCGACAATGTTGCGGAAATCAACAAAGATACCCTGAGCGGTTTCCGGACGGAGATA
>JAEEGJ010014121.1_pt1 | contig 19079 bp, 16 predicted proteins | sample 8958761 | NCBI WGS metagenome assembly JAEEGJ01 (sample SAMN16246546, study PRJNA631951) | gut metagenome | biome: gut microbiome; feature: rumen; material: RS-attached | host: Bos | place: Iran: Karaj | collected 2018-10 | reverse complement strand
GAGGACTAATGCAGCGAAGTTATCGAACTTGGTAAGTTCCTTCAAGGGCTCGAGATCTGAAGCGGGTTCCTCCTTCTTGGGAGCAAGTGCAGCAAGCTCTTCGAGTTCCTTCTCAACGTCGATCCTCGGGAAAAGGACGGGGCCCTTCTTGACTGTTACGTCAGCAGGAAGCAGATACTTCTTCTCTGAATCGTACCAGCCCGTGTTCTCTTCGGTCGCGCCGATCTGCTCGAATATCTGCGGAGCCGTGTGAGGCATGACGGGAGTAAGAAGGATCGTAACTCTTCTGACTGCGTCGAGAAGGTTGTAAAGTACTGCTGCAAGACGGGGCTTTGCTGTCTCATCCTTAGCAAGCTTCCAAGGCTCGTTCTCGTCGATATACTTGTTTGCTCTTGCAATGACCTTGAAGATCGCCTCAAGGCCTTCAGAGAAACGGCAGGTGCCGAAAGTATCGGAAACGACCGGCTGGAGTGCATCGAGCTGGGATACGAGATCTGTATCAGCGTCTGTGAATTCCTTATCAGCAGGCAGTGTGCCGTCGAAATACTTGATAGCCATTGCAACTGTTCTGGATACGAGGTTGCCTAAGTCATTTGCGAGATCGGCATTGTATCTGTTGAACATCATCTCATTGGAGTAAGGCATGTCAGAACCGAATACCATCTCGCGGAGGAGGTGGAATCTCAACGCATCAACGCCGTATCTGTCGCAGAGAACGAACGGATCGATAACGTTGCCCTTGGACTTGCTCATCTTTCCGCCGTCACCGAAAGTGATCCAGCCGTGGCCGTAGACCTTCTGGGGTACGGGCTCGCCCAAAGCCATCAGGATGGAAGGCCAGATGAGAGAGTGGAACCTTACGATCTCCTTGGCCATGACGTGCATGTCAGCCGGCCAGTATTTCTCGTAGTCGTTATATGTATCGTTCATGAATCCGAGCGCGGAGATATAGTTCGTGAGCGCGTCGATCCAGACGTAAACAATGTGCTTGTCATCGAATGTTACCGGGATGCCCCATGTAAAGCTCGTTCTTGAGACGCAGAGGTCCTGTAAGCCCGGATCGATGAAGTTGTGGATCATCTCGTTGACTCTGGACTTGGGATTGAGGAAGTTCTTCTCTTCATCGAGAAGGAGTTCCTTGAGCTTGGGTGCAAAGTGGGAGAGCTTAAAGAAATAAGCTTCTTCGGAAGCATCCGTTACGTCCCTTCCGCAGTCGGGGCACTTGCCATCAACAAGCTGGCTCTCAGTCCAGAAGGACTCGCAGGGTGTGCAGTATTTGCCCTTGTATTCGCTCTTGTAGATCCAGCCGTCCTTGTAGAGCTTCTCGAAAATGTTCTGAACCGTCTTGATGTGATAGTCATCAGTGGTACGGACATATCTGTCATAGGAAATGCCGAGTCTTGCCCAGAGCTTCTTGAAGTTGGCGACGATGTCGTCAACGTAAGCCTTGGGGGTTACTCCCGCTTCCTGAGCCTTTTTTTCGATCTTCTGGCCGTGCTCGTCAGTACCGGTAAGGAACATTACATCGTAGCCCTGCATTCGCTTCATTCGTGCGATACAATCGCAAGCGATCGTCGTGTAGCAATGTCCGATGTGCGGATTGCCCGACGGATAGTAAATGGGCGTAGTGATGTAGAATGGTTTCTTGTCTGCCATAACGGCCTCCTTATAGTGACTTAAAGTCTAAAACTTATTGATTATAAATATTTATAGCGGTGTTTTCAAGAATCGCGGGGCTTATTTGCCGTCCTTGAGCTTCATCGCCTGATTATAGGCTTCCTTCTTGTTCATGCCGGTCAGTTCCGAAACAACTGAAGCAACATCTTTGGTCGACATTCCCTTCTCGCAGAGCATTCCGATAAGCTTGTCCGCTTCCACCATGCCGGAAGCACCCGTTTCCTTTTCGGGGAGCGGCTCAAGGCAGATACAGAACTCGCCTTTAGGTTCGGTCTTCTGATAGTATTCACGAAGCTCATCGACACTCATGCGGATGGCCTGCTCGTATTTCTTGGTAAGCTCCCTGCAGACAGAGGCTTTGCAGGATCCGAATCCGGCCTCCGAAAGTTCATCGAAAAGCTTTCTAATGCGGTGCGGAGCCTCATAGATCACGATCGTCTCATGAATATCCGTCAGGGCCTTTATGCGCTTCTTTCTGTCGCTGCCTTCGGAAGGCAGGAAACCCTCGAAATGGAAGTATCTCGTATCAAGCCCCGAGATCGCAAGAGCTGCCGTTACAGCTGAAGGACCGGGGATCACAGATACTTCTATCCCCTTTTCGATCGCGAGCTTGACGAGATCTGCGCCGGGATCACTGATGGCAGGCATTCCCGCATCAGAGACCTGAACTACATTCAGACCTTCTTCGAGCAGCTTGATTATACCCTCACCGCTCGCAGCCTTGTTATGTTCGTGATATGAGATAAGGCGCTTTCCGGAGATCTCCAGAGCCTGCAAAAGAAGGCCCGTAACTCTTGTATCTTCGCATGCTATGACATCGGCAGCTTCTAGAGCTTCCAGAGCGCGCTGCGATATATCCTTCAAGTTGCCGATCGGCGTTCCGACTAGATAAAGCAATCCGTATGTTCCTCCGTATATATTTCAAAAACTCTCTCCGAATCGAGAAAAAGCGGCGGGAGCACTTTGAATTCAGTGTTTGGCGAGCCTTTCTTGCCTGCCAGCAGGAACAAAAAGGCATCTTTTCCCGAAGAAGCATGCACGCTGATGAGTCTTGAGGGTGCCAGCTTGTGTTTTGTAAACAGCTCCAGGCATTCCGGCAGCCTTGAAGGCGCCATGCACATTACGGTATAACCCGAAGACATCCTGGTCCTCGCGGATGCACAAGAGATAAAGTCCTCTAAAGTGCCCATTTCATTGAATCTTGCGGCCAGCTCGTTCTCCTTGACGGTGACGACCGACTTCTCGGGCTGATAGAAAGGCGGATTCATGAAAACGACATCATATAGGCTGTCCTTAAGCTCGCGAGGCAATTCCCTGACATCGCAGTTATATGCCTTGATGCGGTCACCCGCATTATTCAGTGCAATGTTCTCAATGAGCGCTTCATAAGGCTCTTTCATGACCTCGATGCAATCGATCGAAGCTTCAGGTCTGCGCGCAGCTGCGAGCATTGTGCATCCCCCTGCACTGCTGCCCAGTTCAAGCATCTTGCAAGGCTTTCCTTTTCTGGAAAAAGACGCGGCAAACCATGCGAGCAAAACGCCCGCCGAGTCAAGCTTAAAACAGTTTTCAGGCTGGTTCAGCTTAAAGCCGTTTCTTCCGAGATCCTCGATCGCCATAACGTCCTCCGTATAACGCGTTTATTATAGCACGCAGACTGAGGTTATCCTCTCCAAATAAAAGGTCCCGGAACAAGTCCGGGACCGGTTTCGTTTGTTGCTTCTCAGCCTTCCCAATAAGCCTTTGGAGGCATGTCCTTTCTCTTTTCGCCTTTCTTGGCCGCTAACTCAGATGCTGATGAGCTGTCTACATAGAGGTCTTCAAAGTGTTTGTCCATCCATGAATCTTTAACGACATAGATCGTTATGTTATTGAATGTGTTGATGGGCATGGTCGAAAAGCCCTTGCCGGGCTTGCCTGTGTTGGTCCAGACCTCAAGCTCGACTTCTTTCGGGAAATAGATGGCGATCTCTCCGCACCTCCAGAATTCAGCGTTATCCTTCATGGCCTTAAGAGACTTGGGCATTGTGATCGAACGGAGATTCTTGCAGCTGCAGAATGTCGCACCTTTCAATGTCGTTAAACTGTCCGGAAGGATAACTTCTTCCAATGATTCGCAGTTCTGAAAGCACCCGTGGGGCAGTTCGGTCACGCCTTCGGGGATCACCACCCTGGTGATGTTCTTGCAACCTGCGAAGCTTCCGATCATCTTTACTCCTTCAGGGATGATTATCTCGCCTTCGGCTCCATCCTTTATCTCTTCTCTTGTATACTTATCGGTATCCATCTTGAAAATGTTGTTGGAGATCACGAAATACTTGTAGTAGTGCTCATCCTTATCGGCCTTTGCAGCGATCTTCGTCTTGGAGCCCGAGTTCTTTTTCGTATTCTTCTCAGGCACCATTCCGCATGATGCGAGTCCTAATACAATTCCAACTGCAGCAACAACAGCAATTAATCTTTTCATCTTAATGATCCTCCCTATTGCTTATAAATGCTTTTTGAAGCCTCTTTTTTATTCGCTTCTGATCTATAGACACATAACCGGGAGGAATTATTGGGTGTTTTTGAGGAATTATTTCATAAAAAAGCTCCGGATCTCTCCGGAGCTTGGATTCATTGGTTTGCGGGCTTATCAATTTTTGATTGGAATCCTGATATCAAGCGTTGAATTTGATTTTTCGCTGGATCCCATAATATGAGATATTCTGAATGCCACGCCGTTTCCTTCAAATGTGACTACCCGGTAATGCTGATCGTCTGTCGGGCCGATATCTTCTGTTATCACATACCCTTCAGCCTTGAACCTTTCAATGAATTTCTCAAACACTTCTTTGGCGAATTCCCTGTCACGAAGTATTAACTGCGCCTCAATAATAGAACTCTTGTCTATTTCGGTGACAGTATGGGTTTCATAATCAGATTTGACCGCGCAGGCGAGCACCAGGAATTTTACTTTTCCGGAAACTACGAACTGCCAATAGAAATTGTCTACAGCCGAATTTGCTTTGTTGTATTCTCTTGGGAACACAAATCTTGATGCATATTCTTCTTTTGTCGTGCCGACTTTAATTCTTGTGGTTTTCCAGACGTTATTGACGACTTCTTCGGATGTCATGCCATCCATAACGGCATAGATAGAATCTTCCGTTATCTTCTGGGTAGACTTTGTCTCTCTTGTTTCTTCAGTCTCTTCAGGTTCTGTCTCGTCATCCCCTATTCTTTCTCTTCTTCTTTTCCTCTCTGTCTCTTCTGTCTCTTCTGCAACCGTCTCCCTGTCCCTTACCGGCTCTCTGGTATTAGTGACGATAACTCCCAATAATATTGCTGTTGCAATGCTGACCGCGGCTGCGCTGCCGATAATTGTTCCGATTAAAATCTTATTCATTGATCCTGTCCCTTTCGTAACTGCTTCTGCTGAAGCTTTGATGCCTGCTCCGTTTGACGGAGCCTGTGCTGATGCGGACAGATTCATAAGTGAAGCAGGGATGGGTTTGAACGTAACCTGTTCTGCTTCTTTGATAAACAGCTTGCTCAGGAACGGCAGAGCCATACCGTACAACTTCGTATTGTTTTCTTCTTCATACTTCTCGACCTCCTTTTTGATCCTTTTTTTGGCAAAATTCAGTCTCCACAAAACAGTTCCCTGAGGGATCCCCAGAACTTCCGCGATCTCTTTCGTGCTCATTTCGTCAAAGTAGAAGAGGACGAGCGTTCTTCTGATATCATCAGACAAAACATTGTCGATGATGTTCATGATGATCTTTCTCGTGTCTTCAGACTCTGCGATCGAATCAGGCAGAAAGTCTTCGGGGACTGCTTCGATAGTTTCAAAGAACCCGTCTTCAACATTGTCTGTCTTAGTTCTGGTAAGACGGTTAAGACATTTGTTGGCAGCAGTCTTCTTAAGCCATGCAACGACCTTTGTCTTGTCTGCGATCGAATAATAGGATTCTATCAGAGAAACAAAAGTGTCCTGAACGATGTCTTCAGCGTCGGCCTCGTTCTTGAGGAGAGCCATAGCTGTCCAATACACCGCCTTGTAGGCTTCGTTGTAGATCTGCTCGAGTTCTCTGTCTGTCATGTTATTTTGCCTCCTTTGTCCGCATCTACCTTATAGACACATTTGAGATGCGGATTATTGGGTGGTTCGGGAAATAATTTTTACATTATCTTTTTTCCGTAATGTATCGACTTGTCATTTATAACAAGCATCCTGTCACCTGCATATGCTTCTGCGAAGTTTACGGGATTTGCATGGATGACACAAAGGGTCTTCTCCAGACCGTCAACCTCGATCACAAGCCAGCGGTATGTGTGCCTGTCACTTTTACTTACAGCGCCGGTGGTGTAACTTTCCTTCTTAAGAAGAATGCCTGTGGCGACAAGTTTGGCGCCGTTACTCCTTGTGATCTTCATTACGCCGAAAAAGAAGATCAATGCTCCGAACATTATTACCAGCAAACCGCCAAGATTCGAAAACAAAAAACAGACGCCAAGAGCGATTATTATCGTTCCGCAGATGAATAATGTATTTGAGTCTTTTTTCAGATCCTTTCTAAGGTCAGCAGCTGCTTGGCGTTCAGAGTCATTTACCGCCTCCCTGAAGTTCAGCTGCTGCGGCTCGATGACCCTGTACTCCCTGTATTCTTCACTTAAACCTGCATAAACATCAAAAACCATATATCCTCACGCATCGCTATGCAAAAACATCTATCAAATGTTTTTTAGTATAATCATTTGCCGGATGAAATGAAAGAAAAAGCAATAAAAAGGCTGCCGTTTGGCAGCCCCGATAAGCATTTACTGTTTATCTATCAGCCCTCAGAGATAGCTCCGAGAGGGCATGTTGCAGCGCAAGCACCGCAGGAAACGCAAACATCAGCATCGATTACATACTGAGTATCGCCCTGGGAAATAGCACCAACAGGGCAGCCGTCAGCACAAGAACCGCAAGAAGCGCATGCGTCTGAAATTACATAAGCCATTGTAAGATCCTCCTATTAGGTTAGATTGTTTTCTCATAGTGCGGTTCAGGCGGACCACACTTTTTATATTATACAAAATATTTGCTTAACAAACAAATATGAATGATGCGCTTTGCGAGCAAAACGTATCATTCGATTTATTCTTCTGTATCGATACCCGCTTCGTCGATATCCTCGTCATCATGGCCGTTATCCTTATTCTTTCCGTGACCGCCACGGGGACAGTTGGCGCATCGTCTCTCGGCAATCTCCGGATTAAGCTGCTCTATATCGGCCCATGAGTATCTTTCGACATTCGTCTCATTCTCGTTGGTAAACTTGACTGTAAGCAGTTCCTCAACGAAATTGACATCGGATACGATTCCCATTCCGTCAGGTGTCCTTACACGGTCACCGGTATCGGGAAGTCGTCTTCTTGCGTCCTCATATGCCTCTTTCTCGAACTGGAGGCAGCACATGAGTCTTCCGCAAGCACCGTTAAGCTTGCCGGGATTAAGCGATAAGCCCTGGCATCTTGCGAGCTTAAGATTGACGGGAGCAAACTTGTCTAAGAAAGTGCAGCAGCAGAGCTCTCTGCCGCAAAGACCGATGCCTCCGACGAGTTTTGCCTGGTCACGCGAACCGATCTGCCTTAATTCTATCCTCGTTCTGAATGCGTATGCCAGATCTTTTACTAGCTCTCTGAAATCTACTCTGCCCTCAGCCGTAAAGAAGAACGTCAGCTTCTTTCCGTCAAAGGAGTAAGCGCAGTCAACAAGGTTCATCTCAAGGCCGCGCATATCGATAAGCTCACGGCACTTTACGAAAGCTTCCTTCTCCTGGGCGCACTTCTCATCGTAGCGCGCGATCTCGGCATCTGTCGCCTTATGCATCACAGGCACGATATCATCGCCTGCGTTCTCGGTCTCATAAGGCTCTTCACAGACATGTGCAAGGTCTACACCGACCTGTGTCTCGACCATGACCGCATCGCCGATGCTGAGGTTTAATCCGTCACAGCTGAACCTGTATGTTTTTCCCGCGTCGCGAAAACGCACATTCACTATTCTTGTCATTTCTTTAACTCCTCATGTATCTTCAGCAGCATCGCGCAGGAAGCTGCGTCAAAATTCGAATTTACTTCCAGTGCCCTCAGATAATCCTTAACGGCTGTCGCACAATGTCCGAGTTTTACCGCATCAACTCTGGGTGAAGCGGCGAGCTTCTCGAGTTTTGTTCTGAAATCCTCATAGTTGATCTTCTTGTATCCAGGCATTCCCTTAAGCCTCATCAGATCATCTATCAGAAGCAGGATATCAGATGCCACTGTAACGGCATCAGCCTTGTGTTCGCCCATGAATTCAGCATGATCGTACAGTATCCTGGTGTAAGTTGCGTCAGGCAGTTCGATGAACATTTCCGCGACCATCCTCTTAAGGTCGATATCCTCGCCTTGCTTTGCGATCTCTATGGCCTTGCCCGGGATTCCGGCGCAGTTCGCCGATGCGATCTGAGCAGTCTGCTCAGGACAATCGGGTACGTTTCTCTTAAGTATCGAGAGGATCTCTTCCCTCGTATAAGGCTCGAGCTTTATTTCTGTAGCTCTTGATATGACAGTGTCCAGCACCATGTCCCTGTTCGAGCTCAAAAGGATGAACACGACATGCGCAGGCGGTTCCTCAAGTGATTTGAGAAGCGCGTTCTGGCTCTCGGTGCCCAGATAGTCGCAGTCGATGATGAACACCTTTGACTTGGAGAACTGCGGCCTTAATACTGCCTCGGGAACCACGTTCTCCTTGATATAGCTTACTTTGATATTTTTCGAATCAGAAGGCTGATACACACGGACGATGTCCGGCGTTGTTCCAGCATCAAAATAAGTGCAGCAGGGGCATTTGCCGCAGGCGCCGTCCTGGCCCGGGTTCTCACACATCAGAGCCTTTGCAAACTCCTCAGCGAAAGAATGACGTCCCGATCCTAAAGGACCCGTAAACATAAAAGTCCCGCTCTGCCTCTCACTTACGGCAGCAGCGAGTCTCATCTTGATGTTCTTTTGTCCTGTAAGATCCGAAAATGCCATTACAATAAAGCTTCTAACTTCTCTTTTATCTGACCGAATATGATCTCCGGAGCCGAAGCCGCGTCGATCGTTACGATCCTTTTATCTTCGGAAGCCGCGCGGACAAAGCCGTCTCTGACCTTCTCCTGAAAAGCGTCTCCCGCGGATTCTATTCTGTCCTTTTCTTCACCCCTGGAATTTCTTCTCTTTATCGCGTCAGCGACGCTGATATCGAGGAAGAACGTGATGTCGGGCGCAAGGCCTCCGGTAGCGTCCATATTAAGTCGTGTGACCCTCTCGGGACCTAATCCTCTGGCACATCCCTGATATGCAAATGAGGAGTCGAAAAACCTGTCACATATGACGACCTTTCCGGAAGCGATCGCAGGCTTGATAGTCTCTTCGACTATCTGTGCGCGCGCAGCCTCAAAAAGGAAAAGCTCTGTCATAGGAGCCATAGAGCTGTTCTTCTTATCCAGAAGGAGCTCTCTTATCTTCTCGCCGATCTTCGTTCCGCCGGGTTCCCTGACCATGAGGACTTCTCTTCCCATGCCCTCGAGCCATTCTCTGCAAAGCGCGGTCTGCGTGCTCTTCCCGCAGCCGTCGATCCCTTCGAATGTAATGAATAATCCCTTCATATCATTCAATGGTGATGTCCTTCATGGACGCGATGACCTGATAGATCTCTTTGGTGATCCTTGCGTTGTCGCTTCTGATATCGTCGATCGTCTCGACCTTCTTTACGGAAGGAGCCTTCTCGCGCTCGTCATCGTTAAATCTCTGACGCTTCTCACGCCTGAACTGAGGATCACGGTTATCACGGATCTGGCCGTCAACAGGCTTCTTGCGCTTCTGACCCTGTTCTTTTGCAGGCTTGATCTCGCGGCCCTCGGTCCTCTCTTTGGGCTGCTGCATGCCTTTTCCGGCCTTCTCGCCGCCCTGGCGCTGACGGTTCTCGTCACCCGGGCGCTGCTGGCGCTGACCGCCGTGTCTTCTGCGGTGGTTGCGGTTATTTCTGCGGATCTCGCCGCCCTGCTGGTCTCTTTGGATGTTGTCCTGCTTTGCGCCCTGCTGGGGTGCTGCGGGTGTAACGGCGGTATTATCAGCCATGTTATCCTCCAAATCTTTTTCTTATTTCCTTAAACGATTAATTATAAACTTTGACCGCAAATAACTCAAATACGCTTTCTAAAGAGCCTGACTTCACTGCCTTCGGGGACAGGGACATCAAGGTCTTTGAGCTCTTTGGCGGGAACTATCACAAACGCGCGCTCCTGCCACCTCGGGTGTGGTATCGTGAGCCTCGGTGTATCTATCTTCTCGTCGCCGTAAAAGATAATGTCTATGTCGAGCGTCCTGGGACCCCACCTTATCGTCCTGACTCTTTTGCAGTCATTCTCGATGCCTGACGTCAGATCAAGGAGCTCGTCGGGCGAAAGCGTAGTCTTGAAGCTCACGCAGGTATTGAGAAAGTCAGCCTGATCCGTATAACCGACAGGCTCGGTCTCGTAGATCGATGCTTTCTTAAGGTCGTTGATCTGAGGGCAGCTTTCAAGGCGTTCTTCGGCAAACGCGAGATTAGCTTCGCGGTCACCCATGTTGCTCCCTATCGAAAGAAGAACCTCTGCCTCACCTTTCGCGCTCAATCCTGACCTCCATCGTCTCGAAAACGGCATCCACCGGAGCATCGGGCTTACTTACCGTTACCGCGCAGGAAGAAGCATCAGGGACCTCAGAAAGCACCATGTCTGCTATAAGCTGCGCCAGGTGCTCGATCAGGTTGCCGTGATCTCCTTCCACGATAGCTTTTGCCTTCTCACAGAGAACTGCATAGTTCGCGGTATCTTCAAGTTTATCAGTATCGCACCCGATTATGCGGTCAAGATACACTTCGATGGTGACGACGAATCTCTGACCGTCCCGCTTTTCTTCCTCAAAGCATCCCGTATGCCCGTAAAAAACCATGTTCTTCAGTGTTATCGAGTCCATGTTTTCCTCCGTCCTTATCCGTAAAAGACACTGTCAAAAGCACGCAGGGCATTCTTTGAAGCCGCGACGTTATGCACCCTTACCATTGCCGCACCGAATGCCGCCGCCGTTACGCTCAAGCCTGCGGTGATGCGGTCTGCTTCTTCCTCGGTTATCTCTTCCTTGCCGGAGAGATAGCTCACATATCTCTTGCGTGAAGCCGCATACAAGACCGGATATCCGCCGTCAAAACCGAAACGGAGTAATTCTTCGGTGAGATCACCGTCCTGCTGTCTGGTAGTTCCGAATCCGATTCCGGGATCTGTCATTATCGATCCTGCAGGTATTCCTGCATCAAGAGCAGTCTTTATGCTCCTGGACAGCTCTTCTTCGGCACGGCTTACGATGTCCTGATCAGGGTTGTTCTCACCGGCACCGAAGATCCTCGAATTGAACATCAGGATGATGCCCGCGCCGTATGAAGCGCAGACTTTGGCCATTTCGGGATCTCCGAACAGGCCCGTGATATCGTTAACGATATCGCATCCGCAGTCGAGCGCCGCTCTTGCCGTCTTCGCCTTGTATGTATCGACCGATAATGGAATGTCGAATCTGTTCTTTAATGCCCTTATAACAGGCAGGATCCTTGTGATCTCTTCTTCCGCTGTGATGGGAGCGACCTTGGGATTTGTAGCCTCGCCTCCGATATCGATGACATCACAGCCTTCCTTTATCATCAGTTCAGCCTGAGCAATGCATTTTTCCACGTCAGTAAATCTTCCGCCGTCCGAGAATGAATCCGGAGTGCAGTTTAAGATACCCATGACCAGAGTCTTCTTACCGATCGCGATCTCCCTGTCACGGCATTTGAAAACCCCTGTGTATCTGTAATCTGACGTAATCACTTATAGATCAAACTCCCGAACGCTGTCTGTTGATAAGAGCAAGTGCTTCGTTGCGCGTTCTCAGGTCAGTCCTGCAGCCGCCGCGCATAGCGGAAGTAACTGTTTTCGAGCCCGGCTTCCTTATGCCGCGCATCGTCATGCAAAGGTGCTCAGCTTCGATTATCACGCATACCGATCTCGCATCGACCGCTTCCTGTATCTTGTCAGCGATCTCTGAAGTAAGGCGCTCCTGAAGCTGGGGCTTGCGCGAGAGCGTATCTACGATCCTTGCGACCTTCGAAAGTCCTAAGATTCTTCCGTCACGCGGGATATAGACTACATGAGCCTTTCCGTGGAACGGAAGAAGATGGTGTTCGCACATCGAATAGAACGGGATGTCTCCTATCAGGATCATCTCGTCGTTGCCTTCCTCGTGGAAGACCTTGATGTCTTTGGAAATATCCCTGTGAAGACCTGCAAAGACTTCTGCATACATTCTTGCGACACGCTGTGGTGTATCGAGTAAACCTTCCCTTTCGGGATCCTCTCCTATGGCGATGAGTATCTCTCTTACGGCATTTTCGAGCCTCGGAAGATCCATGTTCTTTTTGCTTTCCTCAGGTATCGAAAAATCGTTTTCGTAATCGTACATTATTCCAAAACCGTCCTTACTTTAAGTGGAGTTTTCTGTATTCCATCGGTGTCATTCCCATCAGTTTCCTGAACGCGACGTTGAAACGCTGCGGAGATGAGAATCCCGACTGCAATGAGATGGCAGAGACCTTGATCTCGTTATTCTCAAGAAGCAGGCATGCCCGTTCTATCCTCTTTTTCATGAGGTAGTTCATGGGGCTCATTCCGGTCTCGTCGCGGAACGCCCTTGTGAAATATCCCTGGCTCAGGAAAACATACTGCGCTGCCTGGGCAACTGTTATTCCCTGATCGAAATTATCGTCCATATACTGTCTTGCAATAGCGACAAGCTCTTTTGCCTTGCCTGTCTTGACCCTGATGTTCTCCTCCCATTCGTTGCGCATCGCACGTGAGAGATTGATCATGAGCTCGACCGTAAGCGTCTGAATCATGAGCTCTTTCGAATACCTGTTGTCGCTCATTTCAGACACGATACGCTCTGCAAGAAGGCTTATCTCCGCCTTCTCCGCACCGGTCAGAACAAAGCAGGGCTGGCTTACCATCTCGTTATCTTCGGTAAGACCCATGTCGGCAAACTTAAGAAAGCTCTCGAGCGAGATCCTGGCCATCGATCCCGGAATCGCAACGGAAGGTCCCGCGCTGCTCTTCTTGTCGGCGGATGCGGTCCTGCCTCCCTCTCTGGCTGCGGAGAGTTCTTTTGTATCGTGAATGAATCCGAAATACAGATTCAGTATTTCAGCCTTATTGGACTTTATCATGAGCCTGTGCTTTACAAGGGGCCTTATTACGATCGTGGAACCCTTGCCGAGGGTTATCTTGCCGCCGCCTTCGACCGAGACCTCTATCTTGCCGTCACGCAGATATAAGAGCTCGTGCGAGTTGTGGGAGCTTTCGGAAGGCAGTGAATCCTTGGTATCGTAGATGTGCTCGATGCCCTCGATAACCACAGGCACGGAGCCTGCCGACATCAACACATCGTCTTCGATCGCCGAAAGCAGTTTGTTTGCCATCTTTTACCTCCCCGTCAGATGAAATTGATGCTGTCCACGTAGATCTCGCCGTTGCGGTCGTTATCTTCAATGAAGATCCTGAGCTTGGAGAATCTGATCGGGCCCTCATCATTGTAATTCAGGACTAATGTCTGCCACGTGAGCTGCTGTCTTATCTCAGCCTCTCCGAAATCCTCGATAATGAGCTTTTTCTTCTTCTGGTCAGGATTGAATACCGTAAGAGCGATCTTCTTCCTGCCGTAGATCTCAATGGGCGCGAAAAGCGAAGCATATTCAAGGCAGGGCTCAAAGCCGTAGAGCGATTTCTCTGTCTCATATCTGATCCTGAGAGACCCGTTGCCGGTAAGCTTGTGGATATTGTCAACGGAGATAATGCCCTTGCCCTTGAAAGTGCGGTATATCTCAAGAACCTCGAAATCGGATTCGGGTGTACGCTTGCCTACGAACTCAAGCGAGTCGCAGTGGGTAAAGCTTAAGTCGGGAGCGAAATATGCGGGATCCCTGTCAAATCTGAAAGGCAGGATCGGCAGTCCTTCACCGTTCTTAAGCGTGGCATCGTGAGGGAACGGAGTGAATCCGTAAGTTATGGACTCGGGATTGTCGATATCGTCTCTCCATACCATCACGCACATACCGTAAAGGCTCTTGGCATGCGCAGGATAGAAGATCCTGTCGGCTCCTGCGATCGCAAAACCCGTGATCTCGCTGGAAGTATCGGGGATACGCAGTCCGCTTCCGAGGTTGCTGAACTTGATGATCCTCTTTCCGCCTGCGATCTCGATGTCGTTAGGCTCGGGCGAGGACTTGCTCATCTTAGGCGAGAAATGCGTTCCGAGAGCAATGGTCGCAAGCCTTGTACCGAGCACGAAGCTTATCGTCTTGTCGGGAAGCAGCATGTCGTGAAGGCTTACGATTCCCGAAGGCATCGTAAGGAGTTTTGTGAATGCCGTGAAGTTCTCGTTGAACTCCAATACACCGTACGGATTGTTGAAATCGACATCGTTAGGATGCATTGATACGAACAGTACGGAAGGCATTACGGAATCGTCAAATACCTGTCTGGGTTCGAACGTGTTCGACAGCGTTACCATAAGGCCCATAAGGAACAGATCGTATCTGTCGAAAAGAAGTTCGCCCTTGTCAGGCGAGAAGCAGAAGCCTCTTACGGGAAGTCCTCTTACCGGATAGAGCTTCTGTCTGTAAAGCGTAGCCAGACGGTATTTGGGCTTGATGTAATTCTTCTCGTCCTCCGCCCTGAGCTTTTCCTCGTCACGCTCCTCGAATTCGGGAAGCTTGAAGTCTATCTTCTCGGCAGTGTCCGTCGTAATGTTCTCTTTATGTCCGGGAGCCTTGTTGAGAGTGCTGTCTCCGGATGTGGGGAAATCGATGTCAAGCGGCTTGATGTCATCGGGATCCTTGCCTTCGAGGCGCTTGATCGCATCAGAAAGACCGATATCGATATCACCCTGTGCAGTGAACTTTCTGAACTTGTCCTTAAGCTCGGCTGCCGTCTCGCGGCGCTTGTCTATCTCGAGGAGATTGGCATATCCCGCGTCATCGAGATAAAGTCCGGTTGCCTTAAGGAGATCTTTGAGAGCCTCGACAGTGCCGAGAGCCTCGGGGCTGATCCAGTTGACGATGGTGGAATCTGCGCATGACAGATCAACGATACCGACAGGATATGATATCTGGTCGCTCAATGTATAGGCAAAAGCGAAAGCCGAGGATGACACTTCGGAAAGCTCGGCGGTATCGGTAACCTTTATCCAGTGGGCTTCACTGTATCTGTCCTTGGGTGTGACGGGATAGATCTTCTCATCACCTTCAAGACCTGTCCTGGAAGGCGTGAAGAATCTCAGGAAGTTCATGACCTTGCGCTTCATGGGAGTCTTCGTGGCATTGGCTTCCTTCATCGGGACCGAAAGGAATTCGGAACCTAAGAATACCCAGACGTCACCGCACCTGAGATCCGTCATGGTCAGGGTATCGGTCATGCACTTGAAAGTGAATGAATACGCGTCGGAAGATGCCTTGTATGCCGGAACTTCGAAAACGAAGCGTCCCTTTGCGGACGTCGTTACCTCACGGCTTAAGATGACACCGTAGTCGGTATCGAGCTTACTTACTTTTCTGCCATCAGTAGGATCCTTGGTGATCTCGAGCGTGACAGTAGCGGACGGAGCCGCAAAACCTTCTATCTTAAACGGTACACCCTGCTGGAAGACGCATTTGCTTCCAAGCCAGCACGGAACGGAAATAGGACTGTTCTGCATAATAATGACCTCATTCGTGAGTAGTACACAACTATATCAGATTATTATACATTAAAAAGACTTTTGAACAAAAAAATATGACGAAATCAGGCTTCCGCAACGATAACATTTAAGCCTTTTTCCCTACATTTTCTGACGTTCTCTTCAGAAGCGCCCGAATCAGTGATCAGATAATCTATCTTGTCTGCGGGTATAAAAGACGAAGCGGAGTCTGTTCCGAGCTTGGTCGAATCGATAAGAGCAACTATCTTTTTCGCACGCTCGGCACAGAGCCTTTTCAATTCGAGTTCATAGAAATTATCACCTGAAAGCCCGGACTCCGGCGAGAAACCGTTGCCCGAAACAAAGTAGATATCAGCCGAGAGCCTTCCCACCATCTCCTTGCAGGAAAGCCCTTCTATCGCGCCTGAATGGGGTCTTAACATTCCTCCGAGTATGATAACCGACTTGAAATTGCTGCATCGCTGGAGTTCCATCGCAGTGTGGATACCGTTCGTAACGACTGTCACATTCTTTCGTTTCTGAAGGAAAGGTATCATATGAAAAGTCGTCGAGCTCGCGTCCATGAAAATGGTGGAGCCGTCCGTAACGAGTTCGGCGGCACTCTTTCCGATCTGGTTTTTGAGATCGACATGGGTAACGGCGCGGACCATATAATTCTCGCCGCTGTAAGAAGGCGTTCTGCGCGGAAGCCTTATTCCTCCGTGGAATCTGACGATCGCGCCCTCTCTCTCGAGCGCTCTGATATCCGTCCTGAGAGTCGCGCCGGTGACACCCAGACGCTCTGAAAGAACCGTCGTGTTTATCTCGCCTTCGACCGCGAGAACATCAAGGATCTGTTTTCTTCTGTCAGTAATATCCATGTATCAGATATTATCAAGTGAAAATCCGGGTGTCAAATTGCTTTCATTTGATTTTTATTTCTCTTCGCACAGACAATGCCTGCCGCAAGTGCAAGCACGAGACCGGAGGCAGAAGCTAAAATACCCTGAATCATATAAGGCGCGCGGTATTCCATCACTATTTCATTTGTGCCTTTTTCAAGCGTGACAAGCGTCATGCATCCGTCAAATGTATCAGGGACAACCGTTTTGCCATTGACAGTGACTCTCCATGAAGGATCATATGGAACCGAAATGAAAAGCTTTTCGCCGTCACCGGCGGCATCAGCCGTGATCTTTACATATCCTTCCCTGATATCGATGCTTTTCGCCTGTTTTGCCCTGATTCTGGATACTGCTTCTTCAAAAGCATCAAGATCGAGGATATAGAATTCCGCACTGATATCTTTGCCCGTAAACGCCTTGACCGAAGCGTACTGCTCACCGGAAGAAAACGGTACCACAAAAGCGTCAGGCGACAGGAACTTGCCCGTTGTGAGCTTATAAATTCCGTTGATATCCGTATCTGCAGTTACGTTCTCACCCGGAAGGAGCCTGCCGTAGACAAGACATCTGTCTCCGGGAAGAAGAACCTTGAATTCCGTGAGCTTTTCTTCTTTGACGGCCGTAAACTCGGCCGGTCCGAAGAGCATTACCTCTTCGCCCAGGATCTCTGAATAGACTTCGTTCATGTATTCAAAAGGACTCTTCGGAGCAGAATCGGAAGGAACGGATTCGGTTATAAATGCGGCAGGAAGGCAGTAAGGATTCCTGTAAGCGTTCTTAAAGCCTTTGTTATCAGTGATCTTTACCATACCCGGACAGTCATATTCACTCATCACATATCTGACTCCCATGAGCGAATCTGCAGGAAGCAGCGGCGATGCCGTAACTGTTATCGTCTCGCTGTGAAAAGGATATCCGAGTTTGGCAAGGAATGTTCCCTGCTCTTCTTCGGGGGCCGACACAAATGACGAAACGGATTTAAAGCCGTAGCCCATTCCCTCATTATAGTTTGCGGTGTTTCCGGTCGATGCCGCAGATCTTTCAGATGTCTGCAATATCCTGTAAAATGCGCGTTCATCTTCACCGTCCATGACCTTGCGGATAAGTTCCGTCTCATTCTTAACATATGAAGATGCCTCAAGTGCTTTGTCATTGCTGTAGAAGTTCAGCAGGAGACCTCCTGCAAAGACAAGTTCAAGCGCGGTAACGATCGATAACATAATGACGTTAAAGGCAGCTCCAAGACCGTGCTTATCGAGATAAACGAGGAAAAGAACGAGCGTGATGACCAGCAATATGACGACCTTTGAGGCAGCAAACATAATGTCGGATGAGATTCTTATACCGAACGTATTCCTGATGTTATTCAGATAAAGATACCTTTGGAGATCCGCTTTTATCAGGAGTGAGAACAGTACCGACAGGAGTGCGGATACGGTTCCCGACATTATCACAAAACGTGCTTTGATCTCTTCGCCTTTAAGAAAACATGCCGCCGCTATGAAGCACAGGAGGAATATTCCCGTATATGAATATCTGTACCAATAGGATTCGACGTTGCGGAAGATCGAGAAAACCGTCACAAGCGGCCTGAACACATAAGTCATCGCGGTAAATAAAAGCATCACGAATACCGCGATCTTTACCCTCTTTTCAAATGCCTTGCAGAAGAAAAAGAGTATCGTTCCGAGCAGGACCAGACTTCCCGCATACAGCGAGCAGTAGCCTTCGATGCAGATCACGCCCGGCGCATAATCCGATATCAGAGCACCGGGATTGCCTATGAATCCGGGCTTCATGAGTTCTCCCAGCATCCCGCTTCCGTGAGTCCTGTCCGCCTGGATAAGAAGCACGGGAACAAGTATTATCCCCGACATCAGGATGCCCGTGAGCATATAAAGAGCATAGCGCAGAGCTGACTTAATAAACTTCGCCTTTAACAGCGCGAGTTCGAAAAAGAACCAGACAGCCGAGAACATGCAGTTGATGATCCCCGTATACCAGTTGAAGATAAGCCCCAAAGCAATCGAAAACGCGAGCAGAAGACCGGATCTTTCCTTTAAGATCTTATATGTGCCGAGGATCGCCAGCGGCAGCATGACCGCGCCGTCCAGCCACATACAGTTGCAGGTCTGGGAGATCATGTACTGGGAAAGGCCGTAAGATACGGCGATCAGGACCGCGTAAGGAGCTCTTTTCTCCTCCCTGTCCTTAAAACGCTCTGACAGCGCAAATCCGCAGGTTCCCGCCGCGAGCGCCATCTTTACCGCAGAGATAACGTTAAGGCAAAGAGCGGTGTCTTCCGGCCTGAACAGGAGCGAGAGCAGCATTACAGGAGATGCAAGATAGTACGCGAAAACCGCGTAATTGTTGCCCCCCAAAGACTTGCCGAACGTATAGAAGAACGAATCATCCCCTGCTAAGACACGCTTATAGTAAAGTACAAGGTCAAAATACTGGTAATCGGCATCAGAATATAAGAGCGCCCTGCTGCCGAATGGAGCATATCCGAACGCGGCGAAGATGACCGTAATTAGGACAGAAGCCGAAAGAAACGAGATGAAGGCAATGCCCATAGAACCCAGGCCGCGTTCTTTCTTTTTCAGCGCGGGAGCATCAGATTCGGCATTAGCGGATTTTATCTCTTTACTCATCACTTTTCTTCCGAATTTGCTATAATAGTTCTTCGTAACGCGCCTG
>JAEEGJ010014120.1_pt1 | contig 19080 bp, 18 predicted proteins | sample 8958761 | NCBI WGS metagenome assembly JAEEGJ01 (sample SAMN16246546, study PRJNA631951) | gut metagenome | biome: gut microbiome; feature: rumen; material: RS-attached | host: Bos | place: Iran: Karaj | collected 2018-10 | reverse complement strand
GTTACCAACAAAAATCTGATTTTCTATTCTCAGCAGAAGAGTGTTAAGGTACCATTTAACAAAATCGTGGGTATTACTCCATATTCTGATGGTATAGAAGTACACAAGGATGGAGCTAATCAAAAACGTATGACCATGCAAGGCTTTGACCCTTGGTTTATCATGAATCTTTTGTCGTTTACCAGTAATTTATAAGCTGTATGGAATTATACGAAGCAGTAAATAAAGCTGTAAAACAGTTTGGAAAACAAGTAATAACGGAACCGAGATTTGTTTCAATCTTATGTGATTATCATGGTTTTGATACGATAAGACCTGCAAAAACTATCATTGGAGATGCTGTGCGCCTCGGATATATGGGAAAACTTCTGTCAAATAAGGCTGAAGACTTGAAGTTTTCTTCTATTTGCTATGATTTTGTTCAAGAAACAGGATTTAAGAAAGAACTTGTCGAAAGGGTCTTTACGCAAATATCGATGGTATTGAACTCACAGTTGCCCTTTCACATAGAATTATGCCCAATCCCTCCAATTAGACAGCTTCCAATAGTGTTTATTGTAGATGCCTCCAATACAATATCAGATTATAAGGCCTCATTAATCAACACAGTTATAACGAGCTTTGTTAAGGCACTTTCTTTTCTTGACGATAATCCTGATGTTGAAGGAGCAATTGCCTGTATGACATATGGCAAGCATACACATTGGGTTGATGAATCGCCATGTAAATTGTCGGAATATAAATGGAAAAGTTTTTGTGGAGATGGAGAGAGTAATGTTTCTGAGGCATTTTTGCTTTTAAAAAATAGTTTCAAGGACTATTTCGTAAAAAGGATTTATGACCCGATTATTATTCTCCTTTCTGGTAGCAAGACCGTAAAGAACTATGAGAGTGTGTTAGCTGATCTAAGTAACTATTATGAATACGACTGTGCAACAAGAATAGGAATCCAAGTTGGTGATGATGGTGATATGGATCTTCTTTCACATTTTGCTTCGTCCAAAGACCACATTGTAAACCTTCATAATATAGGACAACTAAAAAATATACAATGGTTTAGGTATTCATTTCCAGAAATACCCGCCGATGTTAAGTCGTTCTTTGATTAATAATTAATATGGATATACATATAGCAGTAAAAGAAATCCTAGCCCAATATGGTCTTGAACTAATTCGCGATAGCAAGCTCGTGAATTATTTGGCTGATGTTAATTGTTTTGCGGAGTTCCATTCCGCAAAAAACATACTAAAAGAATTACTAACGTCGTATGGAGAGAATATCTTCTCTATTAAAATACATAATGAACCTTATGAGCTTGAACTAATAAAATATAGATCTGAGTTTTCTAAAGCACATGGGTATCAGATAGAAATCATCAATTACTTGTTTGACAGCATTTCCTATGGGTTATCATGGGAAAATAATGCGGATTATAGTCTAAAAAAACTAAGAAGCACTCATTCTTATTCTGAAAAAACAAGCAAATCAAATAATCGCCTTCGTTTTTTTGCAAATTTATATCACTATTTTGGAATAAATGTCACATGTATAAAAGGAAAGCCAGAAGACAAAGTGACATATTTATATGATGACCCCGTAACAGGAGTTGAGCTTAGACATCCATTTAAAGAACCATCTGATTCTAATTGGAAATCCTTTTTTGATGAAGAACAAGATGTTGATTATATAAGTGATCAAGATTGGGAGGAAGCTTCTGGAATCGGAGCGGTCATTGGGTATAATGGATTACGTGCTTTAGATTTTGATGACGTATATTTCTTAAATCCGAATCATCGCAATTTAGAGATATTTGGTCTATATGTAAATAAAGTCCTTGATCTTTTAAATCTACCTTCAGATTATCAATGGGTTGTCAAAAGTGGCAGCGGATGTGGCTTCCATATCATTTTTAAAACAAAAGAAATTAGTGATTTAGGATGTGATTCTGTTGGTTTCGTTCCATCTGAGAAATCTATAAAAGAATGTGGAAGATTTGCGAGAATGGAATTAAGGTGGAAAGACCATCTAGTTCTTCCTCCATCAAAATCTATCGGTTATTATGATGATGATTTACTGTATTTCCCGGAATGTCAATGGTATACTTTTTACCATGGGAATTTCCCAAACTATGCGCCAAAGGAAGTAGAAATAGGCAACTTGAATAACCTATTGAACTATTTTTCATCTGTTATCAGTAAAGTTTCCTATGTTGGGACGGCCCCAATTATTGGAAATAAGAAACTTACGACAAATATTGATAGTTGGGGTGGTAATCACATTCAATTTAAAGCAACAGAAAATTGGGCAAAGGCATGTCAGTCAAATGATAATGAGGAATATGTAACTTATTTGTTGAAAGATAGCTACAAAAAGCCAGATAACCTCCAAAAAGCCGTTGAAATACTTAGAAGATCCAACTCTGCAATTAGCCATTATAATTTGGCAAGTTTGATTGCTAACAATAAAATAGAAGGAACAAAATCTGAGGCAATGACTCATTTTAGTATTGCACAACAATGTAAAGACATAGATGTTGAAGCTATTGATTTATTAAAACGTGATGTTGAAAGAATGAAATAATATGGAATTATACAATGCCATACATACAATCCTTGATCAATATGGCAAGGATCTGATTGCAGAAGAGAAACTCATTAATTTTCTCTCGGATTATCATGCTTTTGATATAAGAGCGACAAAACGGATTATGCAAACATTTCTTCAGATGGGATATGGTCGGCAGATTCTGGAACTTGATTTGAAAGCCACTTCTGATAGGTCACTAAAAATAAGCAATCTCTCTTTTCAACTAGAGCAAGAAGGGTTCCAAAAGAAACATGTCGCGTATGTATTGGATTGTATATGCTATGGTATGGGTTGGCAAGGAGAATTGCCAGAAGGACTTGACGAAGAGGAGGAAGAGGTTTCTATAGACAAGCACTTTGTATCTGTTGGTAATATATCTTTTGCAATGGTAAGTATCATGGGGGGAACTTTCGATTTGGGAGCAACGCCAGAACAGGGTTTATATGCCGCTTTTGATGAAAAGCCATCGATACAAGTATCAGTTAGTAGTTTCTATTTAGCCGAAATACCAGTAATACAAGCCCTTTGGAGTGCTATCATGGGAGATAACCCCAGTCATTTCAAGGGTGACAATCTGCCAGTAGAAAGAGTGTCTTGGGAAGACTGTCAAGAGTTTATCAAGAGGCTAAGCATTCAGACAGGCATAAGATTCAGGCTACCGACTGAGGCAGAATGGGAGTATGCTGCTCGTGGCGGTCAATACTCAAAGCACAACAAATATGCTGGAGCTAATGATGATGCCAAGTCTGACTATATATGGCTCAAAGAGAACAGCCAATCTCAAAGCCATGAGGTTAAGACCAAACTGCCTAATGAGCTTGAACTGTATGATATGTGCGGAAACATATCCGAATGGTGCAGCGACTGGTATTTCAACTCATACGCTAACAATGGTGAAAGGGTTAATCCCCAAGGCCCAGCATCAGGCGTGGCTAAAGTGTACCGTGGCGGCAGCTGGGATGACAAGCCCATGAATTGCCGTGTCAGCAAGCGATTTAGCATGAATCCTATATTTAAGAACAAATTGGTCGGTCTGCGACTGGCTGCAACCAATATATAAAGGTATGAAGACATACGATAAAGAACAGTTGAAGGCAATCAATGCCAATGGTGGCTACTACCTTGTACTTGCCCCTCCAGGATGCGGAAAAACTGACATCCTTTCTGAGCGTATTGTAAGGGCAAAGCAGCAAGGCGTAGGCTTTGAGGACATGTTGTGTCTGACCTTTACGAACCGTGCATCAAGAGGTATGCGCGACAGGGTAAGACAGAAAGTTGGTGAGGAAGCATGTAATATCTTCGTTGGGAACGTTCATAGATATTGCTCAAACTTCCTATACAATAACGCTTTGGTTCCAGAAAATTCATCCATTATCGATGAAGATGACTTGGCCGACATTTTGCTGAGTTTTGATCCCACCCTATTCCTTAACAAGAAAGGCAGTCCTGACAAGATGAAAGTCTCTCTTGTAGACAACATCGACGCATACATCACTCAGCGGAAACTGAACCATCCTTCTTCTGCCATCTTCCTGCCAGAACAGTTTGACCGTTATTATCAGGTCGCAAAGAATGCGAATTTTGATCCTGACAAGATTGACAGTACGAACCAGATGGTAAAGTATGCGCTGCTTTATCATCAGTACAAGGCAGAACGTAATATCATCAGCTTCTCCGATATCCTGATACTGGCTTATGAAGGATTGCGCAAAGACACAGCGCATGAATACAAGAGATACCACTGGATTCAAGTGGATGAGGTGCAGGACTTGAATGCCCTGCAGACAGCCATCATTGATGAACTCCTTGACAACTCACAGGAGTTTACGGTTATGTATCTTGGTGATGAGCAACAGGCCATATTCTCTTTTCTTGGTGCAAAGCTCGGCCAACTGCAACTACTGAAACAAAGGTGTGCTGGTCATATCATGACACTTGGCATGAACTATCGTTCACCCAGGTATCTCCTCGACATATTCAATACCTATGCAGAGAGGGAACTTGACGTAGATCCGTCTTTATTGCCGCAATCTACTTGTGACATCGAGCATGAAAAGCTTGACCTCATTCTCACTGGCAATCCTTCAATAGAAGATGAGGACGAACGTATCACCCGAATGATAGAATACTATCTTCGCTACGATGACGAAAGAGTGGCCATCCTTGTACCAACAAACGACGCAGCAGACAGGATCAGCGAGAAACTGAATAGCGAGGGTATCACTCACTTTAAGATTTCAGGTACAGATATGTTCAAAACGAAATCTTACAAGACCATCTCTTCGTTCTTCTGTGTCAATGCCAACGATTTCAACAATCTGGCATGGGCGAGACTCCTTCATGGTATTGGAGCCATAAGAACTGGTGCAAGTGCCAGAGGTTTCCTTGCCAAACTGAAGAACCTGATGATGACACCTTCTGACCTGTTTTCGGATAAGTCGTATGTGGCTCGTTTCAATGAAGAGTACGAAACGAAGGAATTTGTGTTCTTTGATACGGAAACTACAGGACTCAACGTGTTGGAAGATGATATTGTGCAGATAGCGGCTTTCAAAGTGAACAAAGGGCAAAGAGTTCCTGGCTCAGACTTTGTTGTCTTCTTGAATACTGATAAGGAGATACCGGCAAAGCTCGGAGACATCGACAATCCTCTACTGGAAGCATATGCCAATAATCCCCATTATAGCAGAGCCGAAGGATTGCAGATGTTCATTGATTATATCGGTAATTGTCCTATTCTCGGCCACAATGTCAACTACGACTACAGGATTCTTCAGAAGAATGTAGAGAGAGAATTGAACGAGCAGGTCACTTACGACATATATGACTCCTTGCATCTTATCAAATGTGTAGAACCAAACCTACGCATGTATAAGCTGGTATTTTTATTGAAGGAACTGAAACTCGAAGGAAAGAACTCACATCTTGCCGATGAGGATATTGCAGCCACAAAAGCCTTGGTGGATTATTGTTATCAGAAATCACAATCCATCATTCCACAGCAACAGGCATTCGTCTCACAAATCAAGGTGAAGAATGTCATTGCCAAGATGATGCCATTGCTACCTCTTATTGAGAACCTGCAGGATCACCTCTATCAGCCCGTCCAGACAATTGGTAGAACCATTGCTGACGAATTGATGACCATCTATGATGAAATGGTGTCTATGCAGTTGATTCAAGATTTGGGTAATAAGTTCAATGTATTTCTCCAATTTGTCCAGTCGGAATGGGTGGACTACGAGCATGAACAGACCATCTTTGATGAAATATGCAACCATATCAACGATATGACGGCCAGCATCAGCGAAGGTGACTTGGTAAATTCTGAAGACCTTATCCATGACCGTATCTTCATTATGACGGTCTATAAAGGCAAAGGACTTGAATTTGATAATGTGGTTATCTTAGAAGCCAATGATGGTACATATCCTTACTACATGGTCAATAAGATATTAGCAGCTCCATATAGATATGAACCTGAAGAAGTAGCCAAAGCTGAAATTGACAGAAAGGAAGATGCCCGTAAGTTCTATGTAGCACTGTCACGTGCAAAGAAGCGCTTATGTATCAGCTACACTGATCGTAATGCCTGGGGCTATCCTACCCAAATGACTCCCTTCATGGATTGCATTGAGAAATACTTCATTACTGGTCGTGCCAATACGACTTCTAAGAAGCCTGTCGTATCGGAACCGGGAAAAAAGGAGATGGTTCGCAGGAACATCAATGGCTCTGACATTACGTTTGCACAGGATAAACTTATCTCATTTGAGGAAGTTAGTCATACATATAATGTGATAGGTGGTGGAGAAATGAGACCAGTAAGTTCTGTGATAGCCATGTTCTTTGAGCCTTTCAATGCGGAGGTTGTCAGCATCAGAAAGTGCAGTGGCGACTTAGTGGCAGCAGCCAAGCTCAGGGAAGAATGGGATGCCAGAGGCTCTATTGCAAGTCAGGCAGGAACATTCCTTCATAAACAGATTGAGAACTATTTGAACGACAAGACAGAGCCACAGACCTACAAGTGCGATGTGGAATACAACGGAAAATTCCTTCAACTGAACAAGCGAGTTGATATTTCAAAAGAATGGTCATTCTTCAAGGCTTTTGACAAAGCCACGACCTATCAGCCATTCAGAACAGAATGGTGCATCTATGACAAGGAGGCTCGTATGGCAGGGACTGTCGATTTGATTTGCGCCCGTCCTGATGGCACATACGAGCTATACGACTGGAAGCGTAGCAACAAGGTTGATCCGAATGAGACCAATCAATGGTCTAAAGGCATCAATGGGTTGGAGCATCTTCCTGATACGTCATTTTATCATTACTGTCTTCAGCAGAATCTCTATCGGTATATGCTGGAGAAAAACTACGGCATCAAAATTAGCAGATTGAATCTGGTTGTCTTGCATCCAGACTTCTCGAATTACAACATCGTCCCTGTTCCCTTTATGGACAGAGAGATTGGTATCATTATTAATTATATAAAAACTCACTGACTTTGCTCGGAAATATGGCCACGCAGTAATGGATAACTTGATACTATCCGTTTTCCACTTCAAAGCAACTGACCTGAAGCATTTCTGGTGAAATAAGAAAAACCGACGAATGTTGCATAAACAACAATCATCGGTTTTTCTATCTTATAGGAGAAGAAGCCTGACGTCACTCAGGATAGTTACCTTCGATATATGCCTTAATCAATGAAGCATGTGAGAGAGGCTTCTTCGGATTGTTCACATCTGGGTTAGTATTGTAATCGAGCAATACCACGGGCTTGTTTTTCGAAATGATACGTACTGCTGCAACCAACTTCTGAAGTTTGTTTTCAAGTATCCACTTATAACAGGGCAGATAAATAAGCTTGCGAGCTTCAATGTAGCCTAACAGTTCTTCGCCATGCACTCCCTTGCGATGTCCGAGACAGGGACCATACTTTCTGACAGTACGTTTCAGGTTCTTCATGTCTCGTTTTGAGAAAAAGGATGTATCCACATCAGCATCCTCAAAAACCTTAAGGCCCTGCCAGATCCCCTCTACTGAAACTGCAATGTCATCGGTAAACGGAACAGGAATACCACCATTGGGATAGAAGGGACTAAACTTGACGAACTCATCCTGGGCATGACTCGTCACGTCGATGATCATCGCATCAGGATACTGAGCCTTCAGCGATTCAAGCGTTTTTTTCTTGGACTCAATGATAATCATGGGCTTCATTTTTGAATCTGAAGCAAAGTTACCACTTTTCTCCGAATAAACATTAATTTTCATCATAAATCACCTATTATTTTTAATATTTTACCCAATAACGGGCATAGTATATTGCCAAAAGCAAGAAATAAGTAATCACTTGCGTAAAAATCACACATTAAATACCATCTTCAAGGAAATCAACAGGATCAAACTCCTCGATGCTCTTGAACTTGCGCCATACCTTTACATATTTCTTATCATTGTAGTCGTACATAGAACAATATTCCTCTTCATAATCCCTGTACTTCTTGGCACAGAAGCATGGAACGTGAAGTACTATCTCACTCATATTATCCAATTTCTCAAAAACACCAAAGGCAATGTTCTCAGGATTCTCAGCATACAAATATATGTCTTTGAGTTTGGGGCAATTTGTTATCACGTCTCCCCAATACAAATCCATGTGATGAACTCTCTCACCATCTAATCCTTGCCTCCTAAACACTAGAGTTTCCAATTCAGGACAGCCACAAATTGAACCTTCCGTAATCACTCCGCACGTTTCAGGAAAGATTAGCTTATGCAGAAACTTACAATTGCTAAATGCACCATATTTTATTATTTGGGTACCATAAGGTATCTGATATGTGCTCCGATCATTCATTGAAGGGTATTTTTCTAATTCGATACATTCATCCCATACGAAGCCGAAAAACAAAACTCCGTTATAGGAAAAGTATCCGAACCCGTCGCCTGTGTAGGTTGGCTCTCCATCCTTATTTACTGGCCATCGGTCCCAATCGCAGACAAAGCTGTCCGCAGACGCAGAAAATGCATGACTGTAAACCTCGCCCAAACTTAGATTTTTAGATATATAGACTTCACCTAATTTGGGACAATCCAGGAACGCTTCAGAGCCAATTGAGTTAAGCGATTCCGGGAAATCAACTCCTTCTAAATTAGTGCAGCCACCGAAAGTCGGACTTCCGATAGCTTCCAGTTTTGCTGGCAGAATGATTTTTTCCAGCCTTATGCTATCCTCAAAAGCATTATCTGCAACCTCGATCTTTCTTTGTTCAGGCTTTCCGTAACTGTTCTCACATTGGCAATCTGTCTCGCAAACTTCATATAGATTTAGTATTCTCAGATTACCGGTTTCTCCGCTCATTTTTGTCAGCAATTCATAATCTTCGTCACAAAGGAATCCTTTGACTGTTATCTCTTGAATAAGACTGCAGTTAAGGTTTGACAATTGGCTGTGAAGCGGATTTTCTCTTGTACACTCAAATTTCCTTTTCATCCTTTTAATCTCCATTTTTCTTCATTTTTACCCACCATCAGGCATAATAAATTGCCAAAAATCGGAAAAAAGTAATCAGTTGCGTAAAAAATACGCAGAAAAGCTTGCAGGAATAAAATATTTGTTGTACTTTTGCAGCGTGAAATTTACGCAATAATTAAAAATTTAAAGAATGGTAGTTAGAATTAAGGTAAGTGGTTTTGAGAATGAAAATGTTGAGAAGCTGTCTCTGATGGAAGAAAAGAGAGGGCTTCTGGGTGTTAGTAGCCTTATATTTAATAAGGTGGTGGATGGTGAAAGAGAGAATGTGTTGATGAGATTGATGGGAAGGTTTAAGAGTTTAAGGTTTGAAGATTTAGAAGAGGTTTATGATGATGGTTGTTTGGTGTTATGGGAAAAGATGATGGATAAGGAGTTTGAGTTAAGAGAAAAGAGTTTGGTTGGTTATCTGGTTAGGATTTGTAGGAATATCGGGATGCATTATTTGAGGAAGGTGAATGAGGATATTGAGAGTTTGGATAGGATAATGGAAAGAGGGTATGAGATGAAAGAGGATGATGAAAGAGGAATTGAGGAGATATTTGATGTGATGGAAGAGAAAGGAAGTGAGAATGAGATCTTTGAAAGGTTGGATATGGTTTGGAAAAAGTTGAAGAAAGTAGATAGGATGATTTTGGAGAGTTATTATGTGGATGGATGTAGAATGGAAGAGATTGCGAGGAGAGTTGGATATAGGAATGGTAATAGTGTGAAGAGTAAGAAAAATAAGGTATTGAGGAGAATGATGGAGATGATGAAAGAAGGGGAGGATTTTAAGGATCTGCCCGTTGCCGCATAGAATTGTGTTAAAATACAGTTAAAGATGCGCAAAACTCTTGCAAAACGCAGCCTAAGCTGTTATACTGAGAATAGATAACTGGTTATAAACTACTAAAAAGAACAGAATGCAAAACAAAGGAATTATCGGAACTGTTTGTGGTGACATCATTGGTTCTGCCTATGAGTTTCACAAGACAAAGGACATGAATTTCAAGTTGTTCACTCCACGGTCAAAATTTACTGATGACACTGTGATGACCTGTGCAGTAGCAGAGTGGTTAGTGGAGGATCCCACACACTCACATGAAGAACTGGTTAAAATCATGCATCGTTATGGCGAGGAATATCCTCATGCCGGATATGGTGGCATGTTCAGAAGGTGGTTGGAAAACAAATGGACGGAGCCATACAATTCTTTTGGAAACGGTTCTGCCATGCGTGTGAGTCCCTGTGGTTATTATGCCAAATCGTTTGAAGAAGCACTTCAATTGGCTCAAATCTCAGCAGAAGTTACTCACAGTCACCCTGAAGGAATCATAGGAGCACAAGCAGTTGCAGCCATGATATATTTGTTACGAAGTGGGGAGTACTCTGAAAAAGGAAAGGCATTCTTGAAGAATCATTGCTTCTATGACCTTGAAAAAATAAGCGAGAATTGGGAGACCATACAGCGGGACTACGATTTTGACGTAACATGTCAAGGTTCGGTTCCAGAGGCAATTTATTGTGCAATGAAGAATATCTCTTCGCCTAAGGGGTACGAAAGGACTATTAGGGAAGCCGTATCTCTGGGGGGTGATGCCGATACCCAAGGGGCTATTGCCGGTGGTATTGCAGCAGCTGTCTGTGAAGTACCTGATGAGATTCTTAGCGAATGCCTTGACAGACTTGAACCTCCGTTGGTTGATGTGATTGACCGGTTCAATGATGTTTGTAATCAATAATAAATAGTAAATACAATGGAAGAACTAAAGTATCATTACAAATATCCGCATCCGTGTGTCACCACGGATTGCGTGATTTTCGGATTCGACGGAACAAAACTCAATGTACTGCTGATAGAGCGCGGGATAGAACCGTTTAAGGGACGTTGGGCCTTCCCTGGCGGATTCCTTAAAATGGATGAGACAGCTCTGCAGGGTGCGAAGCGCGAACTGTTTGAAGAGACTGGCCTGAATGATGCCTATATCCATCAGTTCCATGCCTTCTCAGGAGTTGACCGTGACCCCCGTGAACGAGTCATCACCATTGCTTACTTTGCTTTGGTGCGTATCAGCGAAGTAAAGGCTGGCGATGATGCAGCCAAAGCCCAGTGGTTCCCGCTCGACAAAGTCCCTTCGCTGGCTTTCGACCACGATCTGATTCTTCGTGAGGCTACCAATGAACTGCGCCGTCAGATTCACTTTGAGCCCATCGGCTTCGAACTGTTGCCTGAGAAGTTTACGATGACTCAGCTGCAGCACCTCTATGAGGCCATCCTCAGCGTGAAGTTCGATAGGCGCAACTTCTGCAACAAGATGCTGAAACTGGGTATTCTGACCCAGCTCGATGAAACGCTACCTATGCCCAATAAGAAGGTGGCATTCCTCTACAAGTTCAACCCTGAGAGCTATAACGAAATGAAAGAAAAAGGCTTCCGCTTGGAATTCTAACATATAGTTGTTTACCTTTTCAGAGTTTTTGGCATTATATAATGTGAGGTTTAACTTAATAAACAATTAATGGACTATTCAATTACAGATTTGATGAAAGCAGCTTCGATGATGTCGAAGAAGTATTTTGGCAAGAAAGACGAGTACACCATCTCCTTCACCAAAGAAGATGATGGTTGCTGGTACGTGGACTATCCCGATTGGCCTTTTGATCATCATAACCTGATGATGGTAGAAGGAGCCGATGATCTGTGCGAGCTTCTTTCTTACGATGGGACACATACAAAAATCAAGGTATGTGTAAACATTGTCTCTGATAAAATGCCCAAAGGCTGGTTCCGCATTGAGAAACAAGATTCCAGCATTACAGGAGGTGCCCACTATCAAGTAGACCTCGTGGCTGCCAATTCCTTTGGAGCCTTTATCTGGTTGTGTCCTGTAACCCTCTTCGTGCTGGGCCAGTATCCCGATTATATGTGGATCAAGCCTTTGAATCTCAATGATGATAAGATGAAGAAACTGGGATTGAAAGACTGAGGGACAATGGGAGATTTACAAAGATTCATAACGGCACAAGATGGCAAGAGGGGTGATAACACCCTGTATGAACTGGCTCTTAGAGAAATTCAAGAAGGAAAGCCCTCTTTTGAGTGTTGGGTTCGATATGTATATCCTCAGCTGAAAAGATCTGGAACCAGTCAGCTAACAGACTTTTATGGTCTCAATGGACGAGAGGAAGCGAAGGCATATATCGAGAATCCTATCCTCAAAGAAAGGCTAATCAGAGCCTTTCAAGTCCTATTGGATAGTGATAAGCCTATTTATGAAGTGTTTAGTAAATTAGGCGTGCTGAAAATCCGTACCTGCGCCTTACTCTTTGCATCTTTATCCGATGAACCAGTCTTTAAGCAACTCATTAAAAAGTACCATTGGTAAATATGAACCAAATAGACAAGAACTTTGTATATAACAGATTTCCAAAGACGGAACACGACATAAAGTTATATGAAGACTATAAAGCCTTTATATCCCAGATGCGTAAAACGGAGTTAAAGAATGATTTGGTGGAGCTCTTGTCTCTATTCCCTGTTTACGAAGGGACAGAAAATGCGAATGGTGTTTTTGTCTTGACTAGATTTGGGTTTATGGCATTGAGTATTGACGACGATTTCATGAACACTTGTTATAAGCCCTGGTGTTCGTTGTTGCTCCAACAAGATATCGCCTCAGAGATACAAGATAGAAATAAGATTCGGCTACTTAGGGCAAGTCTGATAGAATTCGCTCTACTTGGTTGCCTTGAAGCGCATCAATTAATGAATAGGCTTGATAGTCAAATAGGGCCAGATGACCTTTTCATGGAATCAATTGTAAATGAACGGTGCCCCAATCTAAGGAGGTTTCTGAATGCTCACGATGGTGCAGGCCGGGGTGTTAACGAGGGTGACGAAGTTAGCTCCTATGCTCAGGCTCTTCAAGAAGTCAAGTCCGGATGCAAAAGAACGCATTGGATCTGGTACATCTTCCCACAAATGGCTGGTATCAAAGGAACTCATAGCCGACCAGCATTATTTTATGGCATCAATGGACGGCTGGAAGCATACCAGTACATTAACCATCCAGTATTGAGACACCATCTTATAGAAATCTCTGAGGCGGTACTTAATAACAAGTATTCTGCTTACGAGATATTCGGTGATGATATTATCAAGTTTAGATCAAGCATCCTATTATTTGATTCTGTTTCAGATATTCCTGTTTTTAGACAAATCAAGAACAAATACCGTTGGCAATGATTTGTGACTGATTACTTTTTTGCGAGATTTGGTATTATAGTATAGGCATTAATCACTAAACAAAAGAACAGATGGAAATTCAGATTACAGCAATCAAGCTTGAAACGGTTAACGGGAAGAAGACAGGAAAATCTCTTGCCTTCAAACTGGACCCTAAGAAGATGGCGGCTTACAAAACAGAAACCACACTTCGGAAGAAGATTGAGGAATCTGTTGCTAAGAGTGGCGTTTTCAAGAAAGAAGAACTGGATGATGTAAAGTACAACATGAAAGACTTTCTGGAGGAGTGGAAAAAGCAAATCGCGATTGTCCAAATAGTTGAAGATATACGCCGATATGTGCATGCGCAATGGACACTCGGAGCATTACACGGAATAAGACATTGGGACAGAGTCTATGAAAACGGGCAGAAATTGTTAACTCCTGACACGAACCCACTTGTGATAGGGTTGTTCGCATATCTTCATGACTCATGCCGTATTGATGATGGTGAGGACCTTTATCATGGTAAGCGGGCTGCTGACTGGATTGAGACGTTAAGAGGTACGTATTTGAAAGATGTTTCTAATGAGGAGATTGAATTGCTACAAGAGGCGTGTCGTCTTCATACAACAAAACTCAAAACTGGCAATCCAACAATTGATGCCTGCTTTGATTCTGATAGGCTTGACCTATGGCGAGTTGGTGTCATACCAGATCCTGCAAGACTTGCGACAGAAAAGGGGAAGGAAATTGCAAATAGCACGGATTATAAGTCGTTGATATGACCCTAAATATGTGAATGATGGTTTTATCAAAATAAACGAAACGTAAAAACTCAAAACAAATAAATAATAAATATGAAACAAGAACAATTTACTTCTTTACGCTCATCGACACAAGAGGAATATGGGCAGGTACAGACTCTCTGCGATATCATTAAGGCAGCCAACGAAGAAAAACATTTCAAATCTACTCAAGAAGTCTTTGAAGGCATATCCCCTATCATGGCCAGATATATAAAACGGGGAACAATCGGGGAGCTGACTCGACAGCATATTAATGCTGGATTGTTGAATGATGAAAGCCTTTTCCGTGATGGGCAACTTGATTGTGATGCACTAAGAAAGAAGCTTCTTGAAAGCATCACGACTGACAAGGATGACAAGTATGAAAGAATCATGGCCCAACGAGACGTTTTCAAATTTGTTGGATTGCTGATGTATTTCAACTGTTTCCGCAAATATACTTCAGTTGAGCAGATCCGTGAAGACTTTTGTCAACACCTATTCAATGAAGAAAAACCCGATGGAGACCTTAGTAAAAGCTGGCTCAATGACAAAATGTTCTTCTGTTTTCCTATGGGCGGACATGCCTACCCTTATTTTTCCTTCTTCTGGGCTCTTGAGTCCCTATGGGAATGTGTGTCTGATGAAAATGGCGTTCTCGATAACGAGAAACTGCAGAATAAGATGATTGACGAATATCAGAAATGCAAAAAGGAAATGGGGCTTGAAGCGTTAGTGGATGCTCATTATTCTGACGACGGACCTTGCCATCCTGAAGTCTATTTCCCAAATACAGAAGAATTCTATGGGCCAGTTTTAGTGGCAGTAGAGAACGAGAGGAAATTCATAGAATCTTGTGGCGAAGGTAAAGGTCCCAACCGTTATCCGTATGGGTATGAGGGCGCATTACTTCAGAGAATTCGCACAAAAAAACAGGGGAATGACTGAGTATCAATTGTTTGGTCGTAACATCTTGATTAAACGTGTGGGATGCGGGAACGGGGACTCCATGGGAGTTCCCATTCCTCCGAGTCTCAATCTTTTCGTCAAAGTGACGAATGGATGTAATGCAAACTGCCCTTTCTGCTCAAATGCAGGTCACACACAGGAGCGTCATCTATTTGATGTGGATAAACTGTTTGCCTGTATTGATGAAATACTGAATCAGCGCATTATCCTGAACCGATTGAACATCACTGGAGGCGAACCTTCGATTGTGCCGGAAACAGTGAACCGAATCATTGAGAGGCTGAATGCATCACCAGATTATCAGCGCATCCATTTGCATCTGAACACGAATGGCCTGCTGCCAAAGTCACAGGAAATGATGCGCATAGCTCGTTTCGATTCCATATCTATTTCCATGCACCATTATGACATGAGTGTTCTCTCTGAGATATACAACTGCCACATACCTTCAAGGGCAATGGATTTTGAAGGAATAGACATCGGCAAAATAAATCTGAGTTGCAACCTCATCAAGGGGTATATAGATTCACCCGAAGAGGCCAGGAAGATGCTCGACAAGGCTATTGACATCGGCATTCCTAGAATAGGATTTGTCGGTCTTATGCCAGTCAACAAATACTGCAGGGAACATTTCATTGATCTTGAAGAGATAAGGATTGACAGCATTCCGCACGTTTACTTTACCAAATCCAAGAACAGAGGGAGAAATTGCAAATGCAGCAACTACCTCTATAACAGAGATGGTAAAATACTGGAAATCTATATGCGCAATTATATGAACCCGAACTATTGCGAATCGTCGGTTGTCTTCGACGGCCAGCATCTTAGACAGGGATTTCACGATAACAATATTATTTACTGATAATGACGGAGACAGAAGTACTTTTTGAGACCAGAAAAGATATAAGTGACTACAACACCTCCTATCCTTTGCATCCTTCCGACTGGAGTTCGTGGAAGACATCTGATAGGCTCTCTTTTGACGACATCGAAGACTTGTCGTTTTACATACACATACCTTTCTGCCAGAGTCTGTGCAGGTATTGCGAATACATCAAGTACAAAAAGACATCTGACTCCACAGAACGCCAATATCTGGATATTGTTGATGGTGATATGCGTGCGTTTGCAGGGCAATCTGCTACAGGGAAAACGATCTTGCGGGGATTTGATATTGGAGGAGGCACTCCTACAGTCTTAGGCACTGAAAACTTCGCAAAACTAATTAAAATGTCTGCCGAATATGCGAGACGCTTCAAAAGGACGGAACACTTCAAGGGCAGCATCGAAGCGACGTTTAACACGATTGACGAGAGTAAGATAGCCATCATTAGCGACCATTCTGATATCTTCAGCCGGATCTCTTTCGGATTGCAGAGTACGAGTTGTGCCTTTCTGCGAGATAACAACAGAGACAATGGACAGACACAGAGGATGGCCGACATTTTCCGCAGCTGCCGACAGCAAGGCATCGACACCATCAATCTGGATCTTATGTATGGCTTTGTCAATCAGACGAAAGAAGAAATAGAAGCAACCATGAAGGTCGTGGAGCGGTTGATGCCCGAACATCTCACAGTCTACGAACTGCGAACTAATATGCTCAGCAGGTATCCCATTGCCACTGCCGAACAACGCTTTGAGCAGTATTCGTACCTCTATGATTTAATAATGGGGCTGGGATATAAAGGACGTTTTGGAATGAATACATTTTCATTAACTGGTGACTATGGCTTGTCGTCATACCTTCAGCATCGCATGATGGAGAATGGATCCTATAAAGGATTCGGCATCGCTGCACAGAGCAAAAACGACACCGGCATTTCATATAATATCGGAAAAAATGGTGAATCGCTGGAATGCTGCCTTTCTAAGAACACTTTTGAAGAAGGCGGTGACTCTTATAGGCTTCCGCCAAGGGAGCTGCTCTCAAAATATATAGCCATCAGTGGCTATTGCGGAATGATGGACTTGTCTGTGATGGAGGAAATACTTCATTCAGATCCTAACATGGTGTTTGAAAAGGAGCTGGGCTTTTTGCTCAACAATCACTACATCGAAAAAGACGGCACGATGTTATATCTGACACCCAAAGGTTTTCTTCATTATGGTGCTGTCCTTTCTTTGTTTTACAATAACAGGTCATAAGCATATGGAAATTCAGATTACAGCAATCAAGTTTGAAACAGTTAATGGAAAGAAGACAGGAAAGTCATTTGCTTTCAAGTTGGATCCAAAGAAGATGGCTGTCTATAAGACGGAAGCCACTGTCCGTAAGAGGGTTGAGGAATATGTCGCCAAAAGTGGCGTTTTCAAATCAAGCGAACTCAAGGACTTGAAATATAGCATGAAGGATTTTCTAGAAGAATGGAAGAAACAAGTCGAGATTGTCCAAGCCGAGGAATTGGCAAAACTGGAAGTTTCTCCTAATAATCCTGGTTCTCGCATCACACCAGACATGATTACCCGCTTAGCACCTAATGAGGTGTTTGTGTTTGGCTCCAACGAGCAGGGACTCCATTATGGTGGAGCTGCCAAAGCTGCTGCAGAGAACTTTGGTGCCATTATGGGACAGGGCAACGGCTTGCAGGGAAAGAGCTATGCCATTCCCTCTATGAGTGGGCTTGGCGTGATGGGTGAATACGTTAAGGAGTTCTGCGAGTTTGCCAAGGCACACCCTGAGAAACGCTTCCTAGTTACGGAGATTGGCTGCGGTATAGCTGGCTACTCTATTGACGAGGTAGCACCACTCTTTGAATGCTGCCGCGATGTGGAGAACGTTACTCTTCCTGCATCTTTTTGGGATATACTCAATTGAGAGTTTATCATCTTTATACATTGACAATAACATCAAAAACAAACGCTAAATTATGAATATGAAAGTAGATACCTGTATTGTTCCACAAGATAAGTGGAGTCATTTCGAAGAAGCATATGAGAATAATGTACCTGCTGCAAGCGATATTGCCATGCAAGCATTGAATGAAATATTCAAGCCAAAGGGGATCATATTCACCGACATCATGCTTTGGATGAAAATGTTTGGTGATGCACCTTCGTTCCAACACCTGTGCTTCAGATATAAGAACAAGGTTATCTCTATTATCTTAGCAATCTATGGCGTAGAGGGGGCTAATGCTGCTATTATGTCTGAGCATGAGTTTGATTCCCTTATCGCCGAATGCAGGAAATATAACCTGACCCCATGTGTGTTCCCTGTAGACGTTGTTAACCAGCGTCCGATACTCGATGGATGGCACATGCTGGATGCTCTCACAAATACCCCCATTGATTTAGACGAAATCAGCGATGAGAAGGGACTGGAGGCGTGGTCGGAGTGGGAATACAATAATTTCGGCCTCAGTGAGGTTGCAAAATGTCTGCTCCATAATGGAATAGAGCTTTCTCAAACGAAGTGGTTTGACATGATAGGGTATGAGCCGCAAATGTTCTTCTGGACTGACAATGGTGCTACAAAGAATTATGTAATAGTCAGGACTGTGCCTGCTGGTCATGCAGATGAGGAATACGTGATTCACAAACGTGTTTTAGAGGATTTGACTGATTGGAACGGCTATTTTGTGGACATCAAGGTGTGCTCTATGTGGAACGATCTTGATTTCCAAGACAAACAGATATATAGAATTGCTCCCGTCTATCAGCCGGAAATAACGTTTGAACCAATAGAGGAGGCAATAAAGAACCACAAGAATATCAAACTAATCGATGACTAAAGAAGAAGCCAAGAATCGCAACCTCCTGCGGTTCGTTCATGCTCAAGACAACGGTGGCATCTATGATGGTACTGGCACTTATTCCCAAGCCCTTCAGGAAGTCAGGGCTGGGCATAAGCGGGGGCATTGGATATGGTATGTGTTCCCTCAGATGAAAGGTCTTGGCAAATCGGAGATCTCAGAGTTCTACGGCATTAATGGACGAGAGGAAGCAAAAGCTTACATTGAGCATCCCGTACTTCGTGAAAGACTTG
>JAEEGJ010014119.1_pt1 | contig 19081 bp, 13 predicted proteins | sample 8958761 | NCBI WGS metagenome assembly JAEEGJ01 (sample SAMN16246546, study PRJNA631951) | gut metagenome | biome: gut microbiome; feature: rumen; material: RS-attached | host: Bos | place: Iran: Karaj | collected 2018-10 | reverse complement strand
TGTGTAGAGCATTAAGTGTGAATACGGCACCAAGAGAAGCTGAGAGACACCAGCCCACAATCTTCTTTGAGTAAGCATCTGTAACCAGGTGCAGATAACAGCAGCCGCACTCCAAATCAATATATGTAATATCGCTTACCCACAGTTGATTGGCATGCGTTGGAACAAAGTCTTTAATGAGATTCTTCCACTTATGGTAGCGATGGTTTGAGTTGGTCGTCGAACGTGTCTTACGGGGCCTCTGCATCAGTCTGTTACGACGCAGGAGATTCATAAAAGCATCGCGTCCAGGCATCCAACCGGAGGAAAACATCGTTGAGAGCATGAGCCACAGTTTTATACCTCCTATTCCGGGATCCATCTTACGTATCTCACGCACTGCATCCAATATTCTTAACTCTCTGGATAATTTCTCTACTTCATCTGTCTTTTTCTTGTAAAAGGCCTGACGGCTACGGCCAAGCAGTTCACAGGCAGCAATGATGGTCAGGCCATGCTGCCAGTGAAGTTCCTCTACTGCTTGGCCCCAGATTTTTTTCTTATATCAATGCCGTTGCGCTCTGCTACGTCGATAAGAGTGTTCAGAGCAAGATTCTGCTGCTCCAGCTCGCGTATACGGGCCTTCAAAGAAGAGATTTCCGCGGACTCTGATTCATTCTCCTTACGTGACATATCTGCAATAGATTTGTTATGCGAGGGCAAAGATATAACATTTTCCCGATATAAGTGGCGTTGAAGCCATTTTTGAATCGTATCGGGCTTTATGTGATGTTTTTCTGAAAGCTCGCGATAACTCAAATCGCTTGTCAGATACTCACGCATAATCTCATTGCGTTTTTCTACGGGAATTCTTTGATACTTCATAAGTTTTTACATTTAAGAGTTACTAAATGTGTCAACCTATTTCAGTATAAGACATTTATTTCCCCTTGCGGAACTCGCGCGGGGTGATGCCCGTCTCGCGCTTGAAGAACTTCGAGAAAGTGGCATAATCGGGAAAATGAAGTCTTTCCGTAATTTCATAAGTTTTCATGTCTGTCGTGTTCAGAAGCACTTTGGCGTGTTAAAAAATGCAAAATCCGTTAATCTGACAAGTTTATCCAATAATTTGACAAGTGATTATCGAAAAATACGTCGTACTTTTGCAGCGGAAAAACAATTATCAACCCATAAAAGAATACCACTATGAAGAAACTGATGTTCTTATTTGTGTCGCTTTTGACACTTACAATGACAAGTTGCGGAGATGACGATGAGGAGAAGGATGAACCTATTATAAACCATTTCCATGCATGTAATCCCGCATTTACGTATTTCTCAGCAGAAGGAGGTTCTGTGGATATAAAATGGGAAGCTGCGAGTGTTCCCACAGTATATGAATTCTATTCCGCATCGTGGTTCGTGAAAGAAGGTCACGAGGCAGATTATAGGAAATATGTTGACGGAGAAGACACAAAACAACTAAACTGGACAAAAATCTTCGAACCTGCTTCTTGGCCTGGAGAAAAGATGGAAACCAGCATAGATGGAAGCGTTATATCCGGTGAATGGTTTACTGTGGAATATGTGGATAAGCCCACGTATATCATGGGGGCTCATCCTGAAATAAAGGTCACATTGTCTCCCAATACAACTGGAGCAAGAAGATATCTTCGCATTTATCCTCCTGCTCCCAATATTAGCGATGCCTACATCTTCCAGGACTGCGAAGAGCCCGAAGAGTAAAAGCCAAGAGTCAAGGGTCTAAAGTCTAAAGACAAAAGCTCAAAAGGTCAAAAGGTCAAAAGCCACTTCACAAAATGCGTGAGGTGGCTTTTGCTTGTTTCCGTGCAATCTTTTTGCCTGATAATGCTTCATTAACGCACAAATGAACACAAAATTCATCTTCTTGGAATAAAAATGTCCGAGATTATTTGGAAGTTTCAAGATGTGTTTGTACTTTTGCCTTCGAAATGATTGCATATTGCATTCATAGTGACACTAATTTTAGCAAAAGAGTATGGCACAATCGGCAGTAACAGTAAGGTTGGACTCAGAAATGAAGTCACAGTTTGATGCACTCTGCGAACAGTTTGGCATGAGTGCAAATACTGCATTTAACATCTTTGTGAAAGCAGTAGTCAGGAGTCGCAGCATTCCTTTCACTATCAAAGGTTCCGCCAGTGCGTCAGAACTGTTCGTGCAGCAAAGAAGAGCTGCAGAATCCAGCAAAGAACAGGAACTCTCGCTGGAAGAAATCAACGAGGAGATACGTGAAGCAAGGGAAGAACTCCGCAAAAGGAAGGCAAACGTATGATATACGCTGTGATTGATACCAACGTGTTGGTGTCGGCCCTTATAACTCATAATTCTTTGTCTGCTACGGCAAAGGTTGTGAGCCTGTTGCTTGATGGGGGATTTACGCCATTGTATGACAGCAGTATCATTGAAGAATATCAGGAAGTGTTGCATCGCACTAAATTTAAACTTGTGCCTGGAGTTGCGGATGCACTTATTTCGTATATCACGGAACATGGAATAGAAACCTCACGAACGCCCTTCCCGGATATGATGCCAGATGAGGATGACAGGGTGTTTTATGAAGTTTCCCTGAGTGCCGACGATTCTTTTCTGGTCACCGGCAACTTGAAACATTACCCTCAAACACCCAAAGTCATTAGTCCTGCAGATTTCATTAGAATTGTCATGGAGATGCAGGAAGAATGATGTATGTAGGAGTCTAAGGACAAAAGACTAAGGACGAAAGACTAAGGACTATCAGGCATAAGGCACAAGTCGTCTGCTTGTCTCACGTCCTTTGTCCTACGTCAAATAAAAACAACCCATTATGGCAAAGACCAAATACAACACCATCAAACGAACCACCACGTTCTATCACGAACGGGTAGAGAAAATCTTCAAAAAGATTGAAGAGAAACTGAAACGGCCATTGAGATTTACCACCAAACGCAGCTTCGAGGCCCTCATTTTCCTCATCATCTTCTTCGCCTTCTTCGGGCTGCTGGCCTACAAGATGACCCTGCCCAAGATGCTGAACACTTTCATGCAGACGGCTTATCACTTGCTGTTGGAGACCGTCTTCTATATCATGGCCATCTGTGTGCTCATGGGTGCCATCAGTAAGCTGCTCACTGAGTTCGGTGTGGTGCGTCTGTTGGAGAACCTGCTGCGTCCCCTGATGAAGCCGCTTTACAACCTACCCGGCGTGGCCGCCTTGGGTGCCGTGATGACTTTCCTTAGCGACAACCCTGCCATCATCACCCTCGCGCACGACAAGAACTTCAACCGTTATTTCAAGAAATACCAGCTCGTCTCGCTGACCAACTTCGGTACAGCCTTCGGCATGGGGCTCGTGGTAGTGGCCTTTATGACAGGTTTAGGCTTCGGCAAAGGTGCTTTGGTCGGCGTGGCAGGTGCCGTTATCGGTAGCATCGTCTCCACAAGGCTGATGCAACGCTCCACCTTGAAGTCCTACCCTGAGTTGGATGCACCTCTTGATGAAGGATATGGTGGCAACGAACAACAGATTTCGTTCAAGACCGAAGGCGGTGTGTTCATGCGTTTCCTCAACTCGTTGTTGGACGGCGGAAAAGACGGCGTCAGCATCGGCTTCGCTATTATCCCAGGCGTGCTCTGCATTTCCACCATCGTGATGATGCTCACCTTCGGTGCCGCAGGCGACAATGGTGAATATCTTGGCGTGGCCTACGAAGGCGTGCCCGTCATCAGCTGGGCGGCCAACAAAATCAACTTCATCTTCGACTGGCTCTTTGGTTTCCAGGACGGTGCCTTGATTTCCTTCCCCATGACCGCCCTCGGTGCCGTTGGTGCCGCTATCGGTCTGGTGCCACGTTTTATCACGGAAGGCATCATCGACAACAACGCCATCGCCGTGTTCACCGCCATCGGTATGTGCTGGAGTGGTTTCCTCAGCACCCATGCTGCCATGCTCGACTCACTCGGTTATCGCAAACTCATCGGCAAGGCCATTGGCGCTCACACCATCGGCGGTCTCTGTGCTGGCATCGCAGCACACTGGCTGTATGTGTTGCTGGCGTTGATATTCTAAAACAAAAAAAGAGGCTCGTGAGCCTCTTTTTTTGTTTGATACCTTTGATTCATCAACCTTTCTTTCCACCCATGCTGTAGGTGAGGTTGAAACGCAAGGTGTTTTCCAACGGGTTGCTGCCCGCCACCGTATTGACAGGGATCAGATAGGAGATATCCAAGCCGAACACGTTGTACTTCAAGGCGGCTCCAAGAGTCACATACTTACGGTTGCCCTTCAAAGCGGTTTCGTTGAAATAGCCGCCACGCACAGCAAAGATATTGTTGTACCAATACTCCACACCAGCACCAATGTTGATTTCGCAGAGTTCTTCATAGAATGTGCCGTAATCGACCAATTGGCCGTCGGTATTGTAGCCGTGTCCAGGAGCGTCGTAGAAGGACTGTATCATACCCTGTACCACAGAAACATTGTTGTCGTAGCCATACAAAATCTTGTAGGTACCGTCATCGTTGACCACAGGCTGACCATACTCATTTCTTTCAATGACCGGAGGCGTAGGCACCAAAAGCTTGGAAAAATCAACCATGAAAGCCAGCGAATTGTATTCATCGAGTTCAAGCCTCAAGTTGGTACCAAGGCGCATTGTGGTCGGAATAAAATCGCGACGGTCGGAGATGCCATTATAGCTAATCTTACTACCGATATTGTTGATGGAGGCACCCCAAGAGAAATCAGCATCCATGCTACTGAACCATTCCACAGGCTTCTTGTAATACACGGCCACATCGGCAGCCACAGAGATACCAGGACGACCGTTGTCGGTTTGGTTTTGAGTCAGGTCGGAATAGATGAAACGACCTGCCACGGCGCCCGAAAGATAATCGCCGAGCATACGTGAATAGGTGGCATCGATGGCCCATTCATTGGGACTAAACTTACCTAACAAATAGTTGTTGTTATCGCGGAATTCAATTTGTCCACAGCTGAAATAGCGCAGCGTAGCAGCAACTGCTGAACGGTCATTGATTTTATATGCCCCGGCCAAATAGGCTAGATTCATGTCGTCGACAAGCTTGCGCAACCAAGGGCTATAGCCCAAACCGACAGACAGCTTGTCTTCAAGATACACATACTTGGCTGCATTGTAGTTCATGGAATAGACATCAGGAGCCGAGGCCACACCGCAGTCACCCAAAGCACCGCCACGGGCATCAGGTGCGATAGAAACGAATGGCACAGCGGTCGTAATCACATTAGGCGAGACGCTGTAATCTTGTCCAATGTAGTTCTGTCCATAAGAAACAGCCGCAAACATCAACAGGGCGGCAAGAAGAGTTTTCTTGATTTTCATATCCAAATTTCGTATTTAAAATTGTAAAGATAACGATTATTCAAATGGCTTATTGTATAGGCTTGAAAAATTTTTTATCAGCGTTGGATTACCATACGTTGGCTAACGGTGCGGAAGTATCCAAACTCATCGGTCAAAGTGAGACGGTAGAGGTAAATACCTGAACGCAAAGGTGTTCCAGAATAGTCACAACCGTCCCAATGGATGGGTTCGATAGCGCCGTCTGACGCGCTGACTTTTCGATACAAGTTGCGCACAGGTCGGCCCATGAGGTCGAAAATCTCAACGTTGACAGTAAAATCACCGTCTTCGCCGGTATGACTGAGTGTGATATATGTCTCCTCAGAGAAAGGATTGGGGTAATTACGCACGTGCGAAAGAAATAGGTTGTCGTCGACGACAAACCACAGGCTGGCTTCAGAGGCATTGTCCTGCGTGTCCCAAACTTTGAGGGTAAACTCATAGGTGCCAGGCTTAAGGTCGGTCAAAGGCAAGGCAACACGTCCACGACGGAAGTCGTTCAAGGCAGGCTCATAACGATCGTTGAGGACGACACGGTTATAAAAAGGAAGGTTGCTGTTCATCACGATGTCGCGGCCCAAACTGTAATCGTAGTGATAGATTCCTTGGGCGTCAAACAGGTCGGCATAAAGAACGCCCTGACGCTCCACCGACTGTCCGTTCTCGAAATCAGGCGAATTCCAGTAAAACGATATCGTCGGACCTTGGTCGTCGGGGAACATTGCAGGATCAATGCCACCCAAACTGAGATCGTCGAACTTACCCATCGCATCTATGCCACGCATGGCATCGTAGGCATAGAAACTGAAGCGCGGCATCCCGTTTTCAGGCCTAATGTCTTTAGGTACTTGGAAGGAAACGGTAAACCGACCCGCAGTCACGCTGACTTGTCCTTGATAGAGCACATCCTTGTAATGATACACATTTTTCGAGCTGTCATCAGAGAAAACAACCTTCGTCTTCGATTTCTTGTCAAAGAACCTGACCCACAACGTGCCGTTGAAGCCGCTGTCGAGCGCACCACTTTGTGTCCTTACCTCGCCTTCCAACATGACCATGCTCATAGCGTGAAGTTTGATGTTATCAGTGCTGTTGACAGACTCGCCATTGATTTTCTTCACGACGACGTCACGCTGCGGCATGGGGAAATGCAACAACGGATCACCGAGGAACAAATAACGAATATTCAAGTTGGAATCAGGATTGGTCTGGCTTTCAAAATTAAGCAAGTTACTCTTTGCCATTCTGACGATATCGCCATAGCGTAAAGGCAAGCCATCTTCGTCGCGTCGGGTGAGCACATCCATCAGAGCCCGTGACTGGCGATGATTGTGCGGTGCGTAGGTAGGACGACAAGAGGTAAACATGGCCACGCTGCCGCCTCGGGCGTTCAAAAACAGTTGTTCACCAGCCGAAACAAGCAAAGGATTGTCGTATTTGGTGAACTCACAAGTGGCGGTATAAACGAATGGCATCTTGTCATAATTCTGTAAAGCCGCGATGTCGGAATTCATGAACACATTGTCGGCAGTCAAGCCTCTAACGCCACCGTGGCCAGTGTATATAACTGCCAAAACACCCTTATCCAAGGTTTGCATCAGGTCAGCGTTAGCATCAGGCATAGAGACACCGCTCGTTGTATGAACGACAGGATAAGCACCACAATACAGTTTATTCGCAGTCAACGCTGGCGTAATGGTGTCCATCATCATCTGATAGATTTCACTATAATTTACATATTCCGGCTTTTCGTCATCGGCAAAATACAAAACATTGGTCTTCCAAAAGCCCTGTGTGGCAGCCAAGTCGTCATAATGGCGGATTTTGGCCAGTACCGTCTCCGCTTCTTCTACTGTCGAAACCGGAATCCTTCCTACTCCAATGTCGACCCGGCCTTTGCTGTTGACACCCTCATTGTCGTCCATCAAAGCATAGAAATCATCAGTACAAAAACTCAGTTCATGCTGTGGGTTCTCTAGCGTTTCATAACATGGCACAATATTCTGTCCTGCACCCAAAATGTCGCGGAAGTCGAACGAAGCCCGACCGAAAAGCGTCAGGTATTTATGCCGGCCTCCGCTGCGCTGGTAAACCATGCGAACGAAGTCGCGGATGCCCGTGGGCTCAGGACGACCGGTCGAGAACTCATTGTAAATCTCGTTCACATCAACAACCACGCTGGTCAATCCATCCCTTTCGGCATGATAATCCGCCAACGCCTGAGCCTGTTCCCATAAGACAGGTGAAGTGAGAATCAGATTGTCAGCCTCTGTAATGGCATGCACATTCTGGTTGGGAAGTGGTCTCCAACTCTCAACCCGATATGCTGCAGAAGGCTTAAACATGACAAAGCGTTTTTCGGTCTGTTCATCAGTGGCAAACACAAGATTGCCGCCACTCAAAACACCTTCCTGCACAACAGGCTGCAAAGGTGAGGTCACCTCCCATAACAGATAATCGGCATTAGTGTTTTGCACCCAAACGGCACTCTTCTCACTACCGAACTGACTCGGCATCAGACGGAAAAGGTAATTATTGTTTGTGCGCTTAAGTTGACGCCAACCGTAGACCTCCACATAATCCAAAAGCATGTATGCCAAAGGGTCGGAGCGCATACTCAATTCAACACTTGACGTATCGGAAGCCAAAATGATCTGCTTTTCAAAAGAGGTCTGCCTGCCATAATAGTGTTCCCCGATATTCTTCACCGACATGTTATCCACCACATGATTGTCGTCCACCCAGACATCATAGTACAGATAGCCACTGTTTATTTTTCCAATCAATTGGCCTTTTACGATCAGCGCCTTGTCTTTCACCAAATTGGGAAACTCAAAAGGCACTGAAACCATGTTGTTTTCAGCAGTAAGCCGCTCACCAAACCAATTCTGACCGATATTGTAGGGCGAGAACAACTCCTCTTCGTGCCAGAAGAAATCAGGGTATTCGGTAATAATGGTCGTGACGTCATCCAAAGGAAGGGTGGCCTTCTCTCCCACCCTCAAGCCATCGGTGCCACTGTCGACACACAAATAATAATAGGTAGTGTCGGAATAATAGTTTCTGTCACGTTTATAAGTCTTGTTGCCTTCATCCACAAGAATCCAACGCGTAGGTTCCTGACCATAGAACAGCACCAAATCGCCATCATCGAAGCTGCCGTCATCAGCACCCGTGACATAAATGGCCATCTCTGTCAAGTCGTCAGGACGGGTCTCCGAATTCTTTTCCGGCAGGTATCCCGAAGCATTGCCAAACAGTCGTATTTGATTTGGATTCAAGCCATTCACATCGATACCCATAGCTTGCAGGGAAGCATAATCCAGCCGATACACTCCCTCTCGCGTCACGGAAAGACGATGCCAAGTATGGTTGCTCAGCACGGACTGATAGGTATGCTCCTGCGCCCAACTGACTTGCACTTGAAGCATCAAGAGCAACGCACTTGCCAAAATAATAATATTCCTTCTTTTCATACTGATTCTCATTTACTTAATACTAACTTGGAAACTAAATTGGCCGTCTCGCCTTGGTCGTTGGTAGCTACGATACGGTAGACATAGACACCGTTCCTCAAACGTTCGCCACGCGACCCGCAGCCGTTCCATCGGATAGGCGTGATGCGTGTTGAAGTGCCATTCACCGTTTCGGAGAGTGTGTTCACCCAACGGCCCATAATATCATAGATATAGATGTTAACTTTCATGTTGTTGCCCACCTGGTTATGGTCAAAGACAAAATGTGTCTCGTCCGTCACCGGATTGGGGGCATTGAAGGCATTCTCAATATGCATGCCACCGCTATTGACCACAGTGAAATTGACTGATGCCGTGCCCGAGTTGTTGTATATGTCCCAAACCTTCAAGGTTAACGTATAATCACCGTCGGGCAGGTTGAGCATCTTGTAAGTGATGGAGCCTTTGCCAGGCTGGTCGATTTCAGCCGCAAAATAATCGTTGAGGCAGTAGGCGTTGCGCGACGAGCCCGTCAGCGTGGCCATGATGTCGTGACCGATGCCCGCGCCCGTAGTGTTGATACCGCTCTCATCCTCAATGTAGGCCAGCAGGACGGGATTCTCACCTGTCACGCCGCCATCCACAAACAAAGTATCATCAATGAAAAGCCGTATCTCCGGCGGGTTATTGTCTTCGAAAGCGTCATCATAGAATCCTCCGATGATGAATGAGTCGCAACTGCCGTTGGCATCCACCTCATAATCAGTGGCATAATAGTTTATCAACCCCTGACCATAGCGATAAGCAATGTCGCGCGGAACGATGAAGTCAATCTTGAACCGGCCGTTGACCGCCTCGGTCTTTCCATTGAATACCACACTATTCCGCAAATTGAAGTGATATACGTGATTATGGGCATCTGCGGAACCCAAGGTAGCGAGTTCAGCTTCCTTGTCGTAAACAATCACATTCACCACGCCATTGAAGTTGGATGCCACATGACCGTCCAAATCCTTTACGACGCCTTGAATCTCGACGGGTTGCAAAGCGCTGATGGTATCGTGATATAATGGAGAGGTCTGCCAAGTGGTGTCGTTGATTTGGATAGAGTCCAGGTCATAACCAGGATATCGCCCATTGATGCTCAGTGTCTCCACCTTCCATTTCGGGTAAGCCAAACGCAAGGCAGGGTCACCAAAGAAAACATACCGTTTTTCAGCCAATCCGCCATTGGTCTTTGCCATACGATACACATCACCCAAACGGTAATGCTCACCGCCGCTGATGCGGAACAGATGATTGTATATCCCTTTTGCAAAGTCCAGATTATGGTTACCGTATGTCAGTCTTGATGTAGTAAACATGGCAATCATGCCACCGTAGGGGTTAAGGAAGGCATATTCGCCCAACGCTGTGCGGACATGGTCGTCAAAGCGGCTAAACTCACAGGTGCCAGTAATCATCAACGGATACATTGGAGCGTTACGCCACGAGTCGACATCCTTCCTTTGCATGATCTTTTCCGTCGAAAGCTGCACCTCACCGCCATGGCCGATGTAATGGAGTACCGCTGTGCCCTTCTCCATGCGGCTGTTGATGGCGGCATTCACCTCGGGGGCTATCTCACCGCCCGGCGCACTGATTTGGGGATAAGCATCCAGATAAATCTTGTCAACCACAGCGCCATCGCCGCCAACCTGTTTCAGCATCGCCGCCAAAGTCTCCGCATTCTCAAGAAAACCTCCCTCGTCATCAGTGAAGAAGGTGACTGTGTTACGCCAAGGTTGCATGGTGGTGGCGTCTTTCACGACATAACGTTCAATCTTGTCAACCACCTGCGAGGCCTGCTCAAGCGTGGTCAACGGGAAACGACCAATACCGATGTCGGCCAAGGAAGAACCGATGTTGCCCTCGGTCACATCCATGAAACCATAATAGTCATCCGTGACGAAAGTAGTCCTCATGTTAAGCGAGGCTACTGTCTCGTAGGAAGGCACAAAGTCCACAATTCCTTCACGGTTCTTGTAGTCGTAGGTGCAATCGCCCAAAAGCAACAGATACTTGATTTTTCGGCCTGGGCTACTGTCGAGATAAAGCATACGGCAGAAGTCACGGATGGCTGTAACATCCTTTGCGCCACAACTGAACTCGTTGTAAACCAGTTCTGGCGTAGTGATGAAGATATTCAAGTCAGGGTCAATGCGGTTGTGAAGAGCCATCAGGCGCTCGGCCTCCGACATGAAACCAGCGTAAGTGAGAATAACGAAATCCACATTGCGGACACCATGAAGGTTCTGGTTATCGACTTTGCCGAAAACCTTGGCCGAGCAATAGGAATTGCCATTGAAAGCGAAAAACTCGTTTTCGGAACCGCCTACCGCCTTGAAACTGAATACCGATCCGTTAAGATTACCTTTCATCTTAATTGGCGTAGTCGGGTCGGTAACATTCCAGACCTGCAATTGTTGCGAAGCACCCGACAATTGGAATTCGCACACCTTATTATTAATGGCAGCATCTGGATTGCGAAAACCCATCTGGCTGCCCGTCATCTTCAGGCTTCGCCAGGCATTGACAAGAATGTAATCCACATAACCTTCCGAAGTGGAATTGGCATCTGATGCATTATGTTTCAACATAACACGTACCGTCTCACTCGATGGTTGAGCAGAGACCCATCCACCTACTTCGTGACCATACGGGTCTTGAGTAGAACTTGTTGTTGATTCAATCGTATAGGTAGCCTTCTTCACATCGTCAATATAAACCTCATAGTTGGCCGACTTGAAATTACGCCCCGCCAAGGCCGTCTTGACCCAGCAAGGCTTGGTAGTGATGATATTCGTGAAGTTGAAATCGTAGTTTCTGGTTGAGGTATGATCCATCCTGTCGCAGTAATAGGTGCGACCCGTCCGGTTCAGGTTGTAATCATCCTTTTCATACACCTGATAATCAAGAAATTGATTAACGGTAATCTCCGCAGCAGAAGATATCGTCTCCGACTCATTGATGCGTTTGCCTGTGCCCAGACCCGTAGCGACAAAGGCGTAAGCATAATCATCGTAGGGATTCTGATCATGGATATAAGCCATTCTTACAGTGTCGCGTTTCCAGCAAACCGGGCCTCGACCATAGAAAAGAATGTAGTCACCATTGTCGAACCTGCCATCAGACTCTCCATTCACAAAGATAGGAATCTCAACCAAGTCATCAAATCGATCTGAAGCATTCGATTCAGGCAACACGCCGCCGCCATTGTGATAGATGCGAATCTGGCGCGGGTCAACCGATGAGACATCAAGGCCCAGTTCAGTCAGGTCAGAAGCCGTTAGTTTATAGACACCCGTCTCAGGAAGGCCGATTTTATACCAGTTGCCGCTCGCCATGACCGATCGTGTCGCATAAGTCGGATTGGCTTTTTGCGCAGAGAAATCCGGTGTCAAGGTCACTGAAAGCGTGGCCGAAAGCAGTTTCTCATATTGGTTTCCATGCTGTCGGAACGGCACAATGCGCACCGAAAGGAAAGACGCATCACGCGAACGAAGTGGCAATGCATCTACTTTAAAATCAGAACTATAAGAATACTTCCGAGCGATTTTCAGCTCTTCATTGGAAAGTGCCACCGTCTTCACATTTGAGCAAATCACTTCCGCCTTCACCGCATCGTCATAAATGGGGAACGACTGGCAAAACACGGGCATGGCACTCACATATTCCCCCGACTCCAAACCGATGTAGAATAAGGTGTCGTCAGCATAACGTTCTTCAACCACTCCATTCCATTGCAACTGAATCGGATAGCTCAATTTCACCTGTCCGGAAAGCGCAAAAGGAGCCAAAAAAGCATATAAAAGCAGGAAAAACTGGAGTACAATATGTTTTTTATTCTGCATAGTATTTCGATTCAAACTACTAATTATCTATAAATCAATTTCTTACAAATATAACACCCGCATAGGTGTCACCTTATTATAATCGAACGAAGATACAACTTTTTTATTGCAACTCGGCAATTTTCCTGTTAAAAAAGTTTTTTTTCGAAAAATGAATAGCAATTCAAAAAAAGTCCATAAATTTGCCTGATTTTTTTGAAAAATTTCGAGACGTATACAATAAATGCATCTCAAACGAGTTTAAAGATAACAAATTTGAACAAAAATGTATAGAAAACAAGGATTCAAAACACTCGCCATCATCGTTTTGGCAGGATTGTTGACCGTTTCTTGCTCCAAGAAATCCTCACGTACTACAGGTTGGGCTTACAACGATGCCAACAACGGCGGCTTTGAAGTCACAGAAATTAATGACCAGGAAATCGGTCCCGGTCTGATTGCCATTGAAGGCGGCACTTTCGTCATGGGTGCCACTACCGACAATCTGACCTATTCATGGGACAATTCCCCCCGTAAGGTGACCGTGCCTTCCTTCCTCATGGACCGCACCGAGGTCAGTAACGTGGACTACCGCGAGTACATCTACTGGCTGAACCGCGTCTATGGCCAGAACTATCCTCAAGTGGTGCGCAATGCCGCGCCCGACACTTTGGTCTGGCGTGACCGTTTGTCGTACAACGAACCCATGGTTGAAATTTACTTCCGCCATCCTTCCTACAACGACTATCCGGTGGTAGGTGTGACTTGGGTTCAGGCCACAGACTACTGTGCTTGGCGTACTGACCGTGTCAACGAGTTGATGCTTGTCGAAGCCGGCATCCTTGACTGGGATCCCACCCAGCAGGATGAAGAGAACTTTAACACCGACGCTTATTTGGCTGGACAATACACAGGTAAGGTAAAGCACGGCAAGAAAGACCTCTCGAAAGGCGGCGATGGTGTGCGTAATGTCAGAATGGATGACGGCATTTTGTTGCCTTCTTATCGTCTGCCCACGGAAGCTGAATGGGAATATGCCGCTGTCGGTTTGATCGGCAATACGTCCAATGAACTTGTCGCCGAACGCAAGGTATATCCTTGGAACGGTGATGGCCTCCGCACCGATAACAAGAGATACATGGGTAGTTTCATGGCCAACTTCAAGAGAGGTCCTGGTGACTATATGGGTGTTGCCGGCAACTTGAACGACGGTGCCGCCCTCCCTGCCCCTGTCGGTTCCTATTGGCCTAACGACTACGGCCTCTATAACATGGCTGGTAATGTCGCCGAATGGTGCCAAGACGTCTATCGTCCCCTGTCACATGAAGACGTGGCTGACTACAGCCCCTTCCGTGGCAACGTGTTTACCCGTAAGGCTGTTGACGACGAAGGCTTCCTGCTTCAGAAAGACTCCCTCGGTCGTATCCGCAGAGAGCCCATCCCTCAAGAGGAGGCTGCCAAGCGTCAGAATTACCGCACAAGCTTTAACTCCAACTACGACGACGGTGACTACATGTCAGCCATTCGCAGCCGCTGGAGCGATCCTCAAGACGACCAAAGTGTTTTCACCAAGGAGATGTATGATTTCGCCACCAACGACAACCCCGGTACTACCCTCATCAGCGACGAATCGAGAGTGTACAAAGGCGGTTCCTGGGCTGACGGTCCATACTACCTTAGCCCCGGTACACGTCGTTACCTCAACCAGAACCAGTCCGCTTCGACCATCGGCTTCCGCTGCGCGATGAACAAGGTGGGCAGTTCCTTCGCCAAGTAAGTAATAGATTCTTTTTCATGATAGCATTGAAGCCGTTTGATCCGTCAGGCGGCTTCTTTCATTAAAAACATGCCCCATGAATCCTATCGAAACCATATACCAACACTATATCAAGGCCTATAAGATATCCACCGACAGTCGTAAGATTGAGAAGGATGCCGTCTTCTTTGCCCTGAAAGGCGAGAACTTCGACGCCAACGACTTCGCCCTGCAAGTGGCTGAGCAAGGTGTGGCTAGTCTCGTCGTAGCTAACCGTAAAGACCTGCCTAAACACGAGCGCATCCTCATCGTGGACGATTCGCTGAAGACTTTACAAAATTTGGCTGCATTCCACCGCCAACAAAGCAAAGCCATCGTGCTTAGCATTACCGGCACCAACGGTAAGACGACCACCAAGGAGCTCGTCTCGGCAGTGTTGACCAAGAAATACAACATCATCCACACCATGGGCAACCTCAACAACCACATTGGCGTGCCGCTCACCCTTTTGAGCATCCAACCCGATACTGAGATTGCCGTCGTGGAGATGGGCGCCAACCACCCTGGCGAGATTGACTTCCTCTGCCACATTGCCGACCCTGACTATGGTCTGATCACCAACATAGGAAAAGCCCATTTGGAAGGCTTTGGCAGCTTTGAGGGCGTCATCAAGACCAAGACGGAGTTGTATCGGCACATCAAGGCACATGGCAAGGCAGTATTCGTCAATCAGGGAAATCCCTTGCTTTGGGAGCAGTCGGAAGGACAAAACCGCATCACATACGGTCGCCATTGTGCCGCCGATGCACCTGTTGCCCCTGGGGCTTGTAACCCATACTTGAGTGTCGTGTGGAGAAAGCATCTCATCCAGACGCATCTCGTGGGCAGCTACAACTTCGAGAACGTGGCTGCCGCCATCGGCGTGGGACAGTATTTCGGCGTGGACGAGAATGCTATCATCGAAGCTTTGGAAGCTTACACGCCCACCAACAGCCGCTCGCAGGTGATTGAGACACAGAAGAACCGCATCATCATGGATGCCTACAACGCTAACCCCACCTCCATGCGCGCTGCTTTGATCAATTTCTCCAGCATCTGCGGCGAGAACAGTCTGCTGATCTTGGGCGACATGCGCGAGTTGGGCACGGCCTCCGATGTGGAGCACCGCAACATCCTTGGTTTGATGAAGGAATTAAGTTTCAAAGAAGCCATACTCGTTGGGCAGAACTTCTGCACCTACAACGAGAATGGAGATTGGAAGACCTTCGAAAAAGTGGCCGACCTGTGTCTATACCTTGAAAGCCATCCCATCAGCGGAAAGACAATACTCGTCAAAGGGTCTAATAGCATACAACTTGGGAAGGTGTTACCTCTTTTATGAGAACCACGGCAGCCATAGGACTCATGTCAGGCAGCTCGTTGGACGGGCTGGATATAGCCCTTGTACGCTTTCAGGAAGAAAGCGACAACTACCTTTTCCAAATCCTTAAAGCAGAAACCCTACCCTATCCTGACCATTGGAAAACATTGCTCTCCGAGGCCTTCCACAAACGGCCTGAAGACCTCATGCAGTTGGACAAGGACTATGGCAAATACCTTGGCGAACAAGTATTAGCCTTCATCAAGAAGCACAATGCCACTCCCGATTTCGTGGCCTCACACGGGCACACCATCTTCCATCGTCCCGAGGAACACTACACCTTGCAAATCGGTGATGGGCAGGAATTGGCCAAAGCCTGCGACTTTACCGTCGTTAACGACTTCCGCAGCGAGGATGTCAGCAAGGGCGGACAAGGCGCACCGCTCGTACCCATCGGCGACAAACTGCTTTTCAGTGACTATGAAATCTGCCTCAACATCGGCGGTATTGCCAACCTTTCTTATGATGAAAACGACAAGCGCATCGCCTACGACCTTTGCATCGCCAACCAAGCCCTGAACTATTTGGCCAATATGAACGGCCTCGACTACGACCGAGATGGCGAACTGGCCCGCAGCGGCGAGGTGGACATTACCTTATTGAAGCAGCTGAACAGACATCCTTTCTACGGGCAGTTCCCACCTAAGTCTCTAGGCCGCGAGTTCTTCGAGGCCAACCAGAAAGCGCTTTTGCAAGGCCTTTCCGTACCTGATATGCTGGCCACCTTTGTGGAACATATTGCGCTGCAAATCGCTTTGCCCATCAGTTTCCTGCCCAAAGGCAAGATCCTCTGCACGGGTGGCGGCGCGAGGAACAATTTCCTCATCGAACGTCTGCAAGCCCGCACAAAGCATGAGGTGGTCGTCCCAGAAAAGCAAATCATTGATTATAAGGAAGCTTTAGTTTTTGCTTTCCTCGGCCTGCTTCGCATGGAGGGAAAGATTAATGTATTGGCTTCGGTGACTGGGGCTGAGAGTGACAGCTGCAGCGGGAGGATTTGGAAAAATAATTGATTGTTACTATTTTTGCAGTCAGTAATAGGTAAAAACCCGTGTTCAAGAAAATCCTAAATACCTTTGGAACGAAGATGTTGGCCGCTGCGCTCAACTTCGTCATCGCCATTATCATCTCCCAGACCCTGGGCGACACGGGCAAAGGTACGCAGGCCCTGCTCTTGACCACCATCTCTTTCATCCTCATCTTCTCCGACATTGTCTGCGGAGCGAGCATCATCTACCTCGCCCCACGTCATTCGTTCAAGAAGATTCTAGTGGCATCCACGATTTGGGCTGCCCTCATCGCCGTGGTGATGGGCTTCGCTATCTGGCTGTTCTATCCGAAGTTGGCTCCCGATTTGGTCGCACATGTGGCCATCTTGTCGTTCATCTCCTCACTCAGCAACATCAACTTCCGTTTCCTGGTCGGCAAGGAGGAAATCAAGAAGGCCAACTACAACACGTTGCTCCAGCCTGTATTGTTGAGTTTGACACTAGTCATCTATTACATTTTGCTGAAGAGAACTGACATCTACGGCTATGCCATCGGACTCTATGCCGCCTATGGAGGCACATTCCTGCTGGGCGTATGGATGCTTCGAAAGGAATATGCCAACCTGCGCAACGACAAGGATAAGGACTACGGGCCTGTCTTAAAAGACCTCTTCAAATACGGTTTCCTCAACCAAACCGGCCATTTCGTGCAGTTCTTCAATCTGCGATTGAGTTATTATCTTTTGGACAGGTTCATCAACGTGGGACGCGTGGGTGTGTTTTCCAACGCACTCTCGCTTGCTGAAGCCATCTGGATTATCAGCAACAGCATCGCCTTGGTGCAGTATGCCCGCATCGCTAACGCTGATGACCGCACCTACGCGCAAAAGCTCACTTTAGACTTGAGCAAAATCTGCCTACTGGTCTCAGCTGTTGCCATTATGGTGCTTTGTCTACTGCCTTCAACGATTTATACCTTCGTGTTTGGCCCCGAGTTCGGCGAAATGGCCAGTCTCATCCGCATCCTCGCGCCTGGCATCCTGCTCTACTGCGTTTTCCTTATCTTTGGACACTATTATTCGGGCACCGGGCGTTATCAGATGAACACCTTCGCGGCACTCTGCGGATTGGTCGCCACTTTCGTTTGCGGATTCACGCTGATACCCAAATTAGACGTCACTGGCGCTGCTATCACCTCAGCGGTGTCGTATACAGTCAATGCCATTTTCCTGTTCGTGTTCTTCATCAAGGAGTCGCATTTCAAAGGCCGCGATTTCATATTAACCAGGAGCGAGATACAGAACTACATCGCCGAACTGAAACAACAATTCTTGAAACAACCTACTGAAAATGAATAAACTTCATAAACTCACCAAAGCCCTCGGGCGCATCATTAAGCATCCCTATCTGCTTAATCTCGTCCTCCAAGACGAAGACAGCAACAAGGAAGAGGTCATCCGCAAATACGGCCTCGCCGATGGTCTGCCCGTCATCGAAATCAACACATTGTTCCCCGATTTCGAAGAAATCGCCAAACCCTACGCCTACCTCTCGGGTGCCACTATGCCTATTGACATTGCCCTACTGAGAGCATTAGCCAAGCGCTATGAGGTTAAGGACTACTTTGAAATCGGCACTTGGCGCGGTGAGAGTGTGGCCAACTTGGCTGAGGTGGCCAAGCATTGCGTCACCTTCAACTTGCCCAAGGAAGACATCATCAAGCTAACCAACAACCAGCTCTATGCTGATTTGCATAGCTTCTTCAGCAAGGATTTAGGCAATGTGGAGCAACTCTATGGTGACTCACAGACCTCCGACTTTGGGCCGCATTTCGGGAAATACGACATGGTCTTTGTCGATGGCGACCACCATTATGAGAGTGTGAAGAAAGATACTGAGACCGCCTTTAAGCTATTGAAAGGCGAACGTAGCATTATCGTCTGGCACGACTACGGCCTCGACCCCGAGACCATCCGCTGGGATGTGCTGGGAGCCATCTTAGATGGTGCACCCGCCGAGAAGCGCAAACATATCTATCACATTTCCAACACCCTTTGCGCCGTTTATCTGCCCGAAGACTTCCCCACCCATAAGCTCGTACCCTATGAAACACCTCACAAATACTTTGAAATCAACATCAAGACCCATAGAATAGTATGACTAGATTGCTTCGTCGTTCCTCCTCGCAATGACGCAAAGCGACAA
>JAEEGJ010014116.1_pt1 | contig 19084 bp, 12 predicted proteins | sample 8958761 | NCBI WGS metagenome assembly JAEEGJ01 (sample SAMN16246546, study PRJNA631951) | gut metagenome | biome: gut microbiome; feature: rumen; material: RS-attached | host: Bos | place: Iran: Karaj | collected 2018-10 | reverse complement strand
ACTTATCGGCAACATCAAACTCATAGCGATGTTTGCCATCTTTTAAATCGTTGATTGGAATTATGTAGTCCATATCAAGCCTAAAAAATTCGTGCAAAAGTAAAACTAAATATCGAATTCGGAAAAAAGGGCGCAAAATTATGTTTCTGCCCGCATTCTCCGAATTTTCAATCAGTTAGCAATTGGCGACAAGCGGCCGCTAAAGTGCATTGTCATACTTTGACCATTGGAAAAAGCAAATTTTATGCCAAATTTTCAACAAACAATTGTTGAATTAAAGAGCCGAAACGTCGTTTTGCGTTTGCCGAAAAAATCTTTCGGGTATACTATATAATATTGTGCCCCGATTGTTGATTTGTCAGTCTGGATATTTACTCGCAGACGTACTTTTCAATCAGTGCTTTCAGTTCCTGCAGGTTGCGGGCAACGGGGAACTGCGGGTAGTCGCGCACTACGTTGTCGGGCGGGCAGTAGAGAATGCCCACGTCGGCAGATTCCACCATTGGGATGTCGTTGTATGAGTCGCCAAAGGCCAGCACCTTGTATTTAAGGCTCTGGAAGGCTTCAACGGTGCGGCGTTTGGGGTCGGGCTGGCGCAGTTTGTAGTCGACAACGCGGCCGGTGGCGTCAATCTCGAGTGAGTGGCAGAGCAGAAACGGATTCTCGAGTTGTTCCATCAGGGGTTTGGCAAATTCAACAAATGTGTCGGACACAATGGCAAACCGTGTGACGCCGCGCAGCCAGCGGGTAAACTCAAGGGCGCCGTCGAGCGGCTTCATTGTAGCGATAACTTTCTGAATATCTTGTATTTTCAGATTGTGCTCGTCGAGAATTTTCAGACGGTAACGCATCAACTCGTCGTAATCTTTGATGTCGCGGGTTGTTAGTTTCAGCGCATCAATGCCGGTTTTTTTTGCGAAGTTTATCCAGACTTCCGGCACGAAAACGCCTTCCAAATCAGCACATACAATCCACATAACCAATATGTTATAAATCCGTTCTACTTATAAATTGACTTTCACAAATGTATGTTTTTTTTGTTCAAAACCTTATTTGGGATGAGTAATGTTGTGAGCGGTGTGCACAAACGGACACACATATAATACACATGGCACAGATACAAGCCGTCCGGCTTTGTTAATATTATGTTGTTAAAAAAAACGGCGGACTGTGCGGCGTACAGCGCAAAAGGCTACTTTTAGCACCCAATAAAATACCATACCACTATGAGCGAAGAACAAACAAAAGTCAGATATTCCGACGAGGAACTGGCAGAATTCAAACAGATAATACTTGAGAAGCTTGCGAAGGCACAAGAGGAATACGACATTCTGTGCCAGACGCTTTCGCACTCTGACGGCAACGACACTCTTGACACATCGCCTACCTTCAAGGTTTTGGAAGAAGGCGCAAGCGTATTGTCGCGTGAGGAAACGGGCCGGTTGGCGCAGCATCAGGAAAAGTTCATACAGCACCTGAAGGCTGCTCTGATTCGTATTGAGAACAAGACCTACGGCATCTGCCGCGAGACTGGCCAGCTGATTCCGAAAGAGCGTCTGCGCGCTGTGCCGCATGCCACATTGAGTGTTGAGGCAAAAAACAGCAGCAGCAAGAAATAGTTTGGATAAAAATCTGAATGCTAACAGGCCACAACGCCCATGCCGACACATTGGCTTTGTGGCTTTTTTAATTGTAAAACGCTATGAGCAAAGGAAAACTCGCAATACTGCTGATTGCCCTAATTCTGATTTCCGACCAAGTAATCAAGATTTGGGTGAAGACTCATATGATGATAGATGAGGAAATTCCCATTTTCGGTGATTGGTTCAATATTCATTTCAACGAAAATAATGGAATAGCCTTTGGAAAGGAATTCTTTGGAAAGGTTGGAAAATACTTCTTGAGCATCTTTCGTATTACTGCAGTTTGTTTTATCAGTTATTACATCTGGACACTTACAAAACGTGAAATTCGAATGGGTTACTTTGTCTGTGTAACGCTTATTTTAGCTGGTGCTGCGGGCAATAGTATAGATTGCGTTTTTTATGGAATGATTTTCGACCATAGTTGGAATAACGTTGCTCAGTTTGTGCCGTTTGGAACGGGCTATTCGAGTTTTTTGCAAGGCCGCGTTGTCGATATGTTTTACTGCCCAATAATTCAAGGTCATTGGCCGGCTTGGTCTCCAATTAACGCAACAGAGAAGTTCATATTTTTCCGCCCGATATTTAATGTGGCCGATTCCGCCATCACCTGCGGAATGATTTGGCTACTTCTTTTTGAACGAAATACTCTTCAATCAGAACTTGATTTGGCTTCGAAGAAAGACGACAAAAAATGATGAACTGGAAACAACTGCTATCGACACGCCGCTATGGCAAAGATGAAGACCCCAAGGCCGATCTTGAGATTATCCGCACTAACTTTCAGCGCGACTATGACCGGCTGATTTTCAGTTCGGCCTTCCGCCGCCTGCAGAATAAGACGCAGGTTTTTCCCTTGCCGGGAAGTGTTTTTGTTCATAACCGTCTGACACACAGTCTTGAAGTGGCTAGCATTGGTCGCTCGCTGGGAAATATTGTGGCGCGGCGCATTGAATCGGAAGTTGAACCAGACGTCCGCCCGCTGATTGGCGAGTTGGGCACCATTGTGTCGGTTGCCGGACTGGCTCACGACCTTGGCAATCCGCCGTTCGGACATTCGGGTGAGAGTGCCATATCAAACTTCTTTGAGAATGGCGGCGGCCAGAGCCTGAAATCGGCAATGACCGAAGCCGAATGGGCTGACCTGACCAATTTTGAAGGCAACGCCAATCTGTTGCGGCTGCTCACGCACCAGTTCAAAGGGCGCCGGCCGGGCGGAATGTCGCTCACCTACGCCTGTATGGCGGCAATGATTAAATATCCGTTCGCATCGACAGAACGCACGCGCAAAGGCAAATACGGGTTTTTCCAAAGCGAGAAGGACGCCTTTAAATCGATTGTTGCCGAAACCGGCCTGACCTGCACCGACAGCAGCCGCGGAATCTACGCCCGTAGCCCGCTGGCCTATCTGATGGAAGCCGCCGATGACATCGCCTATATGATTATGGACATTGAAGATGCCTACAAACTCGGCATTTTGTCGTTCGACGAGACTTTCGACCGCCTGTCGAGTTTCTTCGACGGCCGCAACCTTGAAATCTTCAAGACAAAACTCGATTCGGTGAAAGATGTTGTTACGGACAGCAACGAGTTGGTGGCTTTCCTGCGTGCAATGTCGATCAACCATCTGACCACACGCACATCGGAAGTGTTCCTGAGCAACCTTGGCGCTATTATGGAAGGCAGGTTCGAAGGCTCGCTGGTAAAAAATCTGCCCGAAAAAATCGAGACCGAATATGAAGAGAGCAGCAATATGTCTGTTCGGAAAATCTACAACAACCGCTCGGTGGTGAAGGTTGAGATAACGGGCTACAACGTGCTGAAAACGCTGGTTGAAGAGTTTCTGCAGGCAACCATGGAACCCAACTCAAACTATTCGCGCAAGCTGTTGCAGCTCATCCCCGAACAGTACAAGACCGAAACCGATTCAACTTATGATAAGTGCCGCTCAACGCTCGATTTCATTTCGGGAATGACCGACCTTTACGCAATGGACCTTTACAAACTCATCAGGGGCGTCAATACGCTGGTCATTTAAGTACAGGAAAGCAAATCTTTGTTTGTCAACACATTGCCGTAGTCTATTACACCGGCAATTGGAAAAGATTGCCCACCACAAACAGCAGAATGTAGGCCGTGAGCCCGGCAATGACGGGTGTGGCAATCCAACCCAAAACGATGTTTATCAGCACTTTGTACTTGATGCTGCGGCCGCCCTTGAGCAAGCCGATGCCCACAATCGAGCCAATGACAACTTGTGTGCTCGACACCGGCACTTGCGGAATGCGTCCCAGACCAAGGCTGGCAATGGCGTCGGACAGTCCTTTCGACGAGAAGATGAACAGCACCAAGCTCTGCGCCAGCACCACCACCATAGCCGTCTCGGCCGAAAGTGGCATAAGGTCGTTGCCCACAACCTTCATAGTGCGCTGCGAGTAGGTGAAAATGCCTACCGAAATGGCCACAGCGCCAAGGAAGAACAGCTGCTGGCTGCTCGACAGTGTCAGTGGTCCGATGCTCAGTGCGGGCAGACTGACGGCATTCACAAACACGCCCATCACGTTTACTATGTTGTTGGCACCCAAACTGTAAGCACCAAAAGCACCAATGAGCAAAAGCAGAATCTTCAGCACGGTGTGCTTCCATAGCAGGTGCAAATGAAGCCGCTTAAAGGATTCGTGGACAATCAGATACAAAATAACAGCAAACACCCCGCCAAGCAGCATTCCCACCACCCACGATGATGCAATTTTGCCCAGCAGAACGGTATCGGTTGAGCGTCCTGCAAAAAAGTTCCACCCGATGATGGCGCCCACAATGGCTTGCGATGTTGAGACAATCAGGCTCGATTTCACCATCATAAAAATTGCAAGTGCCGATGCCAGCGCAACGGTGAACGCGCCAGCCAACTGGTCGATGGTGCCAAGACGGCCCAGAGTGTCGGCACCGCCTTCGCCCTGGAATGTAGCACCGATAATCACAAATATGCTTGCCACAATGGCTGCCGTGCGAAACCGCACCATGCGTGTGCCCACTGCCGACCCGAAGATGTTGGCCGCATCGTTGGCACCCAGGCTCCAGCCCAAAAACAATCCGCTCGACAGAAAAAGCAGCAGCATATTAGAGCATCACTTTGATTATCAGCAACGAAAGAATGTCAGCCACATCCTCGGCAGCGTCGCTTAACTGCTCAACGTGGCGCGTGAAATAGCGCAGTTGTTCCTGCTGTGCAAGGTCGATGCCAGGCGTCTGCTGGAAGATGACGCGCCGCAGGTCGTTGGCCGCGCGGTCGCTCTCGCGCTCGTAGAAGTAGATTTTGTTGATGTGCTCCTTGGCCGATTCGGGTGCGGTGAAGAACACCCGCACCGCAGCAACGGCTTCCATAGTGGCTTCGGCCGACATCTCGTTAAGACTCTTGAAATCGGCCTTAATGGTGTCGGGCATCTGCGGCCTTTCGACACTGAACTGCTGCAGCACGTATTTGGCCTTGTCCAGAAGGTCGTCGGTCTTGTCCAAAAGATGCAGCACATCGCTGGCAAACTGCGGTAGCAGCGAGTGCACCAGAAAATCGTTCTCAATGCCGCGCTGAAGATTATCGGCTGCCGACTCCTTCTCCTCAACCAGTCGCAGGCGCGTTTCAAAATCGGTTTCGCGGCCGTCGGTGTAGTTGTTCACGGCCTCGCGGAAGAGCAGCAGGCCGTTCTCAATCTCGTTGATAAAATTGTCGATTTGGCGAATGACCGCCCCCGCCGTTTTCAAAATTCCTTTCATGACTCTGTGTGTTATTCCGATGTCTAAGATATGGAAAAATGGCAAGATTGGTGCAAGTGCGAACAGAAAACGCTAACATTATCTATTAATGCGCTTCCAGCCAATTCTTTCCAATTCCCACCTCTGCAGTCAGCGGAATGCTCAGGCCGATGGCCGATTCCATCTCGGTCTTCACCAGTTGGCTCAGAGCCTCGGTCTCGCCAGGCGCCACGTCGAACACAAGTTCGTCGTGAACCTGCATCACCATTGCCGATTTCAGGCCCTGCTCGGCCATTTTGCGGTGGATGTTTATCATCGCAATCTTGATGATGTCGGCGGCAGTGCCCTGGATGGGCGCGTTGATGGCGTTTCGCTCGGCGGCGCTGCGCACAAGGCTGTTGGCCGACTGCAGGTCGGGCAGATAGCGGCGGCGGTGGCAGAGTGTCTCGGTGTAGCCCACGTTTCGCGCTGTGGCGATGCTCTTGTCCATATACTCTTTCACGCCTGGAAAACTAGCGAAATAGTTGTCGATAATCTCCTTCGCCTCCGACACTTTGATGCCCGTGTTCTGCGCCAGCCCGAACGACGAGATGCCGTAGATGATGCCGAAGTTTGCGCTCTTGGCCTTGCGCCGCTGCTCGCGCGTGACGCTCTCTACTGGCTCGTGGAAAAGCCGTGCCGCGGTGGCGGCGTGAATGTCCTGATTGGCACGGAAAGCCTCAATCATTGCCGCATCCTGGCTCAAGTGAGCCATCAGTCGCAACTCAATCTGCGAGTAGTCGGCGGCCATAATGCAGCCGTCGGCGTGGGTGGGCACAAACGCCATCCGCACCTTGCGCCCCTGCTCCTCGCGCACGGGAATGTTCTGCAGGTTAGGATTTGTCGAACTCAGGCGGCCAGTGGCTGTAATAGTCTGATTATAAGATGTATGTATCCTCCCAGTTTTGCTGTGAACCATCTGCGGAAGCGCCTCAACATAGGTCGAAAGCAGTTTTTTGAGCGAGCGGTACTCCAGAATCAACGGCACAATGGGGTGCTTGTCGGCGATTTTCTCAAGCACGTCCTCGGCCGTCGAGTACTGCTTGGTCTTGGTTTTGGCGGCCCCACCGATTTTCAGGCGGTCGAACAGAATCTCGCCCAACTGTTTCGGCGACGAGATGTTGAACGCCATCCCCGCCTCGGTGTGGATTTTCTGCTCCACATCGGCAATGGCGGCGCGCAACTCCACGGCGTAGGCGTTCAGCGCGGCGGTGTCGATTTTCACGCCCGTCCACTCCATATCGGCCAGCACGCTGATGAGCGGCGTCTCAATGTTGAAGAACAAATCAATCATATCCGACCTGCGCAATTCGGCCTCCAGCAAGGGTTTCAGGCGGAAGGCGATGTCAGCGTCCTCGCAGGCGTAGTCGCGCAGCAGGCCGATTTCAACGTTCCGCATTGTGGTTTGCGCGCTTCCGCGACGGCCAATCAGTTCTTCGGTTTTTATGGTGCTGTATTTCAGATACGATTCGGCCAGCAAATCAAGGTTGTGGCGCTGCTCGGGCTGGATGAGATAGTGCGCCACCATTGTGTCGAACAGGCGGCCGCGCACCTCAACGCCGTAGTTTTTCAGCACCAGAATGTCGTATTTCAGATTCTGCCCGATTTTGGCAATGTTCTCATTGCCGAAGAAAGGCTTGAATCTATCGACAACTGCCTGAGCGTCAGTCTGATTCTCGGGCACGGGCACCAGCCAGCCGCTCTTTTCCTTTGTGCTGAACGACATTGCCACCAGTTCGGCGCTGTGCACGTCGAGCGATGTGGTTTCGGTGTCGAAGCAAACTTCTTGGCATTCAAGCAGATGGTGCACAAGTTCAGCCTGCTCGTCGGCTGTCTGAGCAATGCGGTAGTCGGGTTTCACATCTTTGATTGTGTCGAGCGTGGGCGCTACGGGCGGATTGTCAAGGTCGAAAAGCGAGCCTTGCCCCGTGCTGTCGATGTTGAACAGTGTGCCCTGCTGCGGGTTTGCGACCGATTTTGCTGATTGTGAAACCGTTGGCGATGCCTGACTGAGCGCTCTGGCAAGCATATTGCGGAATTCCAAATCTGCGAATAGGGTTGTTAATTTGTCTTTATCTGGTTCTTCGCGCTTAAATTCTTCGGCATCAAACTCAACAGGCGCCTGCGTGTTGATGGTGGCCAGCACCTTCGAGAGTTCAATCTGGCTACGGAAGTTCACCATATTTTCGCGCTGCTTGCCCTTCAGTTCGTCAATGTGCTCGTAGATACCCTCAATCGAGCCGAAGTCGGTAATCAGTTTCTCGGCACCCTTCGGACCCACGCCTGGACAGCCAGGGATATTGTCCGAAGTGTCGCCCATAAGTCCAAGCAAATCAATAATATGGTCGGGCGTGACGGCGAATTTCTCTTTCACCTTGGCGGCGTCCCAAATCTCAATGTCGCCACCCGAACGGCCTGGTTTGTAAACAAATACGCCATCGCGGACAAGTTGCGCGTAATCCTTGTCGGGCGTCATCATATAAACCGTAAACCCTTCAGCCACAGCCTTGTGAGCCAGCGTGCCGATAATGTCGTCAGCCTCAAAACCGTCAACCTGAACCACAGGAATCCGCAGTGCGCCAATCACTTCCTTGATGAGCGGAATGGCCTGGCGCATATCCTCGGGCATCGCCTCGCGGTTGGCCTTATACTCGGCGTACATCTCGTGCCTAAACGTGGGCCCGTGCGGGTCGAAAACCACGCCAATGTGGCTCGGGTTCTCTTTTTGCAGCACTTCGAGCAGCGTGTTGGTAAACCCGAACACCGCCGATGTGTTCACCCCCTTCGAGTTGATTCTCGGACTCTTGATGAAAGCGTAATAGGCCCTGTATGCCAGCGCGTAGGCATCGAGCAGGAAAAGCGTTTTGTCTGCCATCTTGTTTGTTTTTTAGCAGAGCGAAGATAGGATTTTTTGGGGTTCTGACGAACTCAACAATGCCGGCAATTTAGCCTCATCTGATAATTATCGACAAATCGGATTCGGGGGCTTTCAAAACCGTTCCGGGTGGAATGAATATTTTGTCGCCAGGCTTCACGTTTGTGAAGATTGTTTTGTTGCCTATCCCTTTGTAACTGCTTATCTTGACAATTTTCCGGCCCTGCTTGTAGTAAAGATAGAACGCACTATTCTGCGGGGCATTTAGGGCATCAAGCATCTGCTGATTATCAGCAAAATAACTGTACAGCGTGTGACCATCCTCAACCAGCAGATAGAAATCTTGTTCTGTTGCCGGAACAGTAAACTGCACCTTCTTGTCCAAAACAAGCGGATCCGACTCAAGCACGCTCACATAATATCTTTCAACAAACGACTTGCGTATTTTGCCTTTGCTCATGCCCGAAACGATGTTCCTGAACATCTGGTCGAGCGATGATTCGGGCAATTCGGGCAGATTACGGCTGAGCAGGCTCATATTGATGAGTCCGAACAGATTCTCGCGAAAGTTGGTGGTATCGAGCGGCACCATATTATATTTCGCAAAAAGTTCCTCATACATCAGGCTGCGCGTCATCACTTTTTCGGCATAGGCAAAGGCCTCAACTCCAAATCCGTTGTAATTTCTCAAACCATCAAGTTTGTGCTGTGAGTCGTAGCCTTTTATATTCGGCAGAAACTCGAACGGAAATCTAACCTGCATTCGATGACTGAGAAAATAGTGCTCACCGTCACGGTTAAAAGCAAAAAAAGATTTCCAAGTGTCACGGTCGATGCGATATAGCATCCGCGCGGTCTTATAATAAAGTTGCGGAAGGCCAATGCTCATTCCTTCGTCGCCTTTCACATAAGGGTTGAAGGCCGATTCGGTAAACTGCTGCGCCAAAACAATGCTGAGTGTGGGCGCGTTGACGCCGTATTTCTTATAGGCACGCCATGCCTCCTGCTCGTAGAGAGAGACTAAATCCGACGGAATGTAACCCACTCCCATTTTATATCGGGGATTGTATATGGCGTAATAGCGGGCCGATGCGTTGCGGAAACTTATCAACTCAATCGGTATGCGGAAATTGGGCGGAATCTCATCCTCAGTCCATTTGGCAATTTGTGCCTCACGCTGCTTTTTGAATGATGTCTTGTTCTTTTCTGTCATGCGGCTGTAGTTGACCAATTTCTTCATCTCAGCATCGATGGAGGTTTGCGCAAACGCTCCAAATCCGACCAGAGTTAAAAATATAATCAACAACCTCTTCATGGCATTGTTCTCAGTTTGGGCTGCAAATATACAAATCAGCAGATTATAAACATATTACATATTACTCAGTTTTTTGATTTCTGTTTCATCAATAAATTCCTATTTGTGTGCTCAGTTTGCTTTCGTACTTTTGCACGAAACTTATTTTTAAAGTTTTGAAACGCAAATTCATACTGAATCTGATTCTTGTTGTATTCCTGAACCTGCTGGTCAAGCCGTTCTGGGTTTTTGGAATCGACCGCACCGTGCAGAATGTTGTGGGTGCCGAGCAGTACGGATTCTACTTTGCGTTGTTCAATTTCTCGCTCATTCTCAACATCTTGCTCGATCTGGGCATCACCAACTACAACAACCGAAACATCTCGCAGAACGAGAGCGGACTCACGCTCAACTTTTCCAACATCTTCACAATCAGATTGATACTAGGTGTTTTCTATTTCGTGGTGAGTATGGCTGCGGCGTGGCTCTGCAACTATAGCCGCCACCAATTAGAGATGCTGATGTTTTTGACTATCAATCAGTTTCTGCTGGCGCTGATACTCTATTTGCGTTCCAATCTGGCTGGACTGCAACTCTTCAAAACCGACAGCGTCGTCTCGGTGCTCGACCGTGTGGTTATGATTCTCATTTGCAGCCTGTTGCTATGGGGCAATGTTACTAATCAGCCGTTCCGCATCGAGTGGTTTGTCTATGCGCAGACGGGCGCCTATCTGTTCACGGCGGTTGTGGCTTTTGTGCTGGTTTTCATCCACGCGCCCACGTTCCGCCCGACGTTCAACCTGCAGTTTTCGCTCGAAGTGCTGCGCAAGAGTTTTCCGTTTGCGCTGCTCACGCTGCTGATGTCGCTCTACAACCGCATCGACTCGGTGATGCTCGAGCGCCTTCTGCCCGACGGCAAGGTGCAGGCTGGCATCTACGCGCAGGCCTACCGCATCTCGGACGCGTGCTGTATGTTTGCTCTGCTATTCGCCAATCTGCTGCTGCCGATGTTCTCGCGGATGATTAAGCAGCGCGAGAATGTGGCGGGTCTGCTTCGGCTCTCAACCGTGGCAATGGCCGTGCCTGTGGTGGCTGGGGCCGCCGCGTGCGTCTTCTACCGCCGCCCGATTATGGACCTGCTCTACAGCAGTCACGTTGCCGAGTCGGCACCGATTTTTGCGCTTCTCATCAGCGGATTTGTGGCTATATCAATGGTTTACATCTACGGAACACTACTCACGGCCAACGGCAGCCTTCGCCAACTCAACATTGTGGCGTTCTGCGGAATGGTGTTCAACATTGCAATGAATTTTGTGCTGATACCGCGCTACGGGGCGCTTGGGGCGGCCATTGTGAGTCTTGCAACACAAAGTTTGACCGCTTTTGCCCAAATTGCCATTGCTTTTTCTATTTTTGGCCTCAAATTTCGAGGGCGAACGCAATTCATGCTATTACTTTACGTTTTAGGTATTGCCGCCTTCGGTTTCGCCTCAACGAATCTGCCATTCGGCTGGTACGGCAATGCACTGGTAATGTTTGCCGCATCGGGCTTGTGGGCTTTTGCGTTGCGGCTTGTCAGGATAAATGATTTTATGACATTGGTAAAAACGAAAAATGAATTATAAGATGGTTGGTGAATTGGTGAATCGGTCAATCGGTGAATTGATTTCAAATCAATCGATTATACAATTCGCCGATTCAACAAATATTCTTTTTCAACTTAGAACTTATAACTTAAAACTCAAAAAACTTAAAACTCAACAATAATGAAGTTTCAAAAACTCAATCTCATCATCGGTTGGATAACATTCGCCATTGCTTCGGCGGTGTACATTGCAACCATTGAGCCGACAGCCAGTTTCTGGGACTGCGGCGAATTCATTGCCACGGGCTACAAACTCGAAGTGGGACACCCCCCTGGCGCACCGTTCTTTATGCTGATGACGCGATTCTTCAGCAACTTTGCCGGTGGCGACGTGACTAAAGTGGCAATGTGGGCCAACATTATGTCGGCTTTGGCTTCGGGCGGAACCATCCTGTTCCTGTTCTGGACCATCACCCATCTGGGCCGCCGCCTGACCCGCAAGAACGCCGACGAACTATCGCTTGGCTGGCAGATTGCAATCCTGGGCAGCGCCTTCATCGGCTCGCTGGCCTACACATTCTCTGACACATTCTGGTTCTCGGCTGTCGAGGGCGAAGTTTACGCATCGTCGTCGCTGCTGACGGCCTTTGTGTTCTGGGCCATTCTGAAATGGAGCGATGTGGCCGACGAGAAATACAGCAACCGCTGGCTGGTGCTAATCGCTTATACGATAGGCATTTCGATTGGCGTCCATCTGCTTAACCTGCTGACCATTCCTGCCATTGCGCTGGTTTACTATTTCAAGAAGAACAGCACCGTCACTCCGAAGGGCGTGATTGTGGCTCTGCTTGTGTCGTGTGTTATTTTGGGCGGCGCCATGTGGGGCATCATACCTGGCGTTGTGAAACTCGGCTTCTTCTTCGACCGCATCTTTGTCAACGGCTTCGGTCTGGGCTACAACAGCGGCCTTCTGTTCATGATTGTGCTGCTGGCAGGACTGTTCACCTGGGGCATCATCTACACCCAAAAGAACAACAAGCCTGTATGGAACACCGTTCTACTGTCGGTGGCAATGTTGCTCATCGGCTACGGCTCGTATGCAACCATTGTCATTCGTTCGCTGGCAACTCCGCCCATCGACCAGAACGACCCTGAAGACGCTTACTCGCTGTTGAGTTATCTGAACCGCGACCAGTACGGCAGTTGCCCGCTCATCTACGGTCAGTACTACAATGCGCCCGTCAACCTCGACGATCCCTACAAGCACACTGGCAAAACCTGGGTGCAGAAGGACGGCAAATATGTTGAGGGTAACGACAAAATCGAGTACAACTATAATAAGGCCATGTGCACCATCTTCCCGCGAATGTGGAGCAGCAAGCAAGAACACGTTGAGGACTACAAATACTGGGGCAACATCAAGGGCCGCAAGGTGAAAGTCCGCAACAATCAGGGCGAGATGGAGACAATGGTGAAGCCGACCTTCGGCGAGAACCTGCGCTACTTCCTGCGCTATCAGTGCGGATTCATGTATTTCCGCTACTTCATGTGGAACTTTGTTGGCCGCCAGAACGATATTCAAGGCGATGGCGACAACATGAGCGGCAACTGGATTAGCGGCATCAAGTTCCTCGATGAGATGCGCCTCGGCCCGCAAGACAACCTGCCGTCGGAATACGCCAACAACCGTGCCACCAACAAATACTACTTCCTGCCGCTCATCTTGGGCTTGATAGGACTTTTCTATCAACTCAAGCGCGACAAGAAGAACTTCTGGGTGGTGATGGCGCTCTTCGTCCTCACTGGTCTGGCCATTGTGGTCTATCTGAACCAGTATCCGCGCCAGCCGCGTGAGCGTGACTATGCCTACGCTGGCTCGTTCTACGCTTTCGCCGTTTGGATTGGACTTGGCGTGATGGCCGTTTACGAGTGGCTGAACAAGGTGACGAAGGAAGTGCCGTCGGCAGCCGTGGCAACGGGCATTTGCCTGTTCATTCCTGGTATTATGTGCGCCCAGAACTGGGACGACCACGACCGCAGCAACCGCTACATCTGCCACGATGTGGCCTGGAACTACCTACAATCGTGCGAGCCGAACGCCATCATCTTCACCAACGGCGACAACGACACCTTCCCCTTGTGGTACATTCAGGAGGTTGAGGGTGTCCGCACCGACGTGCGCGTCATCTGCCTGCCCTACCTCATCACCGACTGGTACATCGACCAAATGAAGTCGAAATACTACGATAGCGAGCCTGTGCCGTTCAGCATGACGCACAGTCAATATGAGACTGGTACGCGCGACCAACTGCCTGTATATGACAAGATTAAAGATGCACAAGAACTGAAGGAAGTCATCAACTTCATCAAGAGCGACAACCCGCAGACGCGCCTGACAACCAACTACAACGAGACCATCGACTACTTCCCGACAAAGAAATTGAAGATGACCATCGACAAGGAGAAGGTTCTGGCCACTGGCGCTGTGAAGGAGAAAGATGCCGACTTGATTGTCGATGAGATGAACTGGAGTCTGACGTCGCGCTACATTCTGAAGAACGACCTGATGATTCTCGACCTTGTGGCCAATGCCAACTGGGAGCGCCCGATTTACTTTGTATCGGTTGGTCCAGGCAACGACACCAACCTGCGCGACTATTTCCAGTGCGAGGGCTTTGCCTACCGCCTTGTGCCCATCAAGACCAAGTACGACATGATGAGCGTTGGCCGCATCGACACCGATGTGCTCTACGACAACATGATGAACAAGTTCCGCTGGGGCAACATGGGCGACCCGAAGGTTTATCTCGATGAGAACATCCGCCGCACCCTGCAGATTGTGAAGTTGCGCAACAACTTCGGCCGTTTGGCCATCGCCCTTCAGCAAGAGGGCAAAACCGACAAGGCCCAGGAGGTTATCAAACGCTGCTTTGAGGTTCTGCCTGTTGAGAAAGTGCGTTTGACCTATTACGACTCGAAGTTCGTCGACGCGCTGTTTGAGTGCAACTATCCGCAGGCTGGCGAGATTGCAACCGACATCTTCAACACCGCCTACAACGACCTGCTCTACTATGGTAAACTGCCCGCACCGTTCTACGCATCGAACGACAGCAAGCGCCAGATGTGCATGGTGAATGCGCAGTGGATTCTCGAAACTCTGCAAACCTACCAGCAGACCGAACTGTACAACAAGTTGAACGCTGTGTTCACCGAGATGTACACCATCTACAGCGGCGGCATGACGCCAACCGCTGTCAGAAATCTGGAACGCCGTTAAGGTTAGGCCGATAACATACAAAAACCGCAATCATGGAGATTTTTCCTGGTTGCGGTTTTTTGTTTGTAACAGCGAATTATGCTTAATCAGATTATTTTTCACGTTTCACAAATCCCAATATTTGTTCGTTTCTCTAAACTATTTTTATAATTTTGGGCGCAAAGGATATTTATATCCTCACTAATCTAAAAATCTGTTAAAATGAACTTTATTGTATCAAGCACGCAACTTTTGAACCATTTGCAGGCTGTCAGCCGTGTAATCAGTTCGAAAAACACAATGGAAATCCTTAACAATTTTTTGTTCAAACTCGAAGGCAGCAAGTTGACAATCACAGCATCCGACATTGAAACAACAATGATTACCTCAATAGATGTTGAAAATGCTTCTGACGATGGTGTCATTGCCATCGACGCCAAACGTTTGACCAACATTCTGAAGGAATTTCCTGACCAGCCGCTTACATTCAACATCAATAATGGTACTCACAATGTTGATATAGTATCAGAGAATGGTAAGTTCAGTGTGCTTGGCCAAGACGGAGCCGATTTCCCGCTAGCAAATGAATTACACGACAACGTCAGCGTGATCCGCATGTCGACCGACACTTTGCTGCAAGGCGTGTCGAAAACTCTTTTTGCCGCCATGGCCGACGATATCCGCCCGATACTGACAGGCATTTTTGTGGAAATATCACAAGGGAAAATAAAATTCGTTGCCACCGACGCACACAAACTGGTTTGCTACGGCCGCACCGATGTCCAAACTGAAGGCGATAGTTCGTTCATTCTTCCGCAGAAACCCGCCAACCTGCTTAAAAACATCTTGCCGAAAAGCGATGCTCAAGTTCAACTCTCGTTCAACAAGCAGGAAGCGGTTATTGAGTTTAATGAGTACAAACTGATTTGCCGTTTGATTGAAGGTACATATCCTAATTATCAAGCAGTTATTCCTGTCGATGTTCCGCGCAAACTCACCATTGACCGTCTCGGTCTCTGCAATTGCCTGCGCCGTGTGTCAATTTTCTCAAACCAGGCAAGCAACCTCATCAAATTGTCAATAACAGCAAACCAACTCACCGTTTCGGCTCAGGATATCGACTTCTCAATCTCGGCGCACGAGCGCGTGAAATGCCAATATGAGGGAGAGGATATGGAAATTGGATTCTGCTCAACATATTTGATTGAAATTCTGTCGAATCTCAATGGCAATGAAGTGGTTATCAACCTTTCTGACTCAACAAAACCCGGCACATTCATTCCTCTCGACCAGTCGTCGGTTGATGAAGATGTGCTGATGTTGCTGATGCCTATGAGCATTAATTAATATGAGCATTAATTAATATTTGGTTTTAACCATCAAAGAGGGGGAAACAATTCTTTTTCTCCCTCTTTTTTTTTGCCCATCAATGAGGTTTTTCTCTGTCCAAACCTTTCAAATCCATACTATTTTATAATTTTGCAACCGTTAAATCTGCTCCATAATTGAACCGTTTGATGGAAGTTTCGCAAAACAGTGGTATCCAGGCCGATTCGACAGCACAGATAGGAACGCTAATACTGTCACGAACCACGCTCGACTTTGGCGGAGCCGACGCGTTTCGTGTCGATTCAAGCCGCATACAGGCTCGGAAACCCGTGGCTCCAGTCATCAAAACTGTGCCATACATTCCTGAGAACGACTCAATCAGCCACCCAGTTTACGACGTACTCAATGGCGAGTTTGTCATCACCAACGACGAATCGCTCATATCGCATCTGCGTCTGAATCCGATTGAGCCAGTCAGCAGCGATACTGAGGCAATTCAAGCCGTTGAACCACAGCGTTTTTCGATGGCCGCAAAGCAGAGCAACACCGAGGTGCTGAGGCAGGCAAAGTCAACTCCCGAATCGGAAGTCCTAGCCGAAGGAAAACCTTCTGAAGCCATTTCCACCGACACCATTCCAGCAGCCGACAGCATCAGCATTGCCGCTGATACTCTGGCAGTTGCCGATACCGTGACCACCGCCGACACCACAATCATTGTTGACACCGCTCCAAAACAGGAGGCCACATATAAAATCTATGAGGAGAAGGAAGGCAAGCCGTTGATGCGGAAAACCTATGGCTTCTCACTCGACAAATCAACAACCGACACCGATTGGATGATTGGCGTCATCATCGCGTCGTTTTTGTTTTTTGCTTGGATTAGAATGATTTACGGCAAATATGTGGGCATGGCGTTTCAATCGGCAGCCAACTTTTTCGCCGCCAACCGCACCTATACCGAATCAAATGCGGTGAGGTCGCGGGTATTCTTTCTGCTTAACATATTGTTCTACATCAATATAAGTTTGTTCTCATGCCAGTGTCTGAACTTCTTTGGTTTCAATTTCGACGACTATTCGGGGCTGAAACTGTTCGGCGCATGCATGCTCTCCTTCTTCGCCGTTTACTCGGTACGAACCATTATACTGAAATTCCTCGATTTTGTGTTCGACACTGAATCGTTCGGCTACTACAACTTCTCCATATATCTTTATTGCAAGATTTACGGACTCATCCTGCTGCCTCTGATTGCAGTCATTCCGTTTGTTCCCGATTTTGTTACTGAGAAACTGATATGGGCAGGTTTGGCAGCATTCGTATTGATGTATATCCTGACACTGTTCCGCGGATTTCGAATTTGTCTGCGAAAAGGTGTTTCGATATTTTATTTGTTTTTCTATCTTTGCGCCCTTGAAATCTTACCCCTTCTGACTGTATATAAGTATGTGCTGAAATATTTGTTATAGAATGGGTTAAGGTAGATGTCTAACTAAAAACCGAGCAAGTTGAAAATTAAGAAAATTTTGGTATCGCAACCAAAACCAACGACCGAAAAGTCGCCGTATTTCGATTTGGCCGAAAAGTACAATCTGAAAATAGATTTCAGACCGTTCATTACAGTCAAACCGGTGGAAGCCAAGGATTTCCGCAAGGAACGCATAAACATCCTTGACCACACAGCCGTGATTTTCACAAGCAAAAACGCCATTGACCACTTGTTTAGAATTTGTGATGAAACCCGTGTCACATTGCCCGACGACATGAAGTATTTCTGCATTACCGAGGCTGTCGCCCTCTATCTTCAGAAATACATCACCTATCGTAAACGCAAGATATTCTTTGCCCAGAACGGCAAGTTCGATGAACTTCTGTCGCTCATCGACAAGCACCGCGAGGACAAATTCCTGCTCCCATCGTCGGACAAGTACAAACCCGAGGTTCTTGAAAAACTCCAGGCACACAAAATCGACCACACGCTTGCCATTCTGTATCAAACAGTGGCAACTGACATGTCGGACATTGCCGACCAGAACTACGATGTGATGTGCTTCTTCAGCCCTGAGGGTATTAAGTCGTTAAAGACGAACTTCCCTGATTTTGAGCAGAATGAGATTAAGATTGCCGCATTTGGCCCAACAACAGCCAAAGCCGTTGAAGATGCTCATTTGCGACTCGACATCAAGGCTCCGCTGCCCGAGGCTCCGTCAATGCCTGCCGCTTTGGAGTTGTTCATCAAAGATGCCAACCGCGCTTGCAAAAAGAATTGATATTTAGCAAGATAATAACCTTAAAGCCGCAACTGAAGTTAAATTCGTTGCGGCTTTTTTGTTTCAATGAATCAATCACCTATGAATAATAAAAAAGCCCCGCCAGTTGGCGGGGCTTTTTCATTTATCAGTTTACAGTTCAATTAGAACAGTTTCTTTACCTGATTGTAAACATTCTCTGCAGTGAAGCCGAGTTTCTCGTCAAGCACTTTGTAAGGTGCCGAGAAACCGAAACTCTCCAAGCCCCAGACAGCGCCTTCGCTTTCCGGAACCAGACCTTGCAGGTTCACTGGCAGACCAGCAGTCAAGCCGAATTTCTTAACGCCTGCAGGCAGAATGCTCTTCTGATAGTCTTTGCTCTGGCTGCGGAACAAGCCTTCCGACGGAACGCTCACAATGCGAACTTTCTTGCCGTCTTTGCGGATGAGTTCGGCACCGGCAACCAAAGTAGAAACTTCAGAACCGCTGGCAACCAGGATAACGTCAGGATTGTTGTCGCTTCCGGCAACAATGTAAGCGCCTTTGGCAGCCTGCGAGTAGTCGTTTCCGGCTGGCAGGTTGTTGATATTCTGACGAGAGAGAATCAAAGCGGTCGGAGTTGCAGTGTTCTCCATTGCAAGTTTCCAAGCGGCTGTGGTCTCTTGTGCGTCGGCCGGGCGAAGAACCAGCATTGAGTTCTGGCCTTTGTGGTTTTTCAGTTTCTCCATAAGGCGGATTTGAGCCTCTTGCTCCACTGGCTCGTGGGTTGGGCCGTCCTCGCCAACGCGGAATGCGTCGTGTGTCCAGATGAACTTAACAGGAAGTTGCATCAAGGCAGCCATACGGACAGCCGGTTTCATATAGTCAGAGAATACGAAGAATGTTCCGCAAGCCGGGATAACGCCGCCGTGCAGAGCCATACCAATGCAGCAGCAAGCCATTGTCAACTCGGCAACACCAGCCTGGAAGAATGCGCCCGAGAAGTCACCTTTGGTGAAGGCTGTGGTCTTCTTCAGGAAGCCGTCGGTCTTGTCAGAGTTCGACAAGTCGGCCGATGCGCAAATCAT
>JAEEGJ010014115.1_pt1 | contig 19085 bp, 17 predicted proteins | sample 8958761 | NCBI WGS metagenome assembly JAEEGJ01 (sample SAMN16246546, study PRJNA631951) | gut metagenome | biome: gut microbiome; feature: rumen; material: RS-attached | host: Bos | place: Iran: Karaj | collected 2018-10 | reverse complement strand
CGCTGGACTCGCAACCTAAGTAGAAGCCATTGAACCACACACGGGCATTGCGAAAGATGCCATCGAACTGCAGGGCGATGTGCTTGCCTTCGTCCTCCTTGCTTAAAGTCATCACCTTGCGATACCAGCCCACGCTGGTCTCAGGATATTTATAACCAACGGTCTTGTAGCCGTGGGAATGGCTGGCCTCTGGGGCATAGGGCAACGTGGTCACCCAGTCGTGGGGGATGCGCACCGCCTGCCACGTGGAATCATTAAACTTCATGGCATACGGACCCTCGTTATGGATAGAGGCGGCCTTCGTCAGGTAGTTGAAGTACTCCGTACCGCAGCCGAAGTCCTTCGCGGGGTCAGAAGCATTTCCAAACGCAAACTTCCAGCCGTCGTCCAAACGAATGACTTCTCGCACACTTTGAGCGCTCACGCCAAGCGCCGAGAGCCATGTTGCCACCACGATGATCCACCGCGCGCTACGCGCTAATGAATAGTGAATAGTGAATAGTGAAAATATAGACTTCATAATTCTTCCATCTTTTATTCTTTTCTTCTTCGTGTGGCAAAGATACAACAAACTTTGAACTTAAAACTTTGAACTTTGAACTTTGTGGGTACTTATTAGAGTTATTTAACGCTTATACAAATCATAAAGTTCAAAGAATAAAGGTCAAAGTTCAAAGAAAAAGTATTACCTTTGCACATTGAAAACTTAAAACTAAAAATAATTGTCTCATGAAAAAGCTATTATCCACAGTCCTCTTAGCGCTCTGCGTACTGACAGTCAGCGCACAAGCCGGTGACGAAACACAAAAGCCCAACTTTCCGACAAACGCTCCCCAGCTGGAGTTTGCCCTGCAACTGAAAGTCACTCTGGGCGAGGCTTTCGGCATCGACAACACCCAGCATGGCCGTCGAACCGTCATCCCCATCACAGGCGGAACCTTTGAAGGACCAAACATCAAGGGAACCATCATCAACGGTGGTGCCGACTACCAGCTGAATGGTGCCAACGGCCGTTCGGAACTGGAAGCCATCTACTGCATCAAGACCGACGACGGCATCTATATCCATGTCCGCAACCGTGGCATCATTGCCAGCGGAAAGGATGCCAACGACAATCCGTCATTCTACTTCAAGGCCGCACCACAGTTCGAGGCACCCGCCGATAGTAAATATGGCTGGCTGAACAACTCCCTCTTTATTTGTGAACCAGAGTGGTCACAAGGTTTCAAGGGAATCGTCCTCAACGTCTGGCGCGTGAAATAAAAAGGGAGGGCTCTTTTCAGACCTTACTGAAGATCGTCTTTATCCGAATAACGCAAAAAACGGGGGAACTCAACGTTCTCCCGTTTTTTAGCTTCTTTCAATCTTTTACCTAAGTAGAATACCTTCTTTTCTGAAATACGTCTGCCAGCAATGTACCGCAACTAAATTCGTCTGTTGCGCAGAGTCGTTAACAGTATGCGCATGTAAGCACCGAACTGTTTCTCGTTAAGTACGCTCTTCATCTGGCGAGCCTCCTTCCTGACAGCCTCATGGATCATGTGTCTCTGCTTGGGGCCTTTCACCGAGGCTAACGACTTCATCTCGTCGCTGAACTTGTCGTGAATCTCCTCTACAGCATCCATCTGTTTCTCGTCTAAGTCAAGCACCTCCGAAAGGCGGTAAATGTCACAACTCATGTCAAAACGTTTGTCAGACTTTGTTCCTGCAAAACTGAACGTCACTGCCATTGCGGCAACCAGTGTTAATACAATCTTTTTCATAATCTAAAACTTTTTTCTTTAATTGTTGTTATCCTTGTTTTGTTAATTGATTTCAGAATGTTATTTGCTATCCTGTTGTCTGTTCTTATGACGCCAAGAATTGTAGAAGGTTTAAAACAAATCCTCTTTTTTTTCTATTTTTCATCTTTTACTTCGTAACTTTTTTCAAGAAGTTCGAAAAAGCAAAAAACATTATTTGGCATTTTGCTCACTTATTCGTACCTTTGCAGCATCAATTAAAAACCCATTAGTAATATGGCACTTACTCCTTTGATAAAAAGACTACTTAAACCAATAACTCTTTGGCTGGCTACACTTGTTGTGGTGGCGGCAGTCTTACTGTTCTTCGAGGCCGACCTGCTGTGGAAAGTACAGCAGCATAATGTTTTCCTCGACACGACGATGTTCTTCCAACAGATGATGGCGATGCCGGGCGGCATGCTTGAATGGTTAGCAACGTACTTCTCGCAACATTTCTATTACCCCTGGGTGGGCGTCATCATACTCTGCGGCTGGTGGCTGCTACTGATGTGGCTGACGAAACGGGCGTTCAACATTCCAGACCGATGGACAGTGCTGACGTTAGTGCCTGTGGCTATTCTGATTGTCGCCAACATGTGTCTGGGCTATTGGATCTACGTCATCAAACTGCCTGGCTATTTCTATGTGGCCACCATTGGCACGACGGCGCTGGCAGCTTTGTTGTGGGCGTACAGAATACTAAATGAGAAATTGGAAATGAAAGGAACGAGACTCATTCCTCTTTTATCATTCCTCATTTTGGGCTGTGTGGTGGGCTATCCGTTGATGGGTGTCTATGCGTTGGCTGCCGTAGCGCTGATGGCCGTCATGGCGTGGCGAAAGGACTCATTAACCCTTAACAATAAAGTCCTCATTAGTATTGTCGCTTTGGTGAGCATCGTGGCCGTCCCGTTGTTCTATTATCACTACGTCTATTGTGGTACGAACATCATAGACCTTTGGCGGACAGGCATTCCCGTCTTCGAGGTAGCCGATAGCTATCCCATGTACTATCTGCCGTACTACGCTCTGGGGCTCTGCTTCCTTTTGTTGGCCGCTACGTATCGGGAAAGAAAACTTAAAACCCCTTCAAGCGCTGAACCAAAGCCAAACGCCAAGAAGCAGCACAAAACCCAGAAGGCAAAGGGTACAACGATTACTTCTTATATCCTACCTCTTACCTCATACATCGTCATCGCAGGTGCCGTCTATTATTTCTGGTACAAAGACGCCAACTTCCACCACGAACTGCGCATGCAACGCTGTGTGGAACAAGCCGACTGGGAAGGCGTCGTCGCAGAAGGCACAAAGCAGGAGGGCGAACCCACCCGTGCTATCGTGATGATGCACAACCTGGCGCTGAGCCGATTGGGGCGCCAATGCGACGAGATGTATAGATTCCCTAAGGGTTCGAAGAAGAGCAACACACCACTGCCCATCTTTATGTATAACGTCGCTGGCCGCATGATGCTCTATCAGTATGGTTCCATGAACGAGTGTCACCGCGTATGTATGGAAGAAGGTGTGGAGTACGGCTGGAACGTGGAACAGCTGCAATACCTGGCGCGCGCCGCCATCTTCAATAAGGAGCCACAGGCTGCTCGGAAATTCCTCGACATCCTACGACAGACCAGCTACTACGGTGATTGGGCCGACCACATGGAGGCGCTGCTCAACGACCCAAAACAGTTGGCTCAAGACAGCGAGACGGGACCTATCACCCACATGATGCACTATACCGACCGCCTGGATGCCGTAGAAGGCTATGTGGAGAAAACGCTGATGAACAACTTGGCCAGTCAGGACGCCGACGACATCTACTTCCAAGAACAAGCCGTGCTGGCTGCGATGTGGACCAGGAATCCTGACCTTTTCTGGCCCCGCTTCGAACACTACGTCAAGCTAAACGGCGAAGAAATAATGCCGCCCCGTATCTTCCAGGAAGCCGCCTGGCTCTTCGCCAACATGCAGGGTCAGCAGGGTCTGGACGAATGGGTGCTTGAGCCTGGTGTCAAAGAGGGCCTCAACGGTTTCATGAAGCAGATGCAGCGCTTCAGGAAGACTCCCAGTTCAAATGCCAAAAGTTACATGTTAGCCTATTTCGGCACAACCTACTATTTCGAATACTTCTTCCTAAAAGATATTACCTACTATTAATTGAGTTATATGAAACATAGAAGACAGCCGGAAGGTTTATTCACTATTATTTATTCATTATTATTTAGCATGATGCTCGCATCATGCGCTGGACACAAGATACCCGAGAATTTCTGGGAGAAGGACGAACTGCCAACCATCTATCCTGACTACTGCGACGTCACGGTGCCCATCAATATAGCACCGTTGACCTTCCAGTTCGACGGCAAAGCCGATGACCTTGTAGCACGTCTGACGGCAGGCAACGAGGAAGTCGTTTGTGGTGGTGACAAGGTTCAGCCCGATGCCGACGACTGGCAGAGTCTGGCAGAGGCAGCCAAAGGCAACGCCATCAAGGTGGAAGTCTTTGTGGAACAGAACGACAACTGGACGCGCTACAAGCCCTTCAACATCTTCGTCTCGCCTGACTCGATAGACCCCTACATCAGCTATCGACTCATCCCACCCTCCTACGTCACTTACGAGGAACTGACCATCAACCAGCGCTGCTTAGAAAACTACGACGAGAGTATTATCTACGACAACCTGCTTTGTACGGAAGGCGCCAAGGGACAATGCATCAACTGCCACAACTACCAGCAGTACAACCCCAATCGCATGCAGTTCCACGCACGTCAGAACCTCGGCGGAACCATCATTGCCTACGACGGCAAACTCAAGAAGGTGAACATGCGCAACGACTCCATCCTCTCTGCTGGCGTCTATCCCACGTGGCATCCTACCCTTCCACTCATCGTCTACTCGACAAACATGACGGGACAGATATTCCACAGCGTCAATCCTAACAAGATTGAGGTGTTCGACTCGGAGAGCGACCTCATTGCCTACGACGTGGAACGCAACGAGGTAACGAACATTGAAAATGATCCGAACGAGATGGAATGCTTCCCATTCTGGGCACCCAACGGCAAGACACTTTACTACTGCAGCGCCCACTTCGAATACAGCGACTCCGTTACCGATAAGGGCAAGGAGTTTATCACACGTACTCAGGAAGCAAAATACAACCTATATAAGAAGAGCTTTGACCCCAATACCAAGCAGTTCGGACAACGTGAATTAGTCTTCGCAGCCGACAGCCTCAACAAAAGTGCAACCCTACCCCGCATCTCGCCCGACGGCCACTACCTGATGTTCGCCCTCGCCCCGTATGGCATCTTCCACATCTGGCACCACGATGCCGATCTCTGGATGCTCGATTTGCAGACAGGGGAAGTTAGAAACATGGAAGAAATTAACTCCGCTGACACCGAGAGCTATCACTCCTGGTCAAGCAACGGTCGCTGGGTCGTCTTCAGCAGCCGCCGTTATGACGGTAACTACACTCGCCCCTTCATTGCCCACATCGATGCTAACGGTCGCGGCAGCAAGCCCTTTGAACTGCCTTGTGCCGACCCGGACTATCATCGCCAGCTACTGAAGAGCTACAACGTCCCCGAGTTCATGAGCGGCCCTGTCACCATCAAGCCCCAAGAGTTTGCCGATGCCCTCAAACAAGAAGCAGAACCCGTGAAGTACGTTATTAAAAGGTAAAAAAGTAAAAAGGTAAAAAAGTAAAAAAGTAAAAAAACGATGGAAACGATGATAACAAATATAACACATTATAAGTTGCAAAGGTTGTTAAAGGGTGTTTTTCCTTTTTACTTTCTTACCTTTTTAGCTTTATTTATGGTCTGCCTGACTACAATGCCACTTAAAGCGCAGAACCCCATTATCTGCGACCGTTATACACCAGACCCAGCACCCTATGTGCACGGCGACACCCTCTATCTCTTTGTTGACCACGACGAGAACGAGACACTCAATAACTATTTCACCATGAAGGACTGGCTGCTCTATAGTACGGTTGATATGGTGAACTGGACTTACCGTGGTACGCCACTGACGTCTGCCACTTTCTCTGCTTGGGCCAAACAAGACAACGACTGCTGGGCCAGCCAGTGCATTGAGCGCAACGGCAAGTGGTACTGGTATGTCACCGCTACCATTAAGGGTGAGGCCTATCCTGGCATTGGCGTCGCTGTGGCCGACAACCCTGCAGGACCTTATATAGACCCCATCAGAAAACCGTTAGTAAAAGGATGGTTCAAGATTGACCCCACCGTGTTTATCGACGACAACGGACAGGCCTATCTCTATTATGGCAACAACAACCTATGGTATGTGAAACTAAATAGTAACATGACATCATTCACTGGCAGCGAGGTTTCCGTGAATGTCAAAAATGAAACAGCCTTCGGACCCCACAAGAACGACAATGGCGACCCGAACTTTGAGGAAGCATCATGGCTTTACAAGCGCGACGGGATGTATTATCTGGAGTATGCTGCCGGCGGCGTGCCTGAGCACTGGGCATACTCTACGGCCAATAAAGCCACAGGTCCGTGGACTTATCAAGGTAAGATCTTGGGAGAGGCAGAGAACAGCTTCACCATTCACGGCGGCAGCGTGGAGTACAAAGGTCACCACTATATGTTCTACCATAACGGCAAATTACCCAACGGTGGTGGCTATAAGCGCTCTACCTGTGTGGAAGAATTCACACCCAACGCAGACGGTACCATCCCGTTTATCAACTTCACCAGCAAAGGCGTAGAACCCCTTCAGACGCTGAATCCCTTTGTCCTACAAGAGGCCGAGACCATCAACCAGTGTCAAGGCGTACTGTGTGAAGGCGACTATAACGGCTGCTATGTCTCCCACCTCAGCCGTAGCAATTATATGAAGGTGCATAACGTAGATTTCGGCGAAGCGGGTGCCAAGTCGTTCAAGGCACGCATCAAGTCGGATGGCAACATAACGCTCGTCGTTCGCACAGAAAGCAAGTCGGCTGACGCCAAGGGCAGACTGACCATTGAGCCAACCAACGGCGAGTGGGTTGAACTGAGCTGTGAACTGACGCAACCTATAACGGGCATTCAAGACCTGTTCTTTTCCATTACTGGTACGCCCACATCACAGTTCAAGTTCGACAAATGGCAATTCTCTGAAGAGACCACAGGTATCAAGGAAATTGTTAGACCTGAAAGTCAAAGCGACCATGCCCAAGGCAAAGATCATAGTTCTTCGACCAAGGTCGAAGCGAGCGAGCTCAAGACAAAGTTCTACGACCTGCAAGGCCGCCAGATAAAAGGTTCACAGTCCCACCATTCCATACAAATAGTGGGCGGAAAGAAAATCATCAAATAACTTTGAAAGACTTCTTTACTTTTTCAATTCTATCAAGCGGTAGTTGCCGCTGAGGTGCATGAAGGCGAAAAGGCGTAGCAGTCCATCATAGTAGGCATCGAAATAGCCATCCTCAAAGGGTTCGTGGCGTGCCTTCCACAGGGCATCAACGAACTCTTTCTTTTTCTCGTGCTGACAGAGAATGGAAGCAGCTGCCAACGTGCTGACAAGGCCAATGCTATGGCGCAGTTTGCGGAAGCCGCCTGCCTGAAGAATCTCGTTGCCCTCAGGCAACGTACCGTCGACGCGATACTGATCTACAAAGGTATCGATACCCTGACTATAGAAGAAGTTCTGAATCGTCTCACCATACTGCCGTTGCCAAAGGCTGTCCTTGCCACTCCATTCGTAGTCAAGCGTGATGTTCATGGGCACACGCCAAGAGTCGTAGCGGAAGTTATTGTTACCGTTCCTGCGAGGAGCTGCGCCTTCAGGACGCTGGGGCATGCCAGGGAAACGTGGCATCTGCATCTCACTACCGTCATACTGACATTGGTCACCATTCAAGCCGGTCTTCTCGTTGATGCACTTATGCAGAAATTCGCGGCTCTTCTGCGCACACTGGTTCCAATAGTCGCTGCGTCCGTCATCGGCATACTTCGCCCATACCTCATAGAAAGCCGGGATGTGATAAGAAGGATCGGTAAAACGCTGGCCGAATCCATCAGGCGTAAAGGTGATGAGCTGTGTCTCAGGGTCGATAAGAAACATCTTCTGGGGACCCGTCTCCCTTGGACCAAAGCCAGGGAAACCACCCTGACGAGGTTCGGGGGTATATTCCTTAGGCTGGATGCAGTCGAGGATAAACTGAGCCTCCTTTTTATAGTTGATGCCCGTATTATCGCCCCAACGGTTAGAGGCGAACAGTAGCGCAGTAATGAAATACAGCTCACCATCGCTGGCAGCACCCTCGGCATTACGCGTGCCGTCCGTCTTACAACTCCATGCAAAGTAGCCCTTGCGCGATCCGTCCTGATGTTGCATATATTTCTTGCTCCAGCGCCACAGGCGGTCGAAGATGTCCTTCTCACCAAACTGCACAGCAATCATCATGCCGTACGACATACCCTCAGTACGGGCATCGTGGTTCTTGACGTCAGAGACGTATCCCATTGTGTCGCCGACCTCGAAATACACTTTGTTGGGGCCACGGAATACATCGTTGAAAACTTCCTTCAGTTTGGCATCGACCTCAGCAGGCTGATAACCCATCTCAACAAACACATTCCGATAATTACCTGCTTCAGAAGGAATACATACTGCACAGGTTGCAAGCAGCATAAAAAGTAAAGCTTTCATATACTGTTTATCGTCTATATTATTATCTATTTTCAATTGCTACATGAATCTTCAAATGAAGATCTTCCTCTCTATTTGAATATCAGCTGAGCAAACTCATGAAGGCTGCGACGCCAAGTCTGCCACTCATGTGCCGTTTCAGGAGAGACATAGCTATGGGCATTGAATCCCAAGGCCTTCAGGTTCTCGGCGGCTTTACCTACACTACCATCTCCTTCGGCCATACGGGTCTCCTTGCCACCAGCGCTCATGAAGAGCACCTTGTTGGTCTTCTTGAAGTCAGCCGCATCTTTCAGGTCGTCGACGCTGAACGTACCACCACTGAACATACCGACATAGGCGAACGTCGTGGGATTAGCCAGTGTGATGCCACGCGTCTGCATGCCACCCATTGACAGACCAGCCATAGCACGGTGCTCAGTGTCCGCAATCACACGGTAGTTTTTCTCGACCATCGGAATGATGTCTGTCAACAGTATCTGCTGGAACGCTTCGAAGAAATTACCAAAGCCTCCAGGACGAGGACCACCAGGACGCGGACCGTCGGGACGCTGTCCTTGAGGACCACCAGCACGCGGACTACCAAAGCCAGGCCTACGCATCTCTGCGGGATCAGGGTCACCTGGACGACGTGTGTCAAGTCCGTTGTCCATAAAGATGATAAAAGGCACTGCCTTACCCTCCGCAATCAGGTTGTCCATGATGATGCCCGTCTTGCCTTGAGCTGACCAACCTGTCTCGTTCTCACCCATACCATGCTGCAGGTAGAGAACAGGAAACTTTTTCGTGGGATTCGTATAATACTCATTGGGCAGGTAGATGTATCCGTGACGCATCTTCTCCTGAACGGTCGACCAGTAGTACACCTCATTGATGGAGCCCTGAGGCACGTTCTTTACGGTATAGAAAGACTCGTCGGCAGCAGGAATATCAATACCACTGCCCCAACGACTGGCACCATAGTAATACTTGCTTCCCGGATCAGGCACAGAAGCACCGTCGATATTCAGCTGATAGTAGTGGAAACCTTCGTCCTGTGGAGCAGAAGTACCAGTCCACACTCCGTTCTCGTCCTTCGTCATCTCATAGATCTTGCCAGCAATGTCAAGTCCGACGAAAGTGGCCTTAGGCGCTGAGATCTGTGCACGCACCATGCGCTGTGAGTTGACCATCGGGTATTGTTTACCACCCTGATTCGTTGTAGCAGGCTTAAAGTCCTCAACCTCTGCTACTACTGAAGGAACTGTAGGATTCTCTCTGGGAACACCAAACTGGGCAGATGCCGTCATTGCCGCAAAGGCAGCAACCATAGTAAGAAGCTTTCTCATGTTGTTAAGTCGTACTAAAATTCTTAATTATATAATCTATAATTTTAAATCTTCAATTATAATTTAGATGCTGGTTTCATCTAAAAGTCAATTCTTATCTCGACTTGTTAAGCAAGATTAACACTTTCCTCTTTTCCTGTCTGCCAGAAACATGCCCAACAGAATAAGTATTGAGCCAAGGAGAAACCACAACGTTATGGGCTCGCCAAGAAGAAACCAGGCAAAGATAATGGTTGTAACAGGATTCAAGTAAACGTAGTTGGTGGCAACGACAGCCCCTAACTTCTTCAACACCCAGTTCCACGTCAAGAAGCACAACATGGAAGCTACGCACCCCAAGAACAGCAAGTTCCACAACAGTTGGAGCTGTTCAAAAAGCAGATGAAGGTTCATATCAGGATACAATATATAATAAGGTGTCATCGATAGCAATCCGTAGAAAAACACCTTACGGGTGACGAACACCGTGTCGTAGCGCGCATTGGCAGGAATCATCAGCAGACTGTAGAGTGCCCAACAGAGACAGGCAGCAAAAGCCAGCAAATCGCCTCGTGGAGAAAGATGGAGCACGAAGTGTCCGTTCATAACCACCACAATGACACCTAACGCAGCCATCAGCGTGCCTAAGGTCTGCAAGCCACTCAGCCGTTCCGTCTTATAGAAAAGCCCGATGATAGCCGAGGCGAAGAGCGGACACAGACTGACAATGATGCTGGTATTGGTCGTCGTGGTGTAGTTCATGGAAGAGTTCTCTGTCAGGAAATAGAGCGAGCCTCCCGTTACACCTAATGCTGCCATGAGCAGTTCGTCGCGCCAGGAATCTGATAGCCAGCGGATACCTCTCATCAGACAGTATACCAGCAACAGCACGTAGGCAATGATGAAACGTAGAATAAAAATCTGAGCAGCACTCAGTCCACCAAGCAACAAGAGCTTGGTAAACACGAACGTGGAGCCCCAAATGGCAATCACCACGAACGCTACAAGATGAAAAAGATATCGGTTCAACATCTCAGAAATAAACCTGCATCATGCGGTTATGCCATATTTAGCCATTGGGCATAACGCCTATAATACAGCTTTCTTCTTAAACATGCTGGACATGCTGTGTACATAATCCGTCGGCGTGATGCCGAAAGCGAATTTGAAGGCGCTGTTGAATGCTGCTGAATTACTGAAGCCACACTTGCTGGGCATTTCATCCATCGAGCAGTCCGAGTGCTCCATAAGTATCTTTGCAGCATATTCAGCCCGTAGGGAGTTGATGTAGTCAAGTGTCCTATCAGGATCCTTATAGCGTGGAACCAGCTGGCAGAACGTCTCGAGATCGACTTCCATAAAATCAGCAAGCGCCTGCTGGTTGAAATCAGGATTCGTAAAAGGTTTCTCCTTGTTCACACGGGCATCCATCTTCACGTAGAAAGCCTGACTGCCATCCGTCTGGACTGCCTTGGCAGCCTTCGACTTAGACCGGCTCTTCTTCATCACCTCTTCCTGCTCGTCAAGTGTCAATGCCCCGTTGGCCACAATGGCACGGTAGTCATCCAAAGCATTGAGTATTCGGATGAGCTGTTGGTTTCGCCGACTGATAACCCTATTATAATGGATGCCAAAGCCAACCAGCACAAGTAGCCCGATAACGACAATTACCAGTACCCAGATGATGGAGTCGGCCTCGGCCAACGTCAACGCACTTGCATGGCAGAACGAAGTAGCTAGTAATAGCAACGAGGTGGTTACGGCGGTTCTCTTTCTCATATTTACAAATATTTGGTTGCAAAGTTAAGAAAATTTTTCCATACTTCCAAATCTAAAGTACTCTTTTGAGCACACTGCCCATCTTTTTTCTTAACTTTGCACCAAATATCTGCTCCATGCGGCGCTATCCGTTCAGTATTTGCTCTGCATGCTCTTTGGTCTTCACCTGCTTGCCGGCGAATATCTGTTCGATAATGCCCTCCTCATTAATAATAAAGGTGGTGCGGATAGTCCCCTCCGTCTTCTTGCCGTACATCACCTTCTCGCCCCAGGCACCCATAGCCTGCAACAACGTCTTGTCAACGTCAGCAATCAGCGGGAAGGGCAGTTCGTGCTTCTCCTTGAACTTGACATGCGAGGCTGCAGAGTCTTTGCTGACGCCCACCACTTCGTAGCCTGCGCCTTGCAGTTCAGTATAGTGGTCTCTCAGACTGCAAGCCTCAGCCGTACACCCGCTGGTATTGTCCTTCGGATAGAAATACAGCACCAGCTTACGTCCCTTGTAATCACTCAGACGGATGTCCCGTCCCTGTTCGTCCTTGCCCAGAATCTCGGGCGCCTTGTCTCCAATGTTCATAGTCATTATTCTTTAATTCTCTGTCGTTAGGTCTTCTATCTGGTCAATAATGTCCTGATACTGGCGCTGGGTCTTGAGGTGGGTGCAGACGCCGCCAATAGTACCGATAATGGCTCCTATGCAGCCGCCCCATAAGCCGGGATTGTTCAGCAGGTCGTGATCCTGCTTGTACAACTCATAAACGAACCAGCCCAACCAGAGGAGCACCATCGGGATGCCGATGAGCAGCCAGTCGCTGTCGAACTTCTTGGCGCGTGCCATCTTGCGGCGTACATCCACCAGGTTGTTTGTCATCAGGTTCGAATCGCTCACGTTCCTCTTATTATAAAAGGTGGCGCCGCCGCACACCAGCATCATGATACATGTGGCAATCCAATAGATGAAGGAGAATCCCCACAGTTTTATGAATGCCCAGTAGCTATAGGGTATTACCAGAATGCAGAGGATTATCAGCCAGTAGTATGTGCGGTTAATCATGCCTGCGGTCTTTTCCATTGAGTGACGGATGAAGCGATCGTTCACTATCTCCTGCTGCTCCAGCTTCTTCTTCAGGGTTTCCATCTGCTGGTGCATATTCTCTAATTCAAAAGTCTCGTTGTTCATAATGGGTTCCTTTCAATTTTTTAAGTTTTACATTTTCTTTAGCTGTTCTCTGATTCTAAACAGACGTACACTGACGTTCTTGGCAGTGATGCCGACAATCTGTCCGATCTCCTCGTAGCTGAGGTTCTCGAGCCAGAGCAGGACGATAGCTCTATCGAAGGGCTGGAGCTTGGAGATACGCTTGTGGAGCATAGCCACTTGGCGAGTGTCCTCGTCACGGTCTTCAAAGAGGTTGATGTCCATTGTCAGCCGGACTTCGGATTGGCGTCGCTTCTTTTTCCGATCTATAGAGATACAGGTATTCAGGGCGACGCGATAAACCCACGTCTTGATGTCACTGCGATGCTCGAAGCTCTCGAAACCTTTCCAAAGATTGACTAGTACCTCCTGGAACAGGTCGTTCACTTCGTCAGCATCCTGCGAGAACATGTAGCACACAGTATAGATGGTGCTCTTCTGTTCTGCCACGGTTTGCGCAAACTGTCTTTCTAATGTCGTCATTGTCTCATCTGTTTTTTTATCGACCTTGGTCGCATTGTACCTTCAGGTCAAAGAATCATTTCACCCATTAGACGCAGCAAAGTTACGAAAAACTACACGATAATCCAACAATTTTTCGTATCTTTGCACCTGAATATGGAGAAAATAGGATTGCTGCCTCGCATCATCATCGCCATCGTGCTGGGCGTATTGATAGGAAACGTGCTGCCAGAAGGCGCGGTGCGCGTGTTTGTAACGTTCAACTCAGTATTCAGCCAGTTCCTGGGATTCCTCATCCCGCTCATCATCATCGGACTGGTGACTCCTGCCATTGCCGACATTGGACGGTCGGCAGGCAGATTGCTGTTGCTGACAGTAGGACTGGCCTATGCAGACACCATCCTTGCGGGACTCTTGGCTTTCTTTACTGGCACGGCTATTTTCCCAGCGCTGATAGACGCGCAGCCGTCGATAACGGTAGAAAACGTACCAAAGCTACAGCCCTATTTCCTCTTGGAGATACCACCCATACTCGACGTGATGGCTGCGCTGGTGAGTTCGTTCGTAATAGGCATCGGTATCGCCTATACCGACTCACCAACGCTGAAGAAAGGCTGTTCAGAGTTTCGCAACATCATCGAAAAGACCATCGCGAAGGCCATCATCCCACTCCTGCCACTATATATCTTTGGCATCTTCCTCAGCATGACCTATGTGGGCGAAGCATATCATATCATCGTTGTATTTGGCAAAATCATCTGCATCATCTTCGTACTGCACATCGTCATCCTCCTCTATGAGTTCCTCATTGCCGGCGGAGTGGCCAGTAAGAATCCGCTACGGCTGCTGGCGAATATGCTACCAGCTTATATGACGGCCCTGGGTACCTCGTCGAGTGCTGCCACGATACCAGTCACCCTTCGACAGACCAAAAAGAACGGCGTAAGCGATGACATTGCCAGTTTCTGCGTTCCACTCTGCGCCACCATCCATCTTTCTGGCTCGATGATGAAGATTACCTGCTGCGCTCTCACCGTCTGTCTCATCGGCGGATTGCCACACGACCTGCCGCTTTTCCTCCATTTCATCGTGCTTTTAGGCATTTGTATGGTAGCAGCCCCTGGCGTGCCAGGAGGAGCGGTGATGGCTGCCTTAGGGCCGATGGCAGGCGTATTGGGCTTCAATCCTGACGCCCAGGCGCTGATGATTGCCCTCTACATCGCAATGGACTCCTTCGGCACCGCCTGCAACGTGACTGGTGATGGCGCCCTCGCCGTCATTATCGACAGACTGCATAAGAAACACACTACATGATTGGTTCATTCTCCTCTTCAAACTCGCGGATGCGCTTCCTGATGGCGTCGAAGTTCGGTTGAGAAAATCCTTAGGATAACCTTCGGAAAAGTACTGGATAACTGACAGAAATCGTAAGCGTATCCGCTTTGACGCCTTGCGGGCTATTTGGTTTTTGTATACCTTTGCACCATCAACTTAAATATCAGAATGATGTATTACAGTGCAGTAGGTATCCGCTATTCGAAAATCTGGGATGAATATCTGTCAGGTCTGGCCAAGGATCCTCATCTCCGGATTCGCAGTTTGTTACGTAAACACAATGTTGGTTTTCACTGTTATGAGAATTGGATGAGCCGTAATGGGCATAGTATCCGCCAGGCAAAAGCTCATGCAGCCAGTCTGCAGCCAGAGCCCTTAAAGAAAGAGACGGCTTTAGTGCCTGAGGCATCTTTTGTTCCTGTAGTTGTTCATGAAGCATCCTGTGTTGAGCCTCATTCCTGCGATATTCTTACAGGCATCAGCCTGACACTCCCTGACGGGACGGTGATCAATATCCGTCGCGGCAGTGCAGAGGCCGTCGTTTCATTCCTTAAGCTTTATTCCGGGGAGGGCGTGCCATGTTCGGATTAGAGGAAAGCAGGCGGTATTACGTGTGCCAGCGCTATGTGCGGATGAACCTTGGCATCAACGGACTCTCGAAACTGGTGAGCCAGGAACTGAAGCGTCCGTTGCTGAACGGTGACGTTTTCATCTTTTTCGGCAAGAGCCGCCAGATGGTGAAGCTCCTTTGCTGGGACGGTGACGGATTCCTTCTCTATCAGAAGCGGTTGGAGCGAGGTACCTTCGAGCTACCCCGTTTCAGGCCTGGCCAGAAGGCCGTAGAGATGCCCTACAGGACGCTTTCCGCTATTATGCGGGGCGTGAGTCTCAGGAGCGTGAAATATCGCAAGAGACTGAGAATCGGTAATTCGATGATTTTACAACCGCCTGATTATCAATAAAATAAATCAAAAATAACTTGATTTTTATTTGGTGGTCTCGTTCTTTTTTTGTACCTTTGCAGTATGAAAAAGGACGAGATTATCAGTATGCTCCAGCAGCAGATTGCCTTCCTCCAACAACAGCTTAAGGATGCCCTGTGCCAGTTGGGGGAGTCCAACCGCAAGGTGGATGAGCTTCTGCGTGAAGTATCCGATCTGCGCGAGCTGCTCGTCCGAAAGAATGCGGAGGAACAGAAGCAGCGCAACATCATCAAGGGACTGACGAAGATACAGCAGAACAAGTCTGAGAAGCAGACTCCGCCTGTCGCCGTTTCCAATGAATCCTCTCCTGACTCCAATGACGGGCAGGCAACTCCTGAGCCGAAGCCGAGGGAGAAGACCAACTACGGTGCCAGGCGCAAGGAACACTACGAAGTAGAGATAGAGGAAGAAGACGTCTATCCCACAGATTCCCGTTTCGATGAGATGAAGGCACGCCTGATTGATACTCGTGACGTGGTACGCTATATCCTCGTGCCCATGCGCTTTATCAAGAAAATATATCACGTGCATGTCTACACTCAGGATGGCACTGTTATGGAGGGCAAGGCTCCCCTTGCTCCTCTGCAGGGCTCCAACTACGACGGCTCCTTCATCGCAGGCATCGCCCAGCTGCGCTACATCTACTCCATGCCGGTGGAGCGTATCGTGAAGTACTTCTCGGAGAACGGCTTCGACATGGACAAGGGTACGGCCCACGGGCTGCTGCGCAAGACGGAGGCCATATTCGAGAACCTGTACAAGGCGATGGGGCTGGCTGTCAAGGAGGACGACTATCTGGCTGGCGACGAGACCTATCATCGCGTACTGGTCAAGATGCCTGACGGGAAGGGCTCGAAGAAGGGCTACATCTGGGTAGTGACAGCCATACATACAGGCCTTGTCTATTACTTCTATCACGACGGATCAAGAGGGCAGGATGTCATCCTTAACTATATAGGTGACTATGGAGGAACCTTCCAGTCGGACGGATTCTCTCCCTACAGGAAGATGGCGGCACAGCTTACGAGACTGTCCTGCCTGCAGCATGTGAAGAGGAAATTCCTCGACTGCGGCGACGATGACGAAGAGGCACAGGCCATAGTCAGGCTCATCAATGAGCTCTATCAGATGGAGCATCAGCACAAGATCGGCATAGACGGATGGACGGTAGAGAAGAACCTACGCTGGAGGAGGAAGTATGCCCCAAGGATACTGAAGAAGATACGCGAGAAACTCGACCGGCTTGCTGCCGATCCGGAGATGCTGCCCAAGTCGGACAGGTATAATGCCGTGCACTATATGCTCAATGAATGGGACGCCATCGAGAATATCTTCACCAGAGGCGACTACAATCTGGATAACAACCTTGTAGAAAGGCTCAACAGGTACATCTCGCTCTCAAGAAGGAACTCGCTCTTCTTCGGATCCCACAAGGGAGCGGAGCGTGCAGCCATGTTCTACTCGCTGGCATGCTCGTGCAGACTCCAAAACATCAATTTCTTCGAGTACATCTCTGATGTCATCAACAGGGCTGCAGCAATACCGCCAAAGAAACCAATAGACATACAGGAATACAGAGAACTATTGCCTGACAGATGGAAGAAACGATAAACGACAAGGCGTCAAAGCGGATACGCTTACACGTGACGGGAGAGATGAGGGAGAGATATGGGAGGGATGAAAACAATCCCTCCCGTGCTCAAACCCCTTTGTAGAAAGGCGATCCCAAAGATTTAGGGAGAGATGAGAGATTCTTTTTGCCTTTTCATGCTATAGCAGCATTTCCTTTGGCATCTTGTTAGCATAGTCTTCTTGACGTAGCCCGCTACGGCTTCAAAGCCTATACCACCAATCTGCTCAAAACAAATACTACTCTGACATAAAATCTAATGACCGATTTGGGTTCAAACAACTGTTTTTCGAGTCGTTTTTAGGTGTTTTTGAGGATCATCCTCCATCTTCCACCAATCATCCTCCATCCGTAATGTAGTTATTGAAAGCAAGTTATGCTAAAAGATGGAGGATGGAGGATATTTCGCGAAAACAATTTATCTTGCGTTCTGGCGTATGAAGGATATGAAGGAACTTTTTGCAACTTTTCTTATAGGAAATTATTTAGTCCGCCACTAAATGTTTTCCTTTATATAAAAGTTATGTTTTTATCCTTCATAGTGATATCTCTCTAATGATCATCGATGACGGACAGTCGTACATCACTCGGGCATGGTTGGTGCGGATGAGCTGGCTTTCGAGACGCTGGCCGGAGGCGCGGTCGATGATGTCGCGATAAACCTCTCCGTTGCGATAGACCACCCCACCCTCTCGCGAGAAGAACTCGTTCTCGGCATGGATGTGGAAGGTGTGGGACTGCTGTTCCGTGGCCCGCAGTTCGCCGCACAGGTATTCGTCGTCTGTCCAAAGTCGGAGCTGATAGGTATTCCGGGTGTCGTTACGGAAACGGTAGTCGATGTAGTTGTACGAGATGCTGGTGCCAGTTCCGAAGGGTATCTGGCGACCGAAGTCTGGAAAGAGGTCGAGTCCGTCGTGGTGGTGATGCTCCGTGATTGTCAGTTCGCTATGCAGCACGAGCCAATGGATGAGGTTCGACAGCTGGCACATGCCGCCGCCGATGCCCTGCGAGGGTTTGCCCTTGGCGATGGTCAGTCCCTCCTTGTAGCCCTTGTGCTTGGTAGTGCGTCCTATGAGTTTCCAGATGGAGAAGGTCTCTCCTGGACGAATCATCAGCCCGTCGATGTGCTTCACCGCCAGGGCGAGGTTCGTCGCCTTGTTCTCCTGCAGCTGCATGTCGACATTACCAAGCCGCCGACGGATGAGCGAGTTGTGGCGATAGACGACAACAGGCAACGACTCCTCCGTCCGTTCCTTGGCAAACCGCGTCTTCCGCAACATGTCCTGAACATGGCGCTTCAGTATTTCCTTCTCCATCGACAGCCTATAGGTAAAAGGCGAAATCTCGCAAAACAGTTTCCGTTCCATATACATTACATTCCTTAACGACACGACAAAGGTAGGAATTAATTTGGAAACTGCCAAACTTTTTGCAAGGTTTGTCCGCAAACGTTAACGTCTAAAATTAGGTAAAAAAGAGAACACGTTACAAAAATATTCGCTACCTTTGCAGCACAATTAAAACAAGCTATTTATATTAAGAATAAGAATTATGTTAAAGCCGTTAAACAAACACTTCGCTCCTAAGAGCGTGATGCCTGAAAAAGTGATTCAGTTTGGTGAGGGTAACTTCCTCCGTGCGTTCGTTGATTGGATTATCTGGAACATGGACCAGAAGACCAACTTCAATGGTAGTGTCGTTGTCGTACAGCCCATCGACAAGGGTATGGTCGAGTGGTTGAACGGTCAGGACTGCCTTTACCACGTGAACCTTCAGGGCCGCGAGAACGGCAAGCCCGTGAACACGCTGGAGCGCATCGACGTCATCAGCCGTGCGCTGAACCCCTACTCTCAGAATGACGCCTTCATGGCTCTGGCCGACCAGCCCGAAATCCGTTTCGTCATCTCGAACACGACGGAGGCC
>JAEEGJ010014112.1_pt1 | contig 19087 bp, 15 predicted proteins | sample 8958761 | NCBI WGS metagenome assembly JAEEGJ01 (sample SAMN16246546, study PRJNA631951) | gut metagenome | biome: gut microbiome; feature: rumen; material: RS-attached | host: Bos | place: Iran: Karaj | collected 2018-10 | reverse complement strand
CATGCTGCCCCTCGACTTGCATGTGTTAAGCCTGTAGCTAGCGTTCATCCTGAGCCAGGATCAAACTCTTCATTGTATAAATATCTTCGATATTTATACGAGTCTCCGTCGTCGCTCGGCAATTGAAAGCAAGCTTTCATTGCTCTCGCTCCTAGGAGCCTTGTATAATTATCATTTGCTCTGTCTCAGAACGACTATCCAGTATCAAGTTATAAGCACCTATCATCTTTAATTTGACGGTTCGTTTCTTATACCCAAGAGCATCGCTGCTCTTGCTTCTTGTACTACTTCTGTCTATGTAAATCTTTCAAAGAACTCTTTCTTTATGCCCCCGCACCTCATTTTTTGCGCGAAAGCGAGTGCAAAGGTACAACAAATTTGGTTATCCTCCAAATATTTAGGAGAAAATTTTCAAAAAATCCAGAAAGTTTTCGGGATTCATGACAATTCGGAACTACACCTTATATATTATAATAAGGGGCTATTCGAACAATTCTTCGATTTCTGCATCAGCACCCTCCAAAGACTCGTCGACAAACGAGCACGGATCATATCCTTCCGGCAGATCGAAAATGGCATTCTCATTATATCCTAACTGTTCATCCTTATAGACCTGTTGCATATAAAGAGCGAAAATCGGCAGAGCTCCAGAAGCACCTTGCCCCATCGCCATTGAGTTGAAATGGATATCACGGTCGTCACCACCTACCCAGCATGCATTGACGAGCGTAGGCAGTATGCCCATAAACCAAGCATCACTATTATTATTGGTGGTTCCGGTCTTTCCTCCTATATCGCCCTTCAGATTATATTTGAAGCGTAGGCGGCTGGCAGTACCTCCATCTACAACACTCTTCAGCATATAGATCATCTTATTAGCACTTTCCTCGCTAATCACCTCGTTCATACGTGGCTGGAACTGAGCAATCACATTGCCCTCACCATCTTCAATCTTAGTCACGAACATCAGAGCAGCTCGAATACCGTGATTAACAAATGCCGTATAGGCACTAGCCATCTCGCCGACGCTAATATCGCATGGACCCAGACAAAGAGACATGGAGGGATGGATTTCCGGATTGCGTATACCATATTCATGGAGCAAATCGACAAAAGCCTGCGGATTAAGCTTACTCATCAGGTAAGCCGATATCCAGTTGTTGGACTGCTGAAGTCCCCACTTCAGCGTCACCATCTCCCCATAGCGGGCCTTACTACCGTTTCGAGGCGTCCAAGGTTGTCCGGCCACCATATAAGTCTGTTGCACGTTAGGAGCAACATCGCATGGCGAGAAACCATTTTCCATTGCCAACGAATACAGGAACGGCTTGATGGTAGATCCCACCTGACGACGACCATCCATCACCATATCATACGCAAAGTGGGCATAATCAAGTCCACCAACGTAAGCCTTCACATGACCATTCTGCGGACATACGCTGACGAAGCCTGTCCGCAAGAAAGACTTGTAATATTTTATCGAATCAATTGGCGACATCACCGTGTCAACTTCTCCATGATATGTAAACACAGACATTTCTATCGGCGTATGGAAGGACTTATGAATTTCGGCATCAGATGCACCACTCTCTTTCAGAACCCTATAGCGCTCACATTGACGGACTGAGCGGTTCAATATCTGCTGAACCTGCTGAGAAGTCAGGTTAGAGGAATAAGGTGCATTGGCCTTGTTCTTATTCTCCTTATCAAAAGCAGGCTGCAGGAATTTCACCACATGCTGATAAGCAGCCTGTTCTGCATATTTCTGCATTCTCGAATCAATGGTTGTATATACTTTCAAGCCATCTGTATATATACTGTAATTGTCGCCATTACGCTTCTTGTTTTTGTTGCACCAACCGTACAAAGGATCTGACTCCCAATTGATTGAGTCATTAAAATACTTAACCATATTCCAAGAGGGATAGAGGGCACGCTCTGGTTTCTTGGCTGTCATGTAACGACGCAGGAACTCACGCAGATAAACAGCCAATCCCTCCTTATGATCTGAGACATGGAACTTCAGTTCAAGAGGTTCTGCACAATATTTATCATGTTCCTCCTGAGTGATATAGCCAGCTTTCAGCATCTGTCCAAGCACCACATTCCGTCGATCACGGCTACGCTCAGGATTACGGACAGGATTGAAATATGAAGGATTCTTGCAAAGACCGACAAGGGTTGCAGACTCGACAACCGACAAGTCCTTAGGCTCCTTACTGAAGTAGGTGTTTGCAGCAGTCTTAATACCGACGGCATTATGAAGGAAGTCAAAATAATTCAGATACATAGTTATAATCTCATCCTTCGTATAATTGCGTTCGAGCTTCACGGCGATCACCCACTCGATGGGTTTCTGAAGCAGACGTTCCATCGTGGTACTAGCGTGTTCCGAATAGAGCTGCTTAGCCAACTGCTGGGTAATTGTAGAACCGCCACCCGCGCTTTTCTGTCCCAATAATCCGCGCTTAACCACTGCACGCCCCAGCGCATAGAAATCGATACCCGAATGGTCGTAGAATCTCACATCCTCTGTCGCCACGAGTGCTTTCACGAGCGACGGAGCAATCTTGGTATAATCGACCATAACACGATTTTCACGGTTATAATTCCACGTTCCAATCAATTTGCCATCGGCAGAATAGATTTGTGTGGCGAAACGGTTGATGGGGTTCTGCAAGTCCTCAATGGGTGGCATATAGCCAATCCAGCCTTCGTTAATGGCATAGAATGCTGTTGCAGCACCGAAAATGATGATAAACAATAATGTCCACAGAAAATAGACAAATAGCTTCCTCATAATCTAAATTTTGTTACTTTTTTCAGTATCTTGGTGCAAAATTACGATTTTATTTGTAAATATCGCACTTAAATCAGAAATATTGTGTAATTTTGCGGCAACAAAATGAAAATTACGAATGGATAAGCATAATTTTGTGACAATTGCCGATCTCACAAGGGAGAAAATTCTCTATATGATTGAGATGGCAGAAGAATTTGAGAAGCACCCCAACAGGGAGTTATTAAAAGGGAAAGTAGTGGCTACACTCTTCTTTGAGCCATCTACTCGTACACGTCTCAGCTTTGAGACTGCAGCCAATCGCTTAGGAGCCCGTGTCATTGGTTTTGCCGACCCGAAGATTACAAGTGGGACAAAAGGTGAGACTCTTAAAGACACGATTCTGATGGTATCCAACTATGCAGACGTCATCGTGATGCGGCATTTCATAGAGGGCGCCGCTCAATATGCCTCGGAAGTGGCTCCAGTTCCTATCGTGAATGCAGGCGACGGTGCCCACCAGCACCCCTCACAGTGCATGCTCGACCTTTATTCGATCTACAAGACTCAGGGGACGCTGGAGAACCTTAATATATATATGGTGGGCGACTTGAAATACGGTCGTACAGTTCATTCGCTGCTGATGGCCATGCGCCATTTCAATCCCACATTCCATTTCGTAGCCCCCAAGGAGCTGGCTATGCCAAACGAATATAAGCTCTACTGCAAGGAGCATGGCATCAAGTATCAGGAGCACACGGCCTTCAATGAGAAGATCATTGCCGATGCAGACATTCTCTATATGACACGTGTGCAGAAGGAGCGTTTCTCTGACCTGATGGAATACGAAAGAGTCAAGAATGTATATGTGCTGAATAACGACATGCTGAAAAGCGCCAAGCCCAACATGAAGATTCTGCACCCCCTACCCCGTGTGAACGAGATTGCATACGAAGTGGATGACAACCCACATGCATACTATATCCAGCAGGCTGGTAATGGTCTCTTCGCTCGTGAGGCCATCTTCTGCGACGTGTTGGGAATATCATTAGAGGAAGTTAAGAACGACAAAACGATTATAAAATGAATAAGAAAGAACGCCTGGTTGCCGCCATTGAGCATGGCACAGTAATAGACCATATACCTGCCAACAAGACCTATCAGGTAGCCAGTCTGTTAGGACTCTTCGACCTGAAGACACCCGTGACCATCGGTTTCAACTACCCCTCACAGAAGGTGGGTAGCAAAGGTATCATCAAGGTGTCGGACAAATTCTTCACTGACGACGAGATCTCTCGTCTCTCCGTAGTAGCCCCCAATGTCATTCTGAGCATCATCCGCGACTATGAGGTGGTGGAGAAGAAGGCTGTGGAGACGCCTGAGGAGATCAAGGGCATCGTGAAATGCAACAATCCCAAGTGTATCACCAATAATGAGCCGATGAAGACCCATTTCCATGTGGAGAATGGCATTCTGACCTGCCATTATTGTGAGAAAGAGCAGGACATCAACAAAGTGGAACTGTGTGAGAAGTGAGAAGTTAAACCCAATAAACAAAGACAATGAACAGAGACAACACAATCTTTGAGTTGATTGAGAAAGAGCATCAGCGCCAGCTGAAAGGCATCGAGCTGATTGCAAGTGAGAATTTCGTGAGTGACCAGGTCATGGAGGCTATGGGCAGTTACCTCACCAACAAGTATGCAGAAGGCTATCCCGGACATCGTTATTACGGTGGTTGCCAGGTGGTTGACGAAGTCGAGCAGTTGGCTATCGACCGTGTATGCAAGCTCTTTGGTGCAGAGTATGCCAATGTGCAGCCTCACTCAGGTGCACAGGCCAATGCTGCCGTACTGCTGGCAGTACTGAAGCCTGGCGACACCTTCATGGGTCTTAATCTGGATCACGGTGGTCACCTGTCACACGGCTCGCATGTCAACACCTCTGGTATCATCTACAATCCTATCGGCTACAACCTGAATAAGGAGACTGGTCGCGTAGACTATGATGAGATGGAGCAGTTGGCACTGGAGCACAAGCCCAAGCTGATTATCGGTGGTGGTAGTGCCTATAGCCGTGAGTGGGACTACAAGCGTATGCGCGAGATTGCAGATAAGGTAGGCGCTCTGCTGATGATCGATATGGCTCACCCCGCTGGTCTGATTGCAGCAGGTCTGCTTGAGAACCCCGTGAAGTATGCGCACATCGTCACCTCAACGACTCACAAGACCCTTCGTGGTCCTCGTGGAGGTATTATCCTGATGGGCAAAGACTTTGAGAATCCTTGGGGCCTGAAGACTCCAAAGGGTGTTGTGAAGATGATGAGCCAGTTGCTGAATTCTGCCGTATTCCCAGGTCAGCAGGGTGGTCCTCTGGAGCATGTGATTGCAGCTAAGGCCGTTGCCTTCGGCGAGGCTCTGCAGCCAGAGTTCAAGGAGTGGGCCAAGCAGGTACAGAAGAATGCCAAGGTTCTGGCAGAGGAGCTTGTGAAGCGAGGCTTCGGCATTGTCAGTGGTGGTACAGACAACCACTCTATGCTCGTAGACCTGCGTTCTAAGTATCCCGATCTGACAGGTAAGGTGGCTGAGAATGCCCTCGTAGCAGCAGACATCACCGTGAACAAGAACATGGTGCCATTCGACAGCCGCTCAGCTTTCCAGACATCAGGTATCCGTCTTGGAACGCCTGCCATCACAACCCGTGGTGCTAAGGAAGACCTGATGGTACAGATTGCAGCATGGATTGAGGAAGTGCTGAATGATCCTGAGAACGAGCAGGTTATCGCCAGCGTTCGTCAGCGCGTCAACGAGAAGATGAAGGAGTATCCTCTCTTCGCATATTAATAACAAATCAGGGCAGCCAACTGGCTGCCCCGATTGTTTATTTACTACTTGATTCTTCTTTAGAATCTTCTTTTTTCTCTTCAACCTTGTTGACCGTGACCTTCGCACTATACGTATGCTCTTCGTCTGCCGAAGTCACCGTTATGGTGGCAGAACCTGCAGCAACACCCGTAACCGTACCATCGGCTGAAACAGTTGCAATATTCTTGTTAGAAGATATCCAAGTAACATTATCGTCACCAGTGGTATTCGTGAGTGTTAATTTCACGGTCTTACCCATATCGACACTGATATTATCGGCATCCTCAATATACAGCGCTCTGGTTTGTGTAACCTTTATCTTCTGCTGCAAATCATCATAGGCTGCATTCTCAATGATGATATAACCAGTCCTGCTCTTCTTCCTGTCAGTAAATTCTTCAACCCTGAATGACTCTGACGTTGTAGAGTCGCTGAGTTCCTTCGTAGAACTCTTTGAAACCCAATCTACCTGAGAGTACACATCGTAATCGATATTGGCCTTGACAGTGACCTTCACGATTCCACCCAGTTCATCAATAGTCAGCGTCATCGGATCAACTGTCAGTTTGGCGTCGAATTTCTGATCGATGGTGATCTTTACTCTTGCCGTAGGCTCATAATCATTGAAAATATAAGCATACCCTGTACGATCAGCACCTGACTCATTCTTAGCCACACTCAAGATAACGCTTGATTCCGCAAGGCCTCGGGTGGAAGCTGCTTTCTTCTCTGCGATCCAGTCTTTATTGGCCTCATCGATCTCCACCTTATAGGTAACATTACTATTGATCTTGACAGTTACATCCTGACCTGCCGTGGGTACAGAGAAATGCGTATACGGATCATCTATCAGCAGCGCATCCCGCTGATCCTGAGTAACCTTGAAGGAGCGAGTCTTGGTCGTATCCACCATGTCTTTGATCTTAACGGCGGTCACTCGCTCATCAAACTTTTCATTCGCATCCACCCTTATCACGATCTGAGAAGATTCTTTCAGGATCTCGGGATGGCACCATGAACTGTCTGAAGAAACCGAATAGTGGCTCAAGTCTTCATGCCTGAACTTCAAGGTGTCTATTGATGCGTCTGAGATGAAAAACATATCTTTGAGTATCAGCTCATTGATTCTGCTCTCATACTCATCTTTTTTACAGCCATAGAAGCTTGATCCAACGATGACAGATGCAAGAAACAGTCCAAATAGCTTTATCGCCTTCATCCTTAATGGGTCTCTTTGTTATACCTTATTTCTCAGTTGCAGTATAGGTGAAGTCCTGCAGATCCACATTATAGTCCCAAACCATATAATAAGAATAGGTGGCCGTTTCACTGACGGTGGCAGGAGCAACACTTGAGAAGGATGCTGTATGGCTTTCACCCGACTTCAGGTCTTTCGTCACACTGTCTTCTCCGATCTTCTCGGTAGTCGTCTCATCACCATCAACAGTTACACGATACAACGAACCTGGCTTCAGGTGAATGGTTCTATCATCATTATTCGTCAGTGTAATCGTGAATGAGGTAACAATACCATTTTCAAGAACCTTCGACCACGCATCGTTCAGCTTAGCAGCATTAGCCTGTTTTACCTGAACGGTTACTTTGTCCGTATACTTTCCATCGGCAGATGTCACTGAGATGGTAGTCATACCGTCGGCTACACCAATGACCGTACCGTCCTTAGTGATGGTAGCCACTTTCTCATTATCCGACTTCCATACGGCCTCCTGTTCTGTATCATTGCGGAGCGTCAGTCCGAAGCGGCCTCCGATAGGCACTTCAATCTCACTTTCCTCAATATACAGCAGTCTGTTCTGGATAACGGTCACTGCCACTTCCTTAAAGTAAGCTGCATTCTCAAAGACGATCGTGCCTTGTCTGCTCAACTTCTTCTCCGTGAACGGCGTAACGGTCATCTTGTAAATGTAGTTATCGTCATCGACCTCCTCAATCGTTCCTTTCTGAACCCAATCAGGATAGGTATTCACGTCTACAGGAATATTCGCATTCACATTAAAGCTGATCTCATTTCTCAGCTCATCCACAGTGATTGACTGAGGATCGACACTGAATACGATATCGAACTTCTGGTCGATCTCCACCCAGGTCACCTCGTTATTATCCTTTGAATTAACGATGCCGACATATCCTACACGATTCTTCTGAGAAGTGTTCTTTGCAACATTGATCGTAACCGTCTTGGTCTCCAGGCCTCTGGTATTAGATGCCTGACTAAGCCAGTCTGCATACTCCCTTGGGATATAGACGATATAGCCGATATTGCTCATCACGTCGAAGCTGACCTGACCACCATCGGTAGGCACGATGAAAGGCTCGTATACATCAACGATCAAGCCATCCTTCTGAGCCTGCGTAACGGTGAATGTGCGCATCTTCGTGGGATCCTTGGTATCTGTGATGGTCACAGTAGCCTTGCGGTCATCGTAGGTTTCATTTTCTTCAGCCTTCACAATCATCTGACAAGAAGCCTGCACGAAAGTGACACTACACCACGACTCGCTCGATTTTGCCTCGTAGTTGCTCAAATCCTCGTTGCTGAACGTCTGTGTATCTGATGAGGCATCCGACGAGAAGGTTACATCCTTGATTACCAGATAACTAATTCTGCTCTCATAGGGATCGTCGCTACTACAGCTCGAAACGGCAATTCCAAGAAGTGTTATAACCAAAAACAGTCCAAATGCTTTAATTGTTTTCATTCTTAAAACCTTTATTTAATTACACAATTCGGGTGCAAAGATACAAAACTTTTTATAAACATGCACTTTTCCGACACTTAATTTTTCATAACGACCTGTAATGGAGCCTCTAAACCCCGCATAAACCAGTCGATTCTAGCCTTCCATTCCTCTTCTGTGCGCACATCATACTTCGCCCAAGCAGAGCCGAAATAGTAGGTGAAATGCTCGCCTTTATAATTGCGGACGATACCCAGCGCATGATTGCCCACCTTCTTCGTCTCCACTTGTCCTTCAGGGAATAAAGCCGCCACATACAGAGGTGCATGATGCACATCGGGCTGGTCTGTCGGATCAGTATATGACACATAATTCTTCCCTAAGACCACGCCCTCGGGATCTTCTTTCTGGATAACGACACCCGAACAGAACGCTAACGGAGAGGAGATGCCGTCGTACCACACCTCCATCCGATTGAAGTTCGAACCTTTATCGAGTCTGATCAGGCGACTCTCACGAATGGTATCACCACAGACCACTCGCGGACTCTGACGCAGACACACCTCAAAGCGCAGCGGACCATGCGTGAGAACCTCGAAACTTTCGAAGCAATAGGGCATCGCGATACTGTCGCCAATCATCAGGGCTGGCGCCCCGCAACCCAGTGTCGCCCCAACCTTATACGGATCAAGTCCCTTACCGTGATCATGATGGTAAGAGTTGATGCGATAGAGCGAGTCGCCACGATGACGGTCAATCCTTCGAAGAGAGTCCACCTTGGGCATCATCACCACATCCTCTATGTAATAGCGGTCGTTGACCACAGGTTCAGGCGTATTCTTCGTCCACACATCGATGCCGAAACTGCGCTCACCCGTAGCTTCCAGTGCAGGACCATAAACCCTGTAGGCTCCACGGTCGTTCTCCCAGGCGAAATCGTCTTTCCGCTCAGGATGAATGGTGCCGTCACACAGATCAGGGAACTGAGGCGTAGCCCCTTTGACGAGCGTATATCTGTTCACGCCATTCTTTCTAACATAGGCCCCTATCAGCAGTTTCCCGTCATGAGTCCACTGGCAAGGGATATCCAGTCCTGCCCTATCCAGCACTCGGATACTGTCATAGGTGGTGTTCAGTCGCTGACACACTTCTTCAAGAGGCAGCTCTATCACCTCCTCACGATACACATCCGAAGGATTGGTCACCTCGACCACCAATTGCGCTTTGGCCTCTACGAGAGCTGTTGCCAGCAGCAACGACAAGATCAATCTTGAATGATTCATTTCAGTTCTGCATTAAAATGGTTGACAACCTGACGGAACAGGTGATGGCGCGTATTACCGCCGTAGATGCTATGATTCCGATTGGTGTAGACCAGCTGACGGAAATCCTTGTCAGCCTGCACCAGTGCCTCCACGTATTCTGCCGTGTTCTGATAGTGCACATTATCATCAGCCAGACCATGACAGATCAGCAAGGCACCATGCAGCTGTGAAGCCCTGTGAATGGGGTTCACCTCGTCGTAGCCCTTCTGATTCTCATTAGGCGTACGCATATATCGCTCTGTATAGATCGAGTCATAGTAACGCCAGCAGGTAGGAGGTGCGATAGCGACGCCAGCACGGAATACAGGACGTCCCTCCGACATCGACATCAGGGTGTTCCATCCGCCATACGACCAGCCCCAGATGCCGATGCGCTCTTTATCGACATAAGTCTGCTGTCCTAACCACAAGGCTGTTTCCACCTGATCGCGTGCCTCCAGCTCGCCTAAGCGGAGATAGGTGCATTTCTCGAAATCAGCCCCTCTGCCGCCAGTTCCGCGATTATCCACACAGACGCAGATATAGCCTTGCTGCACCAGATACTGTTCCAGGATAGCCCCCTGACCGTTCATGCCGATACCCCACTGATTGAGCACCTGCTGATTACCTGGGCCACCATACTGATACATGATAACGGGGTATTTCACTGAAGGGTTGAAGTCGGCAGGTTTCACCATCCAACCATTCAGCTCCACACCTTCTGAGGTCTTAAACGAGAAGAGCTCTTTCCTTCCCAGTTCATAGCCCTTCAGTTTCTGCTCCAGTTCCTGATTGTCGATAATGGTCTGCAGCACCTTGCCGTTGTTCTGGCAAAGGGTATATCTGGTGGGATGATCGATGTCGCTCCAGATATTGATGAAATACTTGAAATTTCGGCTGAAGATAGCATGATTGACACCTGCTTGAGCAGTCAGAGTCTCCATCTTGCCATTAGCGTGAGCCACCATCACCTGCTGGTCGGTAGCGCCATGAGGATTCGCAGCGAAATACGTGTCGCCCGTCTTCTCGTCGAAGCCATAGACACGCTTCACCACGTAGCGGTCATTCACGATCTGTCGCAGCAGCTGTCCGTTCAGGTTATAGAGATAGAGGTGGTTATAGCCGTCGCGCTCACTGGGCAGAAGGATATGATTGTCAGTCAGTTGGATATCCTCCAGCACCTCTTCCTTGATATATTTGTCTACCTTGTCCTCCACAGCCAGCTGGCAGACAGTCGACAAAGGGTTAGCCATATAGATGCGCAGCACATCCTGATGACGGTTCATCGTCATGACGGCCACCTTCGCAGGATCGCTTGTGGCCTTGATACGGGGGATATAGCCGTCGGCATCCAGCGGCACATTGATCTTGCGCGTCTGATGCGACTGGATATCATAGCTGAGCACACTGACCTTCGAGTTCACCTGTCCAGGCACAGGATACTTATAGGTATAGTCGCCTGGGTACTCCGCATAGTCGCTGAGCTCGGGATTCAGCCCCTTGAACAGCTGCATGGAGTATTGCTTGACGGCACTCTCGTCATAACGGATCCATATGATCTGCCTCGAATCGGCCGAGAAGACCATCGAGCAACTGGTAGAGAATTCCTCCTCATAGACCCAGTCGGGTATGCCGTTGATGATCTCATTCTGCTTTCCGTCAGTAGTCACCTGACTCTCTGCGTTGTCATAGAGCAGCTTCACCAGATAGATGTTATTCTCCCTGACAAAGGCAATCTGATTACCATCGGGCGAGAAGACGGGCGTCTGCTGGGGTCCGCCGTCACTCAGCGGCTCCAGCTTGTTGTTCCTGATGCTGTAGATATAATAGGTGGCCGTGAACGAGTGGCGGTAAATCGACTTCGTGTCAGTCTGGATCAGCATCCTCGTGCCGTCAGGACTCAGGATATAGTCGTCCACTTGGTCGATCCTCGGCCCTCTGGCTGTGGTGGCATCGAAGAGCACACTCTCCAGCTTGCCTGTACGGAAGGAGCATATCTCCACCCGTTTGCCGTCATCGCTCATCTGGGCGTAGGTCTCCCCGTCTGCCATCGGGCGCACTTCCTTCATCGACTGGGGACGGAACTCCCCACTGGTGATACTCGTCAGGCTCAGCTTCTCACCTGCGAAGGCGCAGGCAAGGCATCCCGCTGCCAATACCGTCAGGATAGATAATCTTAGTTTCATCATCATTGTTTTATTGACTATATTTACATTTTTATCATTTGATTGTGCAAAGATAGCGTTTTTTTCTCTAACTTTGCACACTGATGGAATTAAATAAAGTGAATAGACCCTATTATAACGATTATGGCACCTGGATTCGCAGCCGTTTCCCCTTCCGCGTCCAGAAGATTTCTGTGGATGCTGGGTTCACATGCCCCAACCGTGACGGCCGCATTTCCACTGGCGGGTGCATCTTCTGCAACAACCGCACCTTCAATCCCTCCTACTGCGACCATCGCCACAGCGTCAGCCAGCAGCTGGAGGAGGGCAAGCAGTTCTTTGCCCGCAAATACCCCGACATGAAGTATCTCGCCTACTTCCAGGCGTACACCAACACCTACGCTCCCCTCGCCCATCTCCAGGCGCTCTATGAAGAGGCGCTGCGCGTGGACGATGTCGTAGGCATCGTGATAGGGACGCGCCCCGACTGCGTGTCCTCCGAACTGCTCGACTACCTGAGCCGCCTCAATGAGCAGACTTTCCTCATTGTCGAATATGGCATTGAGAGTGCCAACGACCGCACGCTCGAGTTCATCAACAGAGGCCACACCTTCGAGCAATCCCGCCAGGCCATCGCCCAAACCCATCAGCGCGGCATTCTCACGGGTGGGCACATCATTCTGGGACTACCTGGTGAAGATACTGAGGAGAGCATCCGGCAGGCTGCACTCATCTCCGACTTGGATCTCGACATCCTCAAAGTCCATCAGATGCAGATTATCCGAGGCACTGCCCTTGAGAAAATCTATGAGCAGAAGCCTTTTCACATCTACACCATCGAAGAGTATATCCAACTAATAGCCAGATATATACAACACCTCAGAAAAGATTTGGTTTTAGAGCGTTTCGTATCGCAGTCACCTCAAGAACTGCTCGTGGCTCCACACTGGGGATTGAAGAATTATGAGTTTACTAACCTGCTGGTAAACTATCTGAGAGAGCACGACATCCGCCAGGGACAATTACTTGCGGAAGTCTGAATACACGTTGTTCCTGAGCATCTGGTCGATGGTGATATTCTTATTCGCCGACATGTATTTCTCTATCAGCGCGATATAGTCGGAAGCAAATACCGATGCCCCCATCGACTTGTTCACCGCCCATTGGATCTTGCCGATATGCAGGTCGCGGTCTTCCTGATTCAGGATCCTGTCAGCAGGCATCGGATAGAGACTCAGCAGATAGAAGCCGATACAGTCAGGTACGATATACTTGCGGTCCATCATCTGCTGCTGCCTCTTGTTGTAGCCGTATTCCGGCTTCTGATAGAGGGGGTAGTTCTCGCCCAGATACTTATCCAGACAGATGCCGATTGTATTGTTACCCACGATGATGCTCTGATCCAAAGAACCTATCTGCGAATAGACCTTGGGCACCTCCATATTGGGCAGATTACTCTTCAGGAAGGCAAAAGCCGAAGTCAGCCCCTTATTGATGTCGTCCATATTGGCATACTGCTGCTCAGCCTCTGAGATGATGCTCTGCAGCGTGGAGTCCTGATAGAAACGGAGGAACTTGGTGTTGATCTGCTGATCGTCGACCTTACCGATACGAAGCACGTCTTCAATCAGTGTCCGCGTCTGCATCGGGTAGATGGTGTTCATCTGCTGCAAAGCCGAGAAATCACCCGTTGTCAGATAAAGGCTCTGGATGCGGTCATAACGCTCTACAGTCACTTGCACGTCATCATTAGAAGACGAGAACTGCCATTCGCAACCTATGCACACGAATAGCGTCAGCAACAACATGTAATAAACCTTATGCACCTATTAAGCAGAATTAGTGAGTCATGCAACTCTTTAAAATCTGTGCAAATATACTAAAATTTATTTTCAAATCCAAATTTTAACCTAAAAAAGATAAAAAATAGTGTAAATTTGTGCACACTTTTGTTTATTTGTGTAAAAATCCCCATTGTTTTCCCCGATTTTTCTTACTTTTGTGTTCTACTAAAACAAAAAAAATGTAAGAAGATGAAGAGAATACTATCAATGGCGTTTCTGGCAGCCTTCGCTACCGTCGCGTCCGCCCAGAATCCACAACCTCTTTGGGAGGTGAGCAACACATCTGATGTCGATCGTACCGACATCCCTTTCGTGATGAAGTATGAGGAAGGTCTCGGAGATATCCGTTCAGCCAAGGTCATGCTCGATAACCAGGAAATACCCTGCCAGCTCGACGACCTCAATCAGGATGGCGTCTTCGACGAACTCTGCTTCCTCCTCGACCTGAAGGCTCATCAGGGCGCTGCCCTCTCGATAACGTTCAGTGCTGAGGAAGAGCAGGCTCAGTATCCGGCACGCGTCTATGCCGAGATGCTGCTCCGCAACGACAAGGTGAAGGAGAAGAACAAGCACAACAACTTCATCGAGTCGATCACGGCCCGTGGCGACTGTGCCAACTCCTATAACATCCAGCACCATCATGGCGTCGACTTCGAAAGCGAGTACAACGGCATCCGCATCTACTTCGACAAGCGCCAGACGCTCGACCTTTACGGCAAGTTCCAGAAGCGCCTCGAACTGAAAGAGACGCAGTTCTACACCTCGAAAGAGCAGAAGGCCGAGGGCTATGGTGACGATGTGCTCTGGGTGGGCAACACCTTCGGACTCGGTGCCTTCCGCGGATGGGACGGACAGCAGCCCACGATGATCGATCCCGTCAGCAGCCGCACACAGCGCATCATCTCCTACGGACCGCTGCGCACCATCGTCGAGGTAATCGACAAGAACTGGAAGCCCTACCCCGACAAGCCTGCCATCACGATGACCATCCGCTACACGCAGTATGCAGGCAGCCGCAGCACTGATGTCGACGTATTCTTCGATAAGGATGTGAAGGATTACCTCTTCTCCACAGGCATCATCAACGTGAAAGAGTCGGTGGAATTCTCCGACAAGGCGGGGCTGCGGGGCTGCTGGGGCACCGACTGGCCATCGAGCGACCATGAGAACTTCAAGCCCGAGACCGTCGGACTCGGCATCTGGATTCCCCAACAGTACATCCGCAGCGAAGAGCCTGCCAACAAAGACAACTATGCCTATGTCGTGGGCACCAACGACCGCCATCTGAGCTATAAGGTCACTTATTGCTCCGACAATGAGAGCTTCGGCTACCACTCTGCCGAAGCATGGTTTGAGTATCTGAAGTCTTGGAAAGCGAAGGAAGTCGACCATCCAGGCGAGTGCAACCCCCGCCTCAAGTTGCTATCCAAATAAGCTAAGGCAGCTCAGCAAACGTCTTGCGACCCTTCACATAATACTGCCAGAGCAGGGAGAACCGCCTTTGCTCTGGTATTTTTTCGGCCTTGCGCGATGCCTGAATGGCCTTTCGGTCAGCCTCGAAGTCCTTCTGCCAGCGCTTGAAAGCCCTCCTGGCACGATAGACGGCCTTGAAGTCGCCCACATTCTTCTTCAGGAGCAGCATCTCCCACGCAGCCACATAGTCGAGCAGCCACCGCCAACGCATCACAGGGCCCAGCTCCGACTCAGGCAGACACTTATAGAGCATCGTCAGGTTGTTGCGGAAGTTCAGGAAGGTCTTCATCGGGTTCGACTTAGGCAGCGTGCCTCCGCCCACATGATAGACAAAGCTCTCAGGCAGGCACACGATCTTCCTGCCCTTGATGCGCAGTCGCCAGCAGAGGTCTATCTCCTCGTTATGGGCGAAGAAGCGACCGTCCAAGCCGCCTGCATCCCAGTAGTCCTTCGAGCGGATCATCAGGGCAGCCCCCGTAGCCCACAGGATTTCAGCCCTGTAGTCGTATTGCCCGTTGTCCTCCTCCACCGTGTCGAAGATACGTCCTCTGCAGAAGGGATAGCCGAAGCGGTCGAGAAAGCCCCCACTCGCCCCCGCATATTCGTAGCAGTCATGATCAGCAGCCGAGAGCAGCTTGGGCTGACAGGCGGCCACCTCCTCGTGGCTGTCCATATACTCGATCAGCGGCGTCAGCCAGTGGTGCGTCACCTCGATGTCCGAGTTCAGCAACAGATAGTACTCAGCCTCAATCTGACTGAGAGCCTTGTTATAGCCCTCAGCGAAACCCCAGTTCTTCTCCAGCGTGATCAGCCTGCATTCCGGGAACGAATCCTTCAGCAGCGCCAGCGAATCGTCAGTCGAGGCATTGTCTGCCACATACACCGTCGCCTCGTCGCGCGAATAATGCAACACACTGGGCAGATACGTCTTGAGCATCTGCGCTCCGTTCCAGTTCAGAATGACAATGGCCAACTTCTCCATACGCGCGTACCTTATTTATATATTATAAACTATAAACACTCAACCCTCAATGCCTGCTTATCGGCCGTCAGTTCACCCAGTCTGACCATCACCAACTGATTGTCCAGCTCTGGCTTAGCCACCTTGGCGGACAACTCCACCCTGATGTAGTTCTTCGTAAAGCCATGCATCGCCTTGCCGCGAGGCGCCTTCTCAAACAGCACCTCAGCCTCCTGACCGATATGCTGGGTGTAGAAAGCCTCCGTCTTACGGTCCGACAAGTCGAGCAGCCGCTTCGAGCGCAGTTTCTTGTCCTGATCGCTCACCGTGTAGGGAATGCTCAGAGCCGAAGTGCCTGGACGCTCCGAGTAAGGGAACACATGCAGCTGCGTCACGTCCAGACGGTCGAGAAACTCGTAGGTCTCCTCGAAACACTCAGGCGTCTCTCCCCTGCATCCCACCATCACGTCGACACCAATAAAGGCATCAGGCATCAGCGCCTTGATTTTGCAGATCTTGTCGGCAAAGAGCTGGGCGTCGTAGTGGCGGTGCATCAGTTTCAGCACGGTGTCGCTACCGCTCTGCAAGGGGATATGGAAGTGAGGCATAAAGGCGCGGCTCTCGGCACAATAGGCTATCAACTCGTCGCTCAGCAAGTCGGGCTCCAGCGAACTGATCCTATAGCGGCTGATGCCCTCCACCTCGTCCAGAGCCTTCACCAGGTCGATGAAGCGCTCACCCGTCGTCTTACCGAAGTCGCCGATGTTCACGCCCGTCAGCACAATCTCGCGCCCACCATCCAGAGCCGTCTCCTCAGCCTGCTTCACCAGCGAGGCAATGGTCGGATTGCGCGAGAAACCTCTGGCGTAAGGTATCGTACAGTAAGTACAGAAGTAGTCGCAGCCGTCCTGCACCTTCAGGAAGTAGCGCGTGCGGTTACCCCTCGAACAGCTGGGAGCAAACGAAGTAATGTCCTTCGTCTTCTTAATATAATAAGGTGTAGACCTCCTTCCCCCTTCCACATTCCTCATTCCACATTCCTCATTCCACATTCCACCTTCCACATTCCTCACTCTCCCCCACGCCTCCGAGAGATACTGTATCAGACTGGCCTTCTCGTCAGAGCCCAGCACGAGGTCTACACCCTCAATCTGCGCCACCCGCTCTGCCGACAGCTGCGCGTAACAGCCCGTCACCACCACGAAGGCACCAGGATGCTGGCGCACCATCCGGTGGATAGCCTGACGGCACTTATGGTCAGCCACCTCAGTCACCGAACAAGTATTGATCAGGCAGATGTCCGCCTGCTCACCCTTCTGAGCCGTACTGACCCCCATCTCCTGCAACATTTTCCCGAAAGTCGAGGTCTCTGAGAAGTTCAATTTGCATCCGAGCGTATAATATGCCGCTCTCTTACCTTGAAAAGCTGATGTATCGATCATCTTTCCTTTTTACTTTTTTACTTTTTTACCTTTTTACTTTTTCGCTTGTCTGTTAGCGGGCACAAAGATAGGCATTTTTTTCCGATTTTAGCCGATTTTTGCCAAAAAAGCGTTTAGCGTCAAAAATACACCAAATTTTAACATTTCGTATTTCATTGATTATCAGCGCTTTGCGAAAAAGTTACAAAAAAGACCAAAAAAAAATCGAAAAAAATGATACGTTGTATTAAAAATATGCGTAACTTTGCAGCGTTTTAATAAACGAATGATTGTTTTACAGATTTAAAAGCTTAGAAAAAATGAAAAAATTGGTATTTATGTTCGTAGCAGTTGCTGCTATCTCTTTCGCATCTTGTGGTAACCAGGCTCAGGCTCCTGTACAGGACACTGACTCTATCGCAGAAGTTGTTGATAGCGTTGTTGACAGCATGGCTGTTGATTCAGTTGCTGCTGATTCTACTCAGGCTCAGTAATCAGTCGAACACACTGACAAAACAAAGACCGCAGACAAAATCTGCGGTCTTCTTTTTTTTGTCAGACGGCGACCTCCTCCCCCCCGAAGCGGAACCCGCAGCTCCCAGCTCTTCCCCCCAAAGCGGAACCCGCAGGCCTCGGGTCTGGCGCCAAAGTACAGTCGCTTGCGACTTTACTTTGGGGCCTGACCCCAGCATCCACGAATAATTCCCCAATAATGCAAGTAAAAAGACAAAAAACACTAAAACCTTTGGTGGGCTCAAATTAAAGCACTACCTTTGCAATCGTAAAAAGTTCATTATATTTTTAAAGTTGGTTATGTTAGCAGTGATGCTGACGCATTTGATTCTTTACATAATACGTAATAAAATGTATTAAGCGGATGCCCACAGCGATGTGCGCATCCGTTATTTCTTAATCCCACGCTTCTTCATCAAATCACATTATTAACATTAAATCCACTTTACTATGGACGATTTACAAAACATTCAAGACCACATTTACGTCATTCGCGGCCAGCGCGTAATGCTCGATTTCGACCTCGCCAGAATCTATCAAGTAGAGACTTCTCAACTTAAACGCCAAGTTCGACGTAACATTGAGCGCTTTGAAGGAGAGGACTTTATGTTTGAAGTAAGTATAGAGGAACTTTCAAGATGCCAAATTGGCACCTTGAACAAAGGAAGAGGTAGTAACTTTAAATACCTTCCTTTTGCTTTTACTGAAATCGGTGTCGCAATGCTCAGCGGTGTACTTAACTCAAAGGTTGCTGTAGAAGCTAATCGTAGAATTATGCGTGCCTTTGTTGCATACCGTCATTTGGCAGAACTGCCGCTTGCCGCTACCTATCTCGACTTGAGGAAACAGATCGAAGACATCAGAACCGAGATGAACGACATCCTTGCCGACCAGAACGATATCAACGAGAGTACCCGCGCTCAACTCGATGCCATCAGCACTGCCCTTGCAGAACTTCAATCTTCAAGATGCCAAAATGGCACCTTAAACAAACGTCGCCCCATAGGCTTCATACAGCCAAAAGAAGATGAAGAAGATTCTGGAGATCACGAGATGTGACCGAT
>JAEEGJ010014111.1_pt1 | contig 19087 bp, 16 predicted proteins | sample 8958761 | NCBI WGS metagenome assembly JAEEGJ01 (sample SAMN16246546, study PRJNA631951) | gut metagenome | biome: gut microbiome; feature: rumen; material: RS-attached | host: Bos | place: Iran: Karaj | collected 2018-10 | reverse complement strand
GATTTTGCCTGGAGCGAAGCGCTCAAGTTCGAAGAACGCTGCTTTGCCAAGGAGGTTGAATGAGTTTTATACGCAAACGTTCGAGAAGCGGTAACGGCATTGACGTTTCGCCGATGCTCGACATGGTATTCATCCTTTTGATTTTCTTCATCGTGACTTCGACGTTCACGCGCGAAACGGGCGTGGATGTGACGAAGCCGAAAGCGAGTACCGCGAAGGAACTCGCAAAGGAAAGCATTTTGATTGGCGTGACCCGTCAGGGGACCATTCACATCAACGAGACGCAGGTGAACCTCTCGACCTTGCAGACCGTGCTCCGCCAGATGATGGCCGAAGCGCCTGACCGTCCGGTGATTATCGTGAGCGATCGCGATGCACCCAACGGCGTTGTTGTCGATATCCTCGATGAATGTAATTTGGCGAAGGTGAGAAAAGTCTCCATCTCCGCGAATAAGGAGGAGTGATGGTTAGACGAAAGAACGGAGCTTCGCTCCTACAGACGAAAGACGAGAGAAATGGGGAAAGCTTTCCCCTCGCTCGTACTTTGTTACTCGCTACCCCTTCTAGCAGGGGCTCAATCGCCGCCCCCGCAACGCCCCGCTTTATGCATATGCAATTTTTTTTCTTGAAAAAATCATCTCTCGTCTCTCGTCTCTCGTCTCTCGTCTAAATCCATGCTTGATTTTTGTGCTAAATATTTCCGATTTCCGGTGGCGTTCGTGCTCTCGTTTGTCGTGGGTGCGGTGTTCTTCCTTGCGATTCCGGTCATCAATGTGCTGTTTTTTGATAAAGGGACCAAGTCCGAAAAGGTCCTCGAAGAAGTGACCGAAGTCGAAGTTCTCGTGAGTGAAAAAAAGCAAGAGGTCAAGCAGAAGGTTATCCGTACTGTCGTGAATCCGAATCCGTTCAAGGTCTCGGCTCATATGGGTGTTTCGCGCAGCCAGAATTTCCAGATGGATTTGTCGCTTGCTCGTGGTGCCGCTGGCGATGGTGTCGCCGTAGATGCGGGCAACATGGAAAACGTGATTTACGAGGCTGGCGAAGTGGATGAACAGGCGCAAGTGCTTCGCGAAATTCAGCCGAAGTTCCCGGACCGTGCAAAGAAAATGGGTGTGTCGGGTTACGTGAAAGTGTTTATTGTGATCGATGTGAACGGTGATGTGACGCAGGCTCAAGTGCTCACGCAGGACCCGGCTGGATACGGCTTTGATGTCGAAGCGCTCAAGGCTATTCGCCAGTGGAAATTCTCCCCGGCTCAGTTACGCGGCTTCCCAGTAGCGCAAAAAGCTACAAAGGAGTTCCGGTTTGTCAAATAGGTTAGACGAAAGAACGGAGCTTCGCTCCTACAGACGAAAGACGAAAGGGGCTAATGCAATGGGATTGCTTGCTGGGTCTTTATTTAATTGTCCAAATTTGATAAGTTCTTTTATGGCGAAAGAAAAATCTCTCGTCTCTCGTCTCTCGTCTCTCGTCTTAGTATTCTTCCTAGCGCTGCCTCTCCATGCTGCTGACGATTTCTTCTTCAAGGCGAACGAGCTCTACGACCAGGGGCGTTACAAGGAATCGGTGAAGTATTACCGTGCTGCGATTGACGACGGACGCTACGAGCCGTTTGCGTGGTTCAACTTGGGCAATGCCCTTGTGCAACTCGGCAAAAAAGAAGTCGCGATGGTAGCGTACAAGCGTACCGTAGAACTTCTCCCAGATTTTGTGAAGGCTTGGATGCTTTTGGGCGATTTGTACTATCTTGCCGAATCTCCGAGTGATGCGATTGTCGCCTACAACCGTGCAATTGAACTCGGGACGGAAACGGATCACATCCATTTTGCCCTTGCGGAATGTTATATGAAAGGCAGCGACTGGACGCTTGCGCAAAAGCATTTTGAACGTGCGCTGGCGTTGAACCCGGACCGCATGGATGCTTGGTACGGCCTTGCCGAAGTCTATGAAAAACTGGGCGATTATGAGTATGCGGTGAAGACGCTTAAGAATGCGCTCCAGATGACAGCGACCGCTGGCGCCGATGTGCATTACACGCTCTCGTATTACTACCGTAGCATGGATTCTACGCGGCTCGCGCTCAATGAAATGGAAAACGGCATCATGATGGATCCCGAAAACGTATCTGCTCGCCGCTATCTCGCGCAGATGTACGTCAAGAATGAATCCCCGTGGATGGCGATTTTCACGCTGGAAGAAGGTCTCCGCCACAAGAAGGGAATTGCGGACTTGAATCTTGATTTAGGACAGATTTACTTTACGCAAAAGCGCTATGACGAAGCGTTTGAATGTTACATGAAGGCTTGGCGTGCAGGCAATTCTCAGGGCCGCATTGGTGCCGAAAACGTCGGTCACATTTTCTCGAACGCCGGCGACACTGAAAAAGCCGAAACCCTCTACGCTCGCATCCGCGACAAGAAGTAAATGAAGAAAAACTTCCCGTTTACTCTGCGAGTCTTCGTATTTTTTATTGCGTATTTGCTGTTATAGCGACTACTGTTGGAGTAACCTTTAAATTTGGGTATGCAGAAGCGGTACTGTGGCTGTATTTGCCTCTTGTTGTTCCAGTATTTTGTCTGCTGTTGACTGTTTTTCTGATTGAAATCATCAGAATGTTTTTGAATAAACGAAATAAACTAAATCCGGAGGATGAATTGCGGCAGAAGCATATTAACGCAGTCGTTGTTAAAGTGCTTAATACGTTAGCCGTAGTTTTCTTTGTGTTAGTTGTGACGTTGAGTTGTTTGGTCTGGTGCCGGTCTTGAAGCCAAAGCGTGTATAGAATTGTTGTCAATTCATTGGACGACAATTCTGAAGTGCTTTGAACCAAGAATCCAATTTTTTTTTATTTCAGCGAACCATATTTTTTATCGTCTTTTCTCTCCATTTTGTTTGCTATATTGCAAAAGTAAAAGTTCTTTCTGGAGGTGGAATGTCTTTATCTGAAAATTCAAAAAATACAGTTAATCTTGCCAAGTTGACGAGCGATGTTGAACTACTTGTCGATGAGTTTGAGCTGACTGGAAAAATTGCAGGCAATTACACAATTATAATACCGGACGGTGCTACAGTAACGCTCAATAAAGCGAAAACCAATGGAATTGTCTGCAAAGGTGATTGCACTATAATCCTTGCTGAAAATACTCGTAACACAGTGTTGGGAACTCGTTGCGATTGTCCAGGCATTTTTGTTCCAGAAGGTAAAACGCTAACCATTGATGGTCCTGGTTCACTTAATGTAAGCAGCGAAAATGCAGCTGGTATTGGTGCTGGGTGTGGTACGGGGTGCGGTAATGTCGTGATAAAGAACGGAACGATTAAGGCCGTTGGCGGTCAGAATGGTGCTGGTATCGGCGGAGCGTGTGTCGTTAGACCTGAAAAAGTGACTTATGGCGATGTCATAATTTCTGGTGGGTCGGTTACCGTCAAAGGCGGTTATTTGGCAGCAGGCATTGGAACGGGTGCAAATTACGATGCTGACGTGTCTTTTGGCAATATCACAATTAAAGGTGGTGTTGTCGAGGCAAAGGGCGGCTTGGGCGGAGCTGGTATAGGTACAGGGCCTGTTGGCGTTGATAGTTCTAGACCTTGCAATGGCAAATCGTTCTTGAAATCGATTGCGATTAGCGGCGGTTCTGTGACTGCCAAAGGGTGTGGCCCAGCAGCCGGCATAGGCTCTGGTTGGCCTTACTATAAAGATTGCTCGACATCCATTGAATTCATCATGATTTCCGATGATGTCATTGAAGTCACTGCGACAAGAGGTAAAACGCCTCCAGGTCGTTGCTGTATCGGAGTCGGTGGCACCAATACTCCTCAAGGAACATCTACTGTTGGCTCTATAACGATTGGTGGCAAAGTAACAGAAAGCATTGAAAAAAGTAGCTGGACCTATAAACCAAAAAAGTAAATTGCCTATGCCCTCAAAAATAACGGCATTCTTTCAAATCGCCCTTTACATTTTCAAGTTTTGCGTTCGGATTTTCTTCCCGACTGCATTTATGCGTCCAGTTGATTTATCCAAGTTGACGAGCGACTATGTGGCTCAAGACGGGGATCGATTGACGGGCTCTCTTGTCGGCAAATACAAGGTCTCGGTAGCATGCGATGCTCGGATCGCTCTCGACGGAGTGAACATTACGGGGATGGATGGCGAAAATGGATGGGCGGGGATTACTTGCCTAGGCAAATGCATCTTTTACTTGAAAGGTGAAAATCGCGTTGTTGGCGGAGAGGGCCACGATGGTGTCCACTCTTGTTTAAAACTGACGATTACGGGGCTGGGTTCGTTGTTTGCTCAAGGTTGTGAGAATGGATCAGGCATCGGAGTCAGTCATTTAGATGAACTTGTTGTCAATTGCGGGATGATTACAGCCAATGGAGGAGTCCGAGGCGTTGGAATCGGCGGCAGCTCTTGCGGAATTATCATAATAAATGGAGGGACGATTACTGCCAAGGGTGGTGAAACTTGTGCCGGTATCGGTAGCGGTTGTTATGGCAAGGCCAAAGAAATTGTTATCTGTGGCGGTAAAGTCATTGCGACTGGTGGCGATGATGGTGCCGGTATTGGATGCGGCGTCAAGGGAATTGCTGAGAAAATTGAAATCCGTGGGGGAGTTGTTGTTGCCACTGGCGGAAAGAATTGTGCCGGCATCGGTGGCGGAAATGATTCGACCATTGGATCGATAAAAATTTGCGAAACGGCGAAAGTGACCGCAATCAAGGGCGATTCCGCTTGCTTTAGCATAGGTGCTCATTATTTAGAAGCTTGCCGTGAAGTCGATATTGCTGGATATTCAAAGAAAAGTATCGAGATGAGTCCCTTTGTGTATGGAAGCCCAGTTAAAGAACAATCTGAACAGGAGCCAGCACGGACTCATAAAGTTGTTTTAGATAATCTAACTCAAGATTATGTTGCACAAAATGGCGATGAATTGACGGGGAAACTTATTGGCAAATACAAGCTTTCGATTGCCGATGGTGCTATGGTTGTGCTTAATGGCGTGACCATTCGCGGCTATGACATTGCTCCAGATGATGAAGTGTGTCCACCGGGATGGCCGGGAATAGACTGCTTGGGCAATTGCACGATTGTTCTTGCAGATGGCAGTTCGAACGAAATTGTAGGAGGTTGTCACTCTGCGGGCATCGATGCTGGACCGAAGGACTCCACGCTTACAATTAAGGGCGATGGCTCGCTTATTGCTCGGGGAAACGGCAACGGAGCTGGTATTGGAGGCGGTTTATCTGACGTTGGAGATATTCTCCTTTGTGGTGGCTCGATTGAAGCTGTATGCGATGGTTATGGTGCGGGAATAGGAAGCCGCTTGAATGGCTCAGTCGGAAACATTACGATTACCGATGGTGTGAAAAAACTTGTTGCGAAGACAGATCCGCATTTTTCAGTAGCTTCTTGCTGTATTGGTTCTGGTCGTCACGGCTCTTGTGGGAACGTAACAATAAACGGTTTTGAAGTTGGAAAACTGGAATCAAAATCTTTTGTCTATAAAGGTGATATTTACACAGTCCGATTTGACGCTAACATTGATGAAGTCGAAGGCTCAATGGAAAATCAACGTGTTATCCCTGGTGCTGTTCCACTGATTCCCAATGGTTTTAAGCATAAGCATCTTTTCTTTGCAGGCTGGAATACTCAAAAAGACGGCTCTGGAATTGCATTTGATGAACAAAGTCTATTGACGGATATTGCTGAAAATGGTGCTGTCGTGACTCTTTATGCTCAATGGTTCGATGGCGATGTGTCCAAACTAAAAAGAAATTATGTTGCTGCAGATGGAACTGTGCTGACTGGGACTTTGGACGAAGATTATGAGTTGTCCATTGCAAATGGAGCTACGGTTACACTCAACAATATCCACATTACAGGTCGAGGTGCCGGTGAGGGATTTAGCACGAGAGGCTGGAATGCGATTACTTGTTTAGGCCATTGCACCATTGTCTTGCAAGGTGAAAATTCAGTGATCGGGAAAAATGAATACGCAGGAATTCGTGTGGGGCCCAAAGACACAACGCTTACAATCAAGGGCGATGGCTCGTTGGTTGCTCATGGTGGGGACAATGCTGCCGCTATAGGGGGTAGTGGAGTCGATGTCGTGGGTGAGGGCGGAAATATCGTTATCTGTGGTGGTTCTATAACTGCTGTGGGTGGCTTTAATAGTGCTGGTATTGGGGGTGGGTGTGGTTATTCTATTGGTAATATTACAATCTGTGGGGGCGTTGTCTCTGCGACGGGGCATGGCGATGCTGCTGGCATAGGTGGCGTTTATTATTATTCTGTCGGAAAAATTAATATTTGGGGGCGTGAAACTAAAGTTACTGCGACAAAGGGAATCGAAGCTCCTAGAAGTATTGGTGCTGGTAATAATGGCGAATGTGACGGTGTTGTTATTTGTGGACTTTCGCCTCGTTCTCGCGTTATCCAAAGGAGTCCTTTCGTTTACGAACCATCTTCGGTCAATATTTCCAAAGACAAAAATGGCGAATTTTACGCTGTTAAAATGAAATACGGGCTAACCGTTGACGATGTTGTATTCAATCGAGAATTTTTGACTCAGGGGTATTTCCCCATTGCGTTCCCGTTAAATGTGAATACGGAAAAATTGTTTAATGTGAAGTCCATTTATTCGATAGAATGGATTGCTATTGACGAAAACCGCAAAAAGTCCGTGGGCTTGAAAGAAATTTGGACACATGGTTCGCCTCATGTGGAATTGAAAGCGAATACTCCGTATATGGTGACGTTGTTCTTGTTGCAAAAGCCGATTGAAGGGGTTGCCTCCATGCCGTATAAGGAGACTCTTCCTGAAATAAATGGCTGGAAATACTATAAGACTTATGCGAATGGCGAAGTTTACCGCAAAAGAAAGAACGCTCCTGTTCCCCGAATGCTTGCGGATGAATATTTGAACTTAGCCGTGAGTCCGTGGCTTTATCCGATATCGTTTAAGGTGTTTTATAGACCAAACTCCGATGAAGCAATGGACGAAATCTCCTTTGCAATCCATTTCTTTTACGATAAAACAACGCTCCCCGCAAATAACATCGAAGTGGTTGTGGTGTAAAAACTACATCTCTTCCTACTGTCTACTTCCTACTAATCACTAATCACACCCTTTCTTCCGGTCTTGCCAAACGCTTTGATTGAACAGCTGGCCTTCGGAGAGTCCGTACTTTTCTTCGACGCCTGCTTTTGAAATGGCGGTGTCGATGTCGAGCTTGCCGCGGATGGCTTGCGTATAAATGTCAATCTTGCGACGAACGGATTCGGGTTCTTCGTCCAAAAGCTCCAAACGGTAGCTGCTCACGTTTTGTGCGATGAGCCTTGGCAAAAGCTTGAGGGCCGATTGCGGCTTGCCGACGAAGAGCGTGTTGCGGCATTCGGCATCGGATTGCAAGAAGTGGCGTTCGCCTTTGTGGTCGAGAATTTCGACTTTATGTTGTGTGCAAATCTTTTTGCATTCGGGGAAGCGGCGGCCTGTCGTGAGGGCACGTGCGAAGGCGCAGTATTCTGAGTGGAATGCGGGCATGTATTGGTGTAGCGCGAGTTCGAGCTTGCTTCCGTCGATGTTCTTGAGCAAATCAAAAAGCTGGGTGCTGTTGAGGTCCCATGACGGATGCAATTTTTCGAGGCCTTGAGCCAAAAGCCAATCGTAGCTTGCGCTGTTGGTGGCGTTCAAGCTGTAGTCGCCGACCATCGGGATTCCGGAATCCTTGAGGAGCGCGAGCGAACCGAGGTTACGCACGAGTGCAAATTCCGGCATGAGCGTGAGAATTTGTTTGATGTAATGGTTCTCGCCGGGCTTGTGGATGCGGAGGGTCGCGATGCCTGCTTCGAATCCGAGCTTGTGGATGCGCTCGAGCGGTTCGTCGTATTTCACGCCCCAGTCAAAATCCATGACGACTTTGTCGATGTCGAGCCCTTGAAGTGCGTCGATTTGTTCGGGACGTCGAACGAGAACGGTAATGTTCATGCGGCGGGGTGTCGCGCGGTTTTCGGTTGCGATTGCGGCGTTGTCGCTGTTGGATTTGCTCGCGACTTTAACGACGCTGTGTAGGAACGCGCGACCGTTGTCTGCGGAGGGGGCTAGTTCTTTCCACTGTAAGCGTTTTTCGTCAAATGCTTGTACGGCTTCTTGACGGAGCGTGCGTAAAACTTTGCCGGGGAGGAATGCGTTTGCTGGTAACTTGATTTCGAGCTTGTCGAGAACGTAGGCGGTTGCGGAGAGTGCCGAAAGTTCTTTCTTGGCGATGGTCTGGAGTGCATCGGGAGCGACTTCGTTGCGTGAGGCTTCGAGGATGGCTCCTTCGACGGTGACCGCGCGCGTCTCGTTATTTGCAGTGCGCTTTTCGTCTGCGGCGGCATTCGAGCTTTCGCAAATCGTGAGTTTGAGCGGTTCGCCAATTTTCCCTTCGATCGTCATGCATACAGGAATGTGTTTGGCGAAACTCTTGTCTGTAAAAGTCTTGTGGAGTTCTTTTTCGAGAGCGGGGGAGTCGTTGCGGTACGCCTTCATGCCGTACGTGATTTTGCGTAAGTTGAATTCGCGACCGAATTCCAGACGAACTTGCGACTTCCCGGCGCTTCCGCGCGCATTTTCTCTTGCATTCTTGGCGCTTCTTTTATCGTGCGCCGAAGCACTCCATGTTGCCTTATACAGCCTGCTTCCCGTTTGGCGCGGTTCGGGCTCTGCCCTATATTCTTCGAATAAAATCCCGTCGCCAGGCAACAATGTGCACGGAACAGGCTTGTCTTCAAGTTCCACAATCACGCCGCCGCGTTCCACCTGAACGACGGTTCCGATAAATTCACCATGGTGGTTCGAGAACGAGCCATCGACGAGTTCCTGGTGATTTACGCCATCGAGCCAGCCTGTATTGAGCCCGCGGGAGAAAAGCACTTCGAGTGGTTCCAAGTCCTGCGCGGTAAGCCCGGCGGCATTTTCACTAGCGTTCGTGCCGTCCACATTTGTATAGTTACTGTTGGCATTCGCGCAGTCCCCGTCAGTATTTGCATGTAACAAATCCAATGCTTTTCTATACGCATGCGAAACGGCGGCGACGTATTCCGGGCTTTTCAAACGCCCTTCGACTTTGAGCGATTCCACGCCGATTTCCCTAAGTTCTTCAAGCTTTGGGAGGGCACACAAGTCTCGCGTGCTGAATAGGTAACGCGCTTTCGGGTCTTTCCATTCCTTGCCGTCCACAAAAATGCGGTAGGGGAGGCGGCAGCTTTGGGCGCACTGCCCGCGGTTTGCGCTGCGACCGCCAAAGTTTTCGCTGGTGAGGCACTGGCCCGAGTACGAGACGCAAAGCGCCCCGTGGATGAAAACTTCCAGTTCCAAATCGGTAAGGCTCTTGATTTGAGCAATCTGCTTTGCTGAAAGTTCGCGTGCAAGCACGGCTCTTGAAAATCCGATGTCCTTGACCAAGTTCACGGCTTCGGAACTCGCGAGCGTCATCTGCGTGCTCGCGTGGATTTCCTGTTCCGGGCTAATCGCCTTGATGAGCCTTGCAAGCCCTATGTCTTGAATGATGAACGCGTCCGGCTTGAGCGCTATCAAGCGTTCCAAAAATTCTGGCAATTCCTGAATTTCACGCTCGAAAATGAGAATGTTCATCGCAAGGTAGGTCTTGACACCGCGAAGCCTTGCGTAACGGATCATCTCTTCGACATCTTCAAATGAAAAATCTTCGGTTCGACCGCGTGCGTTCCAGTGCGGCACACCATAGTAAACCGCATCCGCCCCGTTGTTGACGGCGGATTCCAGCATGTCGCGCGTACCGACAGGCAAAAGAAGTTCAGGATTGTTCATGAACGAAAAAATAGAATTTATGTAGCTTGTACAACGGGCCCCGGCACTTAGGCCGGGGTGACAATGCTGTTATGAAACAACGGGCCCCGGCACTTAGGCCGGGGTGACAATGCTGTTATGAAACAACAGACCCCAGAACAAGTCCGGGGTAACATTTTTGAAGTTCTGGAAGACTCATGTAAAGTTCGGTGCGACAATTAAGGAAATGTCACGCTTCTTCTAGCTTGTAGCCGAATTGCACGACGGAGCCGGTTTGCGTCTCGCGGAAAATACGCAAGTGGGCCAACCCCTCTAAAATTGCATTGTCGAGTGCGTCCTTGTTCGCTTGCTGATCGATTCCAAGAGAGACCGAGAGAATATCTTGCGACCCTTTGTAACCTTCATGGATAACTTTAACGTACGTGTATTCTTCATCCATTCGATGAATGGCTTCGTGAATGTGCTGGTCTTCGTAGTCCGGATCCGATTTAAGGTGAAATCCGGTTTTGTCCAGCGTGGAAACAGAACCGCAATAGCCGTTCTGTTTAAAATTAATCCATATTTGATCAAGCATCGTAATACCCCATATAAAAAATAATTCTAATTTTAACGCATGTTCAAAAAATCTTTTATTTTGTCGTCTTTTGTTTGCATTTTCATGCTTTTTTTGGCCGGCTGCTCCAATCAAGAAGCAGAATATAAAATTGCGACGCTTACGGAAGAGAATGCTCGTCTGGCACGTCAAGTTCAAGTTCTCAAGGCTACTTTGGATTCGTTGAACGCCCATAAAGAGGCCATGGACAATTCTCTTAAGTCTTTGGATATGAAATAAGTGCAAAAAACTTTCTTTTTTGGCATAAATTTGTCCATTTTACACTCGTTTCCGGTAAAAATTTTTATAAATTTGCGTCCGTGACTGGCCCCCGGTTTGTCGCCAAGGCGAAAACCAATCCTGCTTCCCATGTGAAGCCCTACGACCGTCAAGTCTCCAAGGAGGCGCTAGTAAGATGGTCTTTAATTAACTCGAATTCCGGTCACCCCGCATGTAAGTTATTTTCCAGCTTGCATGTGCGGTTCAACCCTTACTTTATGAGGTGCCCTGATGGAAATAATCGCTCTCGCACTTTCACTTGTTGCAGTGATTCTGTGCATTGTTATCCTGACTAAGGTCAACAAACTCCTTACCATGCTTCGTACTCCGATTTTCAAGAAGCTTACCCCGGACATGAACCTGAAACCGTCCGCTCGTCGCCCGATCAGCGCTCAGGAAATGGCTCAGCGTGGTGAACGCAATAACAAGGAAAATCGTCAGAACAAGGAACGTCCGGCTAACAACAATAAGGACAATCGCAACCAGCAGGCTGCTCAGGCTCCTGCAACACGCGATCGCAACGAACAACATCAGCGTCCGGAACGTGGCCCGCGCCGCGAACGCCGTCCGGAACGCCCGCATCGTGAAGCCAACGCAGAAGCTCCTGCCGCTTCTGCAGAACAAGCTGCCGCTCCGGTTGCACCGGCTGCACCGGCTGCTGAAGCCCCGGTCGCCGAAGCTCGTCGTCCGCTCGCTCCGCGTATTCCGGTTGAAACTCCGGCTGCTCCGGCTGTCGAAGCTGCCCCGGTCGCTCCGGTTGCCGAAGCCCCGGCTGAAGCTCCTGCCGAAAACGTCTTTGATCCGTCCAAGGTCCGCTATGGCCGCCGCAACGTGATCAAGAAGGCTCCGGAACTCTCCGAAGAAGCTTAATCTTCACGAAATTGCTATTTGCAAAAAGTTCCCAGTCCTTACGGGCTGGGAATTTTTTTGTATGCTAGACGTATTCGTCTTTATCAACGTTGCAACCATCGATTTTAGAATAGTCTTTTGTGGCGTTAGGCTCGAATGAACAATTTTTCATGTTTGGTGAAATGTAGGGAAAGGTTCGGTTGAATCTGCAATTTACATAAATTAGATATTTCTGATGAAATATGAACTTCTTCATCAAATTCTTGATTCTGGTATTTCTTTGTTGTAAATTTAAAATAATCTTTTACATGTTTTAAAACCAATGTTCTGGTAACAGAGTCGATAAAGAGAACGTCAATTCTTTCATCTCTTTTTTAGGTCTTGTTTTACAGATTGGGTGGTTGTTTCATTCGAATTTTAGGACAAGTTGTCAAATCGTCTTCAACAATTAGTATATTATAAACATGATGAAAAAAGTATTGATTCCAGTTCTCTTGTTTTTATCGGCGTCTTTTGCTCAGTTCTACTATACACCTTCGGCGCAAGAAGGGGGGGATATTTCGTCTTCGACGCAAACGGACAATTGTTCCGGAGATCTGGCAGAACTTGCGCTGCAAAAGCGAACCCTCGCAAAAAAATTCGCGGAATGCGCTGATAAACGTAGCCATCATACGATTTCAGTTCTGTTTTTCAGGGTTGCTGAATGGGAGTCTGGTGGCGATGAAGAACAGGAATGTTTTAAGGAATACTCGGAAGCGATGCTGTCCGCTTCGAGATGCCTCGAATCTACGCATCCCGAGGTTTCTTTTTTCTCGATTGATGAAAAAAACAGCTATCTCTTCGCCTGGACCAAGTTGACAAAGCATCCGAAGGCGCTAAACCAGTTGCTGCATTATATGCTTCATTACAAGCAGATTCAAGAACAAGAAAAAGATAAACAGGTTCTGGACCAGTTTAACACTTTTGACGAGGAACTTTCTTTGCGCTTCATTCCGCTTGAGGATATGGAAGAGACAATCGCTGAAATGAACGCTTCTCGTGAAGACAAGGACGTACTTTTGCTTTATTTCAAGTACCTCAAAGGAAATTCCGATTATCGTTTCCGTTGTTTCGTAAAATCTTCATCTTCATTTATTTGCGATACCACTTGGCTTGGCGAAGAAAAAAATGCATTCTTGAAAAAATATCTGAAATCGGACTTTCGTGAATTTGTTGAAACTCAAATTGTTGGATTTACAAGTTTGACGAAAGAGGAAAAATTGCAGAAAAAAGCAGAGAACCAGTTGGTTAAGCAAAAGAAGCGCGAACAGGAAATAGCCCAAAAAATTGCAGAACGCGATGTCTGGGTTGCCTTGACCGGAATCGCCATGTTTGGAATCCCTGTGATTGGAACGAGTGGCTTTGATGATAATTACGACGTCTCGAAAATGTTCGGTATTGCGCTTAGGGCTAGTTACCGTAGGGCTTTTTTCCAGTACCAGTATAATTTTGCGCCGGGAGACAACAATAAGGGCGGTTCCATTTCCCAGAAATCCTATTCTTTGTTGGGCGGTGTCGCGATTGGCCCTAAAAAGTGGTTTACGATAGATTTGTTGTTCGGCTTGTCTTACATTGATTCTTATCCAAAGAACGAGGGGATATCTCGTGCCGACTTAGATTACAGCTCTTGGGCTCTTGCCGTTCAGGGAAACTATTATTTCCCGATTTCGGATTCCTGGGATGTCGTTGCCTTTGCTCAGGCGAGGATGAATTACGTCGATAACCATTGCCGAAATGAGTATTTGGAGCCTGATAACTACGGTACTCGTTGCCGTGATCCTTATAACGACGGAAGTACTGGTGCTTCTTCGTGGGATGGGATGCAGTGGACATTTAGCTTGGGTGTCGGAGTCCGTTTCTGGAAACCGAAGCCGGAATCTTGGTACTAAGGAGTTTATATGAAATTTGGAATTTACTTGTTGGCGGCGTTTTCGTTTATATTTACAAGCTGCAGTAGCCCGCGGATGGCTGTCGCCCCTCAGTGGAAAACAGCTCCCGAGCGGTTTACGGTAATTATTTCTGAACCGTACGTTGCCAATTCCGATGATGTCACGGATGATTTTGGCGATGCTGAAACCTTTAGACGGTGGGTGGTGACATATTTAGCTAATGCTCTTTCGGAATATTCGAGAATACCACATTCTGTCAAGATGGTGGATGATGCCATGTTTGTGATGTCCCCGTTACCGTTGGGTGATGGTTATATCGATGTCCCTTTTCCGGTAAAAGAAAAATGGGAGGAAATTCCGGGGCTAACCATATTGGTCCATCCATTGCACTTTTGGCGTCACGAAAGCAAGTGTCATAACCGTGATGGCTGTATCGGCAACAAGAGCATAAACCTTAAAGTTCATTACACTATAGTGTCTCTCGAAAATCCCAATGAACTTGCAGTACTTGCTCATGGTGGTGCTTATGATGAAAGTTCATTTACCTTTGCGATGACGAAAGGCAACTGGGAAAGCGTGGTTGAAGGAATCGCCAAAAAGCTTGTCGAAAATACTCCGTTAAAATGGTAAACAAGTTCTTGGCTTTTAGAGGTTGCTTTCAACGTCTAAAAGCCACTGCGTCGTGGCTGTAGTCAATGTTTTTTCAAGAAATAGTCGTGTCGAAAAACGGTTTAGCTTTTTTTCCGTGTGTGAAAACTATATACTTTGTTGTAATACATACTAAATCGAAAAATTGAGTTTTTTTTATGTAAAAATGGATGAAAAATCACCCCAAAATGCATAAAAATTGCCTCTAAACGCCTTTTGAGGGCGAAAAATGATTCAAAAAAGCCCTTTTGGGTGCAAAAATTACATAAAAAATCGTTAAAATTGCATTTTAGTATGTAATGAAAAAAGTAATGGTTTCCCAATTACATACTAAATGGATGAAATTGGTTTTTAGTATGTAAGGAAAACATCTGTAGCAATATATTGCTTGTAAAATTTACTGCGATAGTTACATAGGAGGGTGAAATGAATGTAAAAACCGTTTCCAGAATAATTTGGAATTTGTATTTTGCCGATTTTGACGTTTAAATCTTCGTTTTTTGCGGCTCCTTTCATCTTTCGAAAAAATGTCATAATATGTCAGCTGATGAATCTATATTTGAAAATGACCTAAACGAGGTGTTCCTTATGCAAAAAACATTATCGCAAAATCAAATCAAGCAGGTTCTCTCCTCGTCCAATCCCATTGCAGAAATCGAATTGCATAAGGATGAGGTCTTCGACTTTATTGATCGTTACATGGTCGGTTGCGAACATAAGAATTTTCATTGCGAAGGCGATGTCTGGGAACATACGAAACTTGTGATTCAGAATGTCGTTGCAGAAGAACACGATTGGATTGACGTGTTGGCTGCGTTGCTTCATGACGTTGGAAAGAAAGATGCTCTAGAACGCAACAACGGCAAGAATATGCATGGGCATGAAATTGAAGGGGCCCGCATTGCTTTGGAATGGCTTGTGAAGATGCGCTTTGAGCGAGAAACCCGCAAGCAGGTTCTTTGGCTTATTCGCAATCACATGAAAGCTTTGGATTTAAGGGTTATGCGTTCCAAGTATGATATTTGGCTGTTGCTGAGTCATCCGTTGTTCGGACGGTTGCGGCGCCTTGCTCGTGCCGATTGCAAAGCAACTTTGGACACTGAGGGGAATCCTCGCGATGACTTCGAAGAAATCTTGAAACGCCCTCTTGTTGCGGAGTGTCTTGAGAAAGAAATGCCTGTCGCAATTGTTAAAGCTGAGGATTTTGCATCGCAAAAATGGGATGATGTTCGCTTGAAAAATGCACTCGCTTTATGCCATAAAATGCAAATCAATGGGGGAGTCCTCTCCAAAGAAAGTTTAATTCGTGCCGTCATCAAAACTATAGGAGGTAACAATGGTTGATAACTTCAAAATTATCCGTTCGATGCTCAAGTTCGAAAGTCCTGGCGACTGCTATTACGTTCAACTGCTCCGCAGGCAAAGCGATGACCCGAAAATTGGAGGCATTCCTGATCCGGCGTATCACGGGAATATGCATAGTCGTTCCATCAAGGATTATTTTATTTCGTCGCTAGCGCATTTTGACGAAGTCGAACAGGAAATCAAGACGATTTGCGATGTGTTCAATGTGCGTGCCTACATCCGTTTGAACAAGCGAACGTTCAAGGATATTTCGATGGTCATCTTCAAGCATATCACTGAAGAAATTTGCTCTGGCGAAACGTTTGCTCCGCCGCTTCATTTGGTGGCACGGGCCGCAGGCCGCGCCAATGGTGCTGGCAAATCGAAAACTTGGATTGTCGATATTGATGCGGAGTTTGTTCCGTACAAGCAGACGATTCGCGAAATGGTCGAAAAGTGCGAACCGTTCCAGCCTTCAAATGATATCGTGGAAATCCAGACGAAAAACGGATTCCACTTGATTGCGAAGCCGTTCAATACGTCAAGAATGGATGAACTTTGGCAATCGTTCTGCTTTGAAAATAAAATAGATTTGCCGCGATTTGACATCCATAAGGACAACCCGACGATTCTGTATGTGAAGTAGAATAAAAAAATTCCGCCTTGTGGGGAAAAAAACACCCCCGGCGCAGTTCAAACGGCCGGGGTGACTTTGTTCGTAGAAATGTCGTTTACTTCGAGAGCTTTTCGGTGAGGCCCATGAGCATGTTCAAGCCAACGGCGTCCATGGCGGTGCTTGCGCCGCCCTTGGAGTCTCCAGTCATCATGATTTCCGGGACGAGCGGGTGTGCGGACTTGGCGAGCGCTTCTGCAACGCCGACTTTTGTCTTGTAGTCCCATTCGGCGCGTTCTTGCGGAGTCAAACCGGCGCTGACGAGAGCCCTGTTGGCGGCTGCTTCAGCTTCTTTTTCGGCTTTGATTTTCTTTGCGACTTCGAGAGCCCTCAACGCTTCGAGGCGGGCCACTTCCTGTTCCTTCTGAGCTTGGAGAACGGCCACGTCGCGTTCCTTTTCGGCCTGCGTCACAGCCTTGATCTTTTCCACTTCCTGATCGGCCTTGGCTTGTGCGATACGTGCCTTACCTTCGGCTTCGGCGGTGATGGCGGCCTGCTTTGCGGTTTCTGCTGCAGTTGCATTAGACACGCGTTTCATTTCGCGGTCCTTCACGATGTCGAGCTGCTGTTGAGCCTTCTGGTCGAGGCGGACATTCTGGATTTCAAATTGTACCACCCTGATGCCGTAAAGGCGGAGTGCAGAGGGCTTTGTCAAGATGCGGTTGCCATTCGAGTCCAATTTCAGCTTCGTTACCTTGTATTCTTGCGTCTCGGCCTTCTTGATAATCTTTCCTTCGGAATCAAATTCATCTTCACCGGCCTTTTCGGTAAGCACTTCGATGGTGGTGAGGTATTCGCCTTCCGTGAGCTGGTCTTCGGCGATTCTTCTGAATTCTGCAATCTTTGTCACCTTGGCTTCTTCGGCGGTGAAGAGCGGTGCGGTTTTCCTAACAGCCGAAAGCACGGAGTTTCTGACAAGGTCATGCTTGAGCTTCTTGTCGGAACGTTGTTCGCGATGTATCTTCACGAGGTCATCGCAGTCCGTCGGGAGCTGGTATTTGAGGTAGCCGCTAATTTCGGCGTTTGCGTTTCGGGAAAGCGTTACGGAAATATCGTCTTCGTCATCGTCGCCGCCTTCCCAGCCTTCGCCCTTGACCTTTTCGGTAGAGGAATTGAAATAGAAGTCCTTGGTTCTGTCGTAGGAGTAGATGCTTGCAAATCCCTTGAAGTAGAACCCGGCGTGGTCGATACAGGAGAGCGTGCCGAACGGAGACTGCTTGACGAGCAGCTGTGTCGCGCTATTGTAGCCGACGTTACACTTGAACAAGACAATCGCAATGATGACGATTCCGGCAACGATGGCTGCCTTCATGTAGTTTTTGGATGCATGCGTGTTGGATTGTGTGTTTTGTTGTGTTTTGGATTGTATGTTGGCAGGTGTTTTGGATTGCGTTTCCATTGTAAGTTCCTTCTTTTGTTTATGCGATAAATATAAATATTCAAAAAGATTTTTTAAAATGTGTTTCTTGAAATTATAGAACAACGTCATGACGGATCGATGGCGGATTGGGTTTGTGATGATATCGTCATCTGTTCCTTTTCACGTCGCGAAAGGGGCTTTTTGGGCGAAAAATGCTACCAAAAATAAGAAAATCGGTGTTTTGGTAACATGATTTTTGGATAAATTAAACAATTTCGGGCGAAAATGTAGGGTTGTCGGGTGGTGTGTGTTACCAAAAGGAATAAAAATTCGTGTTTGGTAGCATAAAATCGATTCGTTTCTGCAAATGTATGATAGACAAAGTAAAAAAGATGATACCAAATCAGCAAAAAAAAGAAATTTGGTAGCATAAAATCGTAAAAAACGCAAAAATTCTGTGTGAACGTGCATGACAGCGCGGATTTACTGCACGATGATCAAGCTTACCGCACGACAAGCGCGGCGAGGGCGAGTTCCTGGCTCATGCGGGTGGGGCACTTGCCGCTTTTCATTTCGTAATTGAGGTCGGCGAGGCGGCGCAGCACGCGGATCAGGAGCGGCTTACGCCAGCGGCGGCAGCATTCGGCGGCTTGGCCTTTTTTCACGAACATGTAGTAGTTCTTGCCGATTTTCTTGGCGGCTTCTTCGGGCGAAACGCCCTTGGCGGTAAGCGAGGCGTAGTTCAAGAGCGAGAGCGCGTAGCTGTAGAGCGTGTTGGAAATGCGGATGGCATCGACACCGCTGTTCAAAAGTTCGTTCAGCTTCTGGACGTAGGCTTTCGCGTCTTGCATCCCGAAGAACCCTTCGATTTCGTAGGTGGGGATGTCGCGCTGGGAGACGACCATCGTTTTCACGAGGTCGATGGTAATTTTTTTGCAATCGGGAGCGTAAAGCAGAATCTTTTCGACTTCTTCGCACACGAGCTTGGTGTCGTTGCCCAAGGCTTCGGCGAGGTACTGCGATGCCGCAGGCTCGATTGCCTTGTTAAAGTGCGTCGGAACGACGGCAGAAATCCAGTCGGCCATTTCGTATTGCTTCGGCACGTCGTATTTTTCGACTTTGCAGACCTTCGAAAGCGCCTTGTAAAGTTCGCTGGAGGCGAGGAGCGTCTCGAAGTCAAAAAGCACTTTGCCGCTTGCCGCATGGGGAATCCATTTGGCGATTGCCTTGCAATCGTCTGTTTTCATGGCTTCGGCCTTGCGTACTACAATGACTTGTTCCGGCGAGAACATCGACACGGAATCGCACGCTTCGATGATGACATCGGAGATGGATGCGATGTTGGTGTCGGTGGCGTATAGCACCTGTTTGGCCATCGGATCTGAAATCCGGTCGCCAAGAGTATCAGCGAGGAACTTTTCTATCCGCTTGTCCTTGCTGAACTGGTCTTTGCCGATGAGCGTTACGAACATGGAATGTTATGGATTACTTGAAGTCGATGATTTCGAACTGGTTCTTGCCCTTCGGGGTCACGACTTCGACGACATCGCCGCGTGTTTTGCCCATGAGGGCTGCGCCGATCGGGCTCTTGAAGCTGATCTT
>JAEEGJ010014109.1_pt1 | contig 19088 bp, 10 predicted proteins | sample 8958761 | NCBI WGS metagenome assembly JAEEGJ01 (sample SAMN16246546, study PRJNA631951) | gut metagenome | biome: gut microbiome; feature: rumen; material: RS-attached | host: Bos | place: Iran: Karaj | collected 2018-10 | reverse complement strand
CGGGTTTTTGCGGGTGTATTGTATTCTTTTGAAAATGTCGCGCTTTTAGGCGAGGAGTGAGTCGGCTCCCCGCCGTTTCTTTTATCGGCCAGAACCGCTCCCACGAGAGTGAACTCGTTCACTTTCAGCATGGAGCGACAAGATGGCAAAGAGTTCCAAAAGCGACAAGTTTACTTTTATCGACTTGTTTGCTGGAATTGGCGGAATGCGTATAGCATTTGAATCTGCAGGTGGAAAGTGCGTTTACACAAATGAATGGAATAAGTTTAGTCAAAAAACATACTTTGACAATTTTGGTGACATGCCCGACGGAGATATTACTAAGGTTGACGCGCAGACAATTCCCGATCATGACGTATTGGTAGCAGGCTTTCCGTGTCAACCATTTTCTATTGCTGGCGTTTCTAAGAAAAATAGTTTAGGAAGGGCAACAGGCTTCGAGGATAAAACTCAAGGAACTTTGTTCTTTGATGTTTGCCGTATTATTAAGGCGAAACGTCCAAAAGCGTTTATGCTTGAAAATGTCAAAAATCTTTGCAGCCACGATAAAGGCAATACGTTCAAAATAATCCAAGAATCATTAGATGAACTAGATTACGAGATTTTTTATAAAGTCTTAGACGGCCAGAATTTCGTTCCACAACATCGTGAACGTATTCTCATTGTCGGTTTTGATAGACAAAGGTTTAATACCCCAATAGATTTTAAATTTGATATAACTCCAGTAGAGCCGAAACCAACTATAAAAGACATTCTTGAAAAGAAACCTGATTCGAAATACACTCTTTCTGACAAATTGTGGAGTTATTTACAAGCGTATGCAGCAAAACACAAAGCTGCCGGAAATGGTTTCGGCTATGGAATAGCTCCGTTAAATGGTGTATCACGTACCTTAAGTGCAAGATACTATAAAGATGGTTCGGAAATTCTCATTGCACAACGAAATAAAAATCCAAGAAGATTGACACCGCGCGAATGCGCAAGATTGCAGGGCTTTCCGGATACTTTCAAAATAACCGTTTCCGATGGACAGGCGTATAAACAGTTTGGAAACTCCGTTGTTGTTCCTTTGATGGCTAGTGTCGCGAAACTGATTGCGGAGAGATTGAAATCAAATGCAAAATAACGCCTCTGACGCTATTAAGGTAGTTACTTTGGGACAAAGAACATTTTGTAAGTTCTTGTCGGCAAATGATACAGACCCTAAACAAAGCCATCAAGCGGGAATCTATATTCCGCAAAACAGTTTTTCTATTCTATTTGATTCTCCAGGAATAAAAGGAGACAATAAGGATAGATTTGTTTCTGTTTATTGGCATTATGAAGAAGAATACATCTCTGATGAAGTGCGCTTCATCTATTATGGGCGGAATACAAGAAACGAGTACAGAATCACGCATACACCGTTTTTTAAAACTGAATATACAGGAGCTCTATTTGTATTCACCCAATGTAACGAAGAAAATTACCAGGCTTTTATTTTAAATACAGATGACGAAATAAATCAATTCTTGGACGCATTCGGCCTCTCTCCGCATGAAACAAATTGCTTGATAGATGGTTGTAAGCCAACAAGCGACAACGATTTGATAAAGGCGTTTATCCAAGATATAGATGACAAGGGAATTGATTTTCCCGATTCAAAAAGAATGTCTGCTGCCGCAAGGGATATTTGTGATAAAACAATTTCTCCTCAAGCATTGATTTTGACAAACCCAGACAAAAAAATTTTAGACTGGACTGATATGGAATACAATATTTTCAAGGCAGTAGAGTATTCTCGCTATGGAAATATTGTTTCACAAGGTTTTCCATCGGTTGATGAATTTGTTGACATGGCAAACCAAGTCTTGAATCGAAGAAAAAGCCGAGCAGGAAAAAGTCTTGAGCATCATCTTGCCGCAATATTTGATGGAAACCATTTGCCATTTGAGGAACAGGTAGTGACCGAAGGAAATAAAAGGCCTGATTTCATATTTCCATCGAAAAAGGCATACCATGATTTGACATATCCAGCAAAGAAACTGATTTCTCTTGCGGCTAAAACAACTTGCAAAGATCGTTGGCGTCAGGTGCTTAACGAAGCGGATAGGTTGAAAGACGATTATAAATATCTATGCACGTTGCAACAAGGGATTTCAATTGCTCAATTAGATGAAATGCAATCCGAAAAAGTTAGGCTGATTGTTCCGAAACCGTATATAAAGACATATCCAGAAGAACGTCGTGATGATATTTGGTCTCTGGATAAGTTTATCGCATACGTGCGGGAAACAGTTGCTTAAATGATTTAGAACTTTTCAAAAAATTCCCATGTGGCTTGCGGCACCCAGGACTGCTGCTGGCCGGGGTCCTTGTGGTCCCAAATGTGGCCGCCGCTCTGCGTGCACCAGCGAACGGGGAATCTTTCCTCGACGGTCGTGTAGTCGTAGCACTTGTGCGGGGCGTTGCGTTGGGCTTCTTCGGCGCGTTCGTTCTTCGCCTTGCCGCCTTCGGAGTTGAGCGTCAAGATGATGTCACGCGCGTTCCTGCCCATTTCAGGGGTGCACATGCCATCATCGAGGCCGAGCACACCCATCCAGCCGATTCCCATTTTCTTGCGCTGCGGGAGCCAGATGTTGCGTTCCGCGGTTTCGTAAACGGCCACTGCGCGGAGCACGTCCTGGTGGTTCCACGAAAGGCCATTGCTGAACATGGCGCCGTAGCTGAATCCCGTGGAAAAAACGCGGCTCGAATCGATGCAGAAGTTTCCTTCGAGGTATGCGAGGAGTTCGTCAAACAGGAGGTAATCATCTTGTCCCCAGGGCAGCTGGTTTCCATTGCCTTCGGGCGCAACGAATATCGCGGTTTCGTTCTTGTCAATCCACTTGAGGCCGTGATAGCCTTCGTCCTGCACGGCGCTTGCTGAACCGCCCATGCACTGCATTCCAAAAATGAGTTTGTACGGTTTGTTCTTGTCGTAACTTTTCGGCATGTCGATGCGCACGGTACGCACGCCCTTGCTCCACCTAAAGTCAATGTAGGGTTTGTCGCCACGATACTTGTAATCAAGCTTAGTGTCCTTGCCACAACCACGGGTAGGAACCGGATCGTTCTTGAGGCCCCATCCGTATTCGTACTGCGGCTGCGGCGGAGCTATTTTCTTGAGCGTAAGCGCAAGATTCGTGTCAAGATTGTCGAGCTTTACATTGAGGGTGTCGAAACCGTCGGCAACAACGCGCAGATTGTCCGAATCGCCCACCTTGAGAAGCGCCTTTGCTCCGGACTTCGCGCCGAATGCCGTATTGAAACTTCCATCGGCGATAAACTGGAACGTTTGCGAAGCGCTACCTACGCGGACGCGCGCGAAGTACTTGCCCTGCGCTTTCACGGAAGACTTCATGTCAACCGTTCCCGAGCCGTAGAGAGTTTCATTCAGCAGGCGGTTTCCGAACATGTCGAAAATCTGCACCTGTACCGGGGAATTTTTCCCCTGCGAAAACGATAGGATGCCGTTGTTCACGGAGAGAAATCCGACCGAGGCCTTGTTCGCCAGAGCCTGCAGTTCTTCGTCCTGGTGAATCGTGAATGCGCCTGAGGCATCTGTTTTCGCATTGAGGCCTTTTTGAACAAGCAAGACATCTGCGCCTCGGACAGCCTTGCCGCCATCGTCGCTCACCTTGCCTGTCAGGGTAAACGCATTCGCCGTCACGACAGACAACGCCATAATAACGCCAACGGACACACCGGTCCATAGAGCATGATTCATAAAACCACTCCTTTTTGATTTTCTATTCCAGAAAATACTTTCAAAAAAAATGTTCCGCTCGCATGTAAACTTTTTTCCGTTGACATCGCTGTCCACAAAAAAATTCTATGTTCTCCAATATGCTTATCAGGCAATACAACGAAGTGGACCTTGCGGCAATGATCCGCATCTGGAACGAGGTGGTGGAAGAAGGCATCGCCTTCCCGCAAGAGGACTTGCTCACGCCCGAAAGCGGCAGGCAGTTCTTTGCCGCACAGACTTACTGCGCCGTCGCCGAAGAGGGCGGCAAGATTTTCGGGCTGTACATACTGCACCCGAACAACGTGGGCCGTTGTGGCCACATTTCAAACGCGAGCTACGCAGTCGCCTCGGAATCCAGGGGCAAGCACATCGGCGAAATGCTCGTGAAGGACTGTCTCGAACAAGCTAAAAAGCACGGCTTCGGAGTCTTGCAGTTCAATGCCGTCGTCGAAAGCAACACGCATGCGCGGCACCTGTACGAACGCCTCGGGTTTGTCCAGCTCGGAACTATCCAGAAAGGTTTCCGAATGAAGGACGGGCATTACGAAAACATTTGCCCGTACTATCACGAACTGTAATTCTCTTCCGCAAAAAAACAAGATTACTTTATTCGTCACACCCTGTCCTTGCGCGGCAGGGATTTTACGTTTTTTGGATATTATTCAATAAACGAAAAACATTATCCGTAAAGCCAGCGCAGTTTTCTTTCATTTTCCCCGCGATTTCGCCGTTTTTCGCGAAATTTCGCACATTTCTCTTTTTTGGCACGCTCTTTGCATAGAGGGGGTGAATTCCAAAATTCCTTGGAATCTAACAAGGACAAAAAAAATGAAACTCGTTACGGCCTACATCCAACCCGAACGACTGAATCTCGTGAAGCAAGCGCTTTACGAAAACAACATTTTCAAGATGTCAGTTACCAACGTGCTCGGCTGCGGCCAGCAGAAGGGCTATAACCAGCGCTTCCGCGGCGTGGTGACCGAGGTGAATTTGCTCAAGAAGATTTGCCTCAAGATTGCGGTGAACGATGACTTTGTGCAGCCATGCATCGACGCCATCATCAAGGGCGCGCGCTCCGGCGAAATCGGTGACGGAAAGATTTTCGTCACAAGCCTTGAACAGTGCATCCGCATCCGCACCGGAGAAACGGGCCCGGAGGCAATCGGTTAGACGAAAGAAAGGCGTTTCGCGCCTACAGACGAAAGATCAATCAAAAGGATTTAAAGAATGAATGAAGTTACACAAGTCGTACCTGTCAGCGACGCAATCTTTATGACAGAAAACATCTGGATCATGATCAGCGCCATGCTGGTGTTCATCATGGGTCTTGGATTCGCCTGCGTTGAAGCGGGCCTCGTGCGCGCCAAGTGCGCTGCCAACGTCGCCTTCAAGAACATCGCGGTCCCCGCCATAGGCATCACGATGTACGCCCTGCTAGGCTTCGGCCTCATGTATCCGGGAACCTTCAACGGGATTCTCGGTTTCGCGGGCTTTGGCATTGGCGACTGGGCCAACCCGGCAAGCTTCACCTCTGCCTACAACGGCCACTTTACTTTGTTTGCAGACTGGCTTTTCCAGGCAATGTTTGCAGCAACCGCAGCAACGATTGTCTCGGGTGCCGTGGCCGAACGTGTGAAACTCAATTCCTTCCTGGTCTTCACCATTGTCTACGTGGCTCTCGTCTACCCGATTGTGGGTAGCTGGACATGGGGCGGCGGCTGGCTTTCGACCATCGGCAAGGCTGGTTTCCACGACCTCGCCGGTTCTACCCTCGTGCACTCCGTGGGCGGCTGGGCAGCACTTGCCGGCGTAATGATTCTCGGGCCCCGTATCGGCAAGTACGTGAACGGCAAGGTACACGCCATCCCGGCACACAACATCCCGCTTGCAACCATCGGTGTATTCATGCTGTGGTTCGGTTGGTGGGGTTTCAACGCAGGTTCCGCCCTCAATGGCGACCCGAAGGCCACTAGCTGGATTCTCGTGACCACGAACCTCGCTGCCGTCGCAGGTATCATTACCGCAACGCTCACGAGCTGGATCGTCTCGAAGAAGCCCGACGCCACCATGGCGCTGAACGGATGCCTTGCCGGCCTCGTGGCAATCACTGCCGGTGCAGACGTGGTTACTCCGCTCTCTTCCTGGATTATCGGTGCCATCGCTGGCGTACTCGTAGTCGGCGCAGTATTCATGTTCGATCGCCTTCACTTGGACGACCCGGTCGGTGCGCTCTCGGTTCACCTGGTGAACGGCGTGTGGGGTACGATTGCCGTGGGTATCTTTGACATGACGGGCGATTACAGCGTGCTCACTCAGCTCATCGGTGTTGCCGCCTACGCCCTACCCTGCTTCGCCGGCGCTAGCCTGATATTCTTCGTCATCAAGAAGACAATGGGCCTGCGCGTCACGGAAAGGCAAGAACTCCGCGGCCTCGACCAAAGCGAACACGGACAAGAATCCTACAGCGGATTCCAGATCTTCAGCAATATGTAGATTAGACGAAAGAATTTCTCTGTTGACTAAAATGCCCCGGGACAAATGTCTCGGGGTTTTTGCGATTTAGACTAAAATAAAAAAGCCTCGGCACGGAGGCATAAATACATACATTTTTTTTGATTAGATTTCCTTGAGCCAATCCCCAAAACTTGCGTCGCTGGGCATGCGCCAGTCGGCACGGGGCGACAGCGAGATGGTTCCGACCTTCGGGCCGTCGGGAATGCAACTGCGCTTGAACTGCTGCGTAAAGAAGCGCCTAATAAAGATGGCGAGCGCCTTGTCGATTTCTTCGTCAGTATGCTTGTTTGCAAATGCGTATTTCGCGAGGTAGCGGAGCTTTTCGGGAGCGGCCCCGTATTTCGCGAAGTGATAAAGGAAAAAGTCGTGCAGTTCGTACGCACCGAGAATGCTCTCCGTCTTTTGCGCAATCTGGCCGCTTGAATCGGCGGGCAAGAGTTCCGGAGAGACGGGCGTATCGAGGATGTCGCGGAGGACTGCGGCAAGTTCTGCGCCTTTTTCGCGGGTTTCAAGATGCGCACCGGTTTCGCTGGGGGCAAGATGCGTGCCGGTTTCGCTCGGGTTGTGAATTGCGCGGTCGGCATACCAGCTTACGATATGGCGCACGAGCGTCTTGGGAATATCGCAGTTCACCGCATACATGGACATGTGATCGGCATTGTAAGTGCTCCACCCGAGCGCAATTTCGGAGAGGTCACCCGTGCCGATAACGATTCCGCCTTCGCTGTTCGCAATATCCATCAGGATTTGCGTGCGTTCGCGGGCCTGTACGTTCTCGTAAGTCACGTCAAGTTTTTGCGGGTCGTGCCCGATGTCGGCAAAATGCTGGAGGCATGTCTTCTGGATATCAATGGTGCGCAGTTCCACGCCCAGGAGTTTCGCGAGTTCAACTGCATTGTTCCTGGTGCGATGTGTTGTCCCGAATCCGGGCATAGTGAGCGCAAGGATTTCTTTTGCGGGGCGTTTCAGCAGCTTGAACGTTTCCGCAACCACAAGAAGCGCAAGCGTAGAATCAAGCCCGCCGCTCAGGCCAATTACAGCACGCTTGCTGCAGGTCGCCTCCAGGCGCTTAGCAAGCCCTGCGCACTGTATGTTAAAAATCTCGGTGCAAGATGTATCGCGGGTTTCAAGTGAGCCGGGAACGAAAGGCGTCGGCGAAACAAAACGGTACTGGAGCTTATCGCATGCGTGCAGGCTATCAAGAGTCGCCGCCCGCGCAATAATGGCACGGCTGTCAAAATCCTGGAAGCTTCCTTCACTCAGGCGCTGCATATTCAGACGCTCCACGTCCACATCGGCATACACGGTTTCGGTTTCCCGCGAGAACGGCTTGCTTTCGGCGAGCATGCTCCCGTTTTCTGCTATCATCAAATGACCGCTAAAGACCATGTCCGTCGTAGATTCGTGCACTCCGGCGGAGGCGTACACGTAAGCCGCCATGCAACGCGCCGACTGGTTCATCACCAAGTTCCTGCGGTAATCGCGCTTGCCTACCAGCGCATCGCTCGCCGAGAGATTCACGATGACGTTCGCACCTGCAAGGGCAAGTTCCGCGCTCGGTGGCGCAGGCGTCCACAAGTCTTCGCAAAGTTCCACGCCGATACGGACCTCAGAACCTTTGCTACAAGATGTGCAATTCGGATTATTAGATGTACAATTCAGACCGCCAGATGTGCGGCCGCTCACGGTGATGAAATTCGTGATAGGTACTTCGCCTGCGCCTTCTATCGCACACTTCACGATGCTAGCGGCACTCCCTGCCGAAGCGCCATACGCTCCGCGCAGTAAATCCCGCCCGCTCGAAAAATGCCGTTTCTCGTAGAACTCGCGCTGGTTCGGCAAGTGAATCTTGGGCGTAATCGCCACAACGCGACCGCGCTGCACAAAGGCGGCACAGTTATACAGCCTTCCGAATATGCGCAAAGGCAGGCCCACCGCAATCACGGCGTCGCTTTCTTTTAAGGCGTCCGCAATCCGCACCAACGCGCGAGTGCTGTTCTGCAGAAGCAACTCCTGGTGGAACAAGTCGCTGCAAGTATAGCCCGTAATGCAAAGTTCCGGAAAAACGACAAAAGCCGCCCCGTTAGAGGCAGCAATTTTCGCGCTCCTGATAATTTCTTCGGTATTGTAGGCGGTATCGGCCACCTTCAACACCGGAGAAACACATGCGAACCGATAAAATCCGAACATAGTGCCGCGCGCAGTTTATAACAGAAACCGTTACTTTAGCGCCGCGACTTTCGCCTTCGCGTCGGCCATAGCACGCACCACGAGGGAGGCGCCGTTCGCGCAGTCGCCCACCGCATAGATGTGTCGGGCCGGATCAGCGATAATCGCCGTACGCGGGGTAAGTTGCAGGCCCAGGTCATTCACGATTCCCTCGGCAGGCACACCGGTGAATCCCATCGCGAGCACCACCAGGTCGGTATCGATGACCTCGGTAGAATTCGGGACTTCGGCAGGCTTGAGCGGGCGACCCTGCGGGGACATTTCCCATTCCACGCGAACTGCTTCCACGCCGGCCACGCGACCGTCCTTCACGATGAACTGCTTGGAAGAAACATTCCAGCGACGCTCACCGCCTTCGTGCTGGGCGTAGCTCGTGCGCAGCATGTACGGCCAGTCGGGCCACGGCGTAGACGGGGAACGCTCCTCAGGCGGCTTGGGCATGAATTCCACCTGGAGCACGCTTTCGCAGCCTTCACGGATGGCCTTGCCCACGCAGTCGTTACCCGTATCGCCACCGCCAATCACCAACACCTTGCGGCCCTTCGCGCTAAACTTTTCGGGATTGCTTTCACCCGGCATTTCGGCACCATGCAGAAAATCGAGGGCAAGGAAAATTCCTTCGGCTTCGCGGCCCGGGATTTTCAAGTCGCGGGCATTCGGCGTTCCAATCGCGAGGAACACCTCGTCATAATTCTTGTGGACGTATTCCGCGGCAATGTCCTTCCCTATTTCGGTATTGTAGACAAACTTGATTCCGGCAGCTTCAAGCAGGGCAATACGCCGGTCGATAATGGACTTGTCCAGTTTCCAATTCGGGATGCCGTAGCGCAGCAGGCCACCCGCCTTCGCTTGCTTCTCGAAAACCGTGACGGCATAGCCCTTGCGGCGCAAGGCCTCAGCAGCAAACAGCCCCGAAGGACCAGAGCCGATGACAGCGGCAGACTTTCCGTTCGGTTCAGCCGTCGGGAGCACCACGCGGCCTTCCTCGAAAGCGGTCTCAATGATGAACTTCTCAATCTGGCGCACCATCACCGGGTCGTTATGCACGTTGCCGGTACAGGCGGATTCGCAGAGTGCGGGGCAAACGCGGCCCGTGAACTCTGGGAAGAACGCCGTCTTGCTGATGATATCGTAGGCACGTTCCGCATTCCCGGCAGCAATGGCCGCATTGAATTCGGGAACGAGGTTTCCGAGGGGGCAACCCGCACCATGGCAGAAGGGGATTCCGCAAGTGTGGCAGCGTTCCGCCTGGCCGATGATTTCGATTGAAGTGAGTTTGCGTTCGACTTCGTTGTTGTCCTTGACACGCTCTTCAACAGGGCGGTAGATGTCTGCGATTCGGTTAATTTGCTGCATTATGCCCTCCCCTTCTTCGCCAACGCGTTCCTGTAATCCACCGGGAATATCTTCACGAACTTCGGGCGTTCGCTGTTCCAGTTTTCCAGAATGCGCTTGCCCTTCTCGCTACCCGTCGCCTCAACGTGCTGATTGATGATGTCGAGCAGTTCGCTTTCGCTCTCGGTACCCGGAAGCACGCTTTCGAGGTCGGCGGAATCCACGTTGCAACTCAGGTCAAAGTGGCCCGTCTCATCGTAGACGTAGGCAAAGCCACCCGTCATACCTGCAGCGAAGTTCACGCCCACACGGCCGAGCACGACTACGCGACCGCCCGTCATGTATTCACAGCCGTGGTCGCCCACGCCTTCCGAAACCAGGAGCATACCCGAGTTACGGATACCGAAGCGTTCGCCCGCGAGACCGTTGATGAAAATCTTGCCCGAGGTTCCGCCGTAACCGATGACGTTACCCGCGATCACGTTATCTTCGGCCCTAAAGCTTGCATTGCTGGGCGGCCGCACGATAATCTTACCGCCCGAAAGGCCCTTGCCCATAAAGTCGTTGGCTTCGCCCTGCAAATCGAGGGTGATACCCGGAGCGAGGAACGCACCGAAGCTCTGGCCCGCGACACCCTGCAGGTGAATCTTGATGGTATCTTCGGGGAGGCCCTTCACGCCAAAGCGTTCATCCACCTCGCCGGAAAGTTCCGTACCCACCGTACGGTCGACGTTGTGCACCACCGTGCAGAGTTCCACGGTCTTGCCGCTCTTGAGCGTATCGGCCACGAACGGAAGGAGTTCACGACGGTCGAAGTTTTCAAGCGGTTCCTTCACGAAGTTCTTGTCGAAGGACTTGATGCCGCCATCAACAGTTTCGAAAATCTTGGAGAAGTCCAGATTGTGAGCCTTGTAGAAGGCAATCGCCTCGTCACGTTCCAGCAAGTCGCTACGGCCGCAGGCTTCCGCCAAGGAACGCAGGCCAAGGCTTGCAAGAATCTCGCGGACTTCATCGGCAATGAAATAGAGGAAGTTTTCCACGTATTCGGGCTTGCCCGCAAAGCGCTTGCGGTAGTCCGGATCCTGCGTGGCGATACCCATCGGGCACTGGTTCGTATGGCACTTGCGGTCCATCACGCAGCCAAGGCTTACGAGAAGGTTCGTGGCAAAACCGAATTCTTCGGCACCGAGGAGGGCGGCCACCACCACGTCACGGCCCGTCTTGAGCTGGCCATCGACCTGGAGTTTGATGCGTCCGCGCAAGTCGTTGAGCACAAGGGTCTGTTCCGCTTCGGCAATACCGAGTTCCCACGGGAGGCCGGCATGCTTGATGGAGGTAAGCGGAGATGCGCCCGTACCGCCATCGTGGCCAGAAATCAACACCACATCGGCATGGGCCTTCGCGACACCCGCGGCAATCGTACCCACACCCACTTCGGACACGAGCTTCACGGAAACACGGGCCTTCGGGTTGGCGTTGCGCAGGTCGTAAATCAACTGCGCAAGGTCTTCGATGGAGTAAATATCATGGTGCGGCGGCGGAGAAATCAGCGACACGTTCGGGATGGAGTGACGGATACGTGCCACGAACTCGTTCACCTTGTGTGCCGGCAGCTGGCCACCCTCACCGGGCTTTGCGCCCTGGGCCATCTTGATCTGCAAATCCTTCGCATGGCGCAGGTAATCGATGGTCACGCCAAATCGGCCCGAGGCAACCTGGCGAATGGCAGAACTACGGATATCGCCGTTAGCGGCCGGAGTATCGCGGTCAGGGTCTTCACCACCTTCACCGCAGTTGCTCATGGCACCGATGCGGTTCATGGCAATGGCAATAGTCTCGTGGGCTTCCGGGCTCAAGGAGCCAAGGCTCATGGCACCCGCCACAAAGTGATGGATAATCGATTCGCGAGATTCGACTTCGCTAATATCAATCGGGGTAGCCTTCTTGAACTTGAAGAGACCGCGCAAAGTTGCCTGACGTTCAGACTGGTCATTAATCAGCTTGCTGTAGACCTTGAACTTCTCGTAGTCGCCACCCTGCACCGCCTGGCGGAATGCGGCAAGCGACTGCGGAGTCCACAGGTGCTTCTCGCCTTCCTTGCGGAACGCATACTGGCCGCCAGACTGCAAGACCTTGCTTGCATCGGCAAAGGCAATCTTCTGACGCTCGCCCACTTCGCGGGCAATTTCTTCGAGGCCGATACCTTCGATGCGACTTGCCGTACCCGGCAAAAACTTCTCGATGAGTTCGTGGTTCAGGCCCACGGCTTCGAAAATCTGTGCACTGCGGTAACTGCGGAGGGTGGAGATACCCATCTTTGACATAATCTTCAAGAGCCCCTTATCGACAGCCTTTACATAATTTGCAGCAGCCGTCACCGGGTCCACATCCAGGTCGCCGTTGTGGCACATGTTGGTAATGCTCTCAAAGGCAAGATACGGGTTGATGACAGTGGCGCCGTAGCCGAGGAGCAGAGCAAAGTGCATCACTTCGCGGACTTCGCCGCTCTGCACAATCAAACCGATTTCAGGGCGCACGCCCGCTTCTACCAAGGCGCGGTTCACGCAAGCCGTCGCCAAAAGCGAAGGCATAGGCACGTATCCCCAGTCGATGTTCTTGTCCGAAAGCACGATAATATCGTAGTTGTCCTGCACGGCGCGCACGGCATCGCCGGCGAGGTTCTGCAGGGCAGCTTCCAGCACGGAGCCGTCACCGCCGAGCGGGAACTGCATCTTGAGCACTTTCGCCTTGAAAGCCTTATCGCCAATGTTTTCAAAGCGGCGGATTTCATCTTCGGTCACAATCGGGCGCGGAATCTTGATAAGGTGTGCCTGCTCCGGAGTCTCTTCCAGAATGTTGCCGTGGTTCCCGATATATGTCGTAAGGCTCATCACCAGCTCTTCACGAATCGGGTCAATGGGCGGGTTCGTCACCTGGGCAAACAACTGCTTGAAGTAGTTGAACAACGGCTGTGGCTTGTCCGAAAGCACGGCCAGCGCGGCGTCGTTACCCATGGAGCCAATCGGCTCCGCACCATTCTTGGCCATGGGCTGCAAAATGATGGAGAGATCTTCTGCAGAATATCCGAAGCGCTTCTGCTGCACCAGAATGTCGTCCGGAACGTCGGACGGGTTGATTTCACTGAAGAGCCCGCGAACGCTCATCTTGTTCTCGGCAACCCAGCGGCGGTAAGGCTTGGCACGCGCCACCTGCGCCTTCATCTCCGCATTCTTCAAGATGCGGTGATTTTCCAGGTCCAGATAAATGATTTCGCCGGGCTTGAGGCGGCCCTTTTCTTCCACTTCGTCATCGCGGAGGTCGAGCACGCCCGTTTCGGAGGCCATCACGAAAAGACCGTCTTTACACAGAGTGTAACGCGCCGGACGAAGGCCGTTGCGGTCGAGAATCGCACCCGCGTTTACGCCATCGCTGAACGCCACGGCGGCCGGGCCATCCCACGGTTCCATGAGCATGGATTCATATTCGAAGAACCCACGCACGTCGCGACCCAGGTAATGTTTTTTACCCCAGGCCTGAGGCATGAGCATCATCATCGCATGCGGAAGGCTACGACCCGCAGCGACGAGGAGCTCAAACATGTTGTCAAGGCTGGCCGAGTCACTCTGCCCCGCCGGAACAAGCGGCAAAAGCTTCTGCAGGTCATCGCCGATAATATCGCTCTTCAGGTGCGGTTCGCGGGCACGCAGACTGTTCAGGTTTCCGCGCAGGGTATTGATTTCGCCGTTATGAGCGAGGTAGCGGAACGGATGCGCGAGCGGCCATGTGGGGAACGTGTTCGTGGAGTAGCGCTGGTGAACAAGCGCAATCGGGCTCTCAAAATCGAGATCGTTCAAGTCCTTGTAGAAGCCCTCAATCTGGCTCGCCAGAAGCAAGCCCTTATAGACGATGCTACGGCGGCTGCAGCTACAAACATACAAGCCCTTGCAAGCCTTTTCCATCAGGCGGCGGGAAACATACAACTTAATATCGAACGCGCTGTCGGATTCAAAAGCGGAACCGTCGAAGAACACCTGACGGATATGCGGCAAAGTCTCGCGGGCCGTGCGACCGATCTTGTCGGCATTCACCGGCACCTCGCGGAAGTTCAGCACCGGCATGCCCTCGGCAGCGGCAATCTCCTTGATCTTCGCGTCAAAGGCATCCGCCGCAAGCGTATTCTCCACAAAGAACATCGCCACGCCGTAGCGGGCAGGGAGCTCAGGGTTCACCTTGCGGAAAAACTTGTGGGGCATCGAAAGCAAAAGACCCGCACCGTCACCGGTTTCCGGGTCTCCACCTGCTGCACCGCGGTGCATGAGCCTCTTCAAAACGGTAATGCCCTGCAGCACAATCTGGTGCGAGGCTACATTATTAATATTAGCGACCAGGCCGACACCGCAGGCGTCGTGTTCGTTCATCGGGTCGTAAAGAGCTTGAGCGTTCATACTCGTCCTTTCTTAAATTTGCGAATCATTCTCAAATCCGCGCATTATTCCTATTTTTGCGAAAAGGCTTTGCAAATTCCGTGCCAATTTCTGGAAATACCCGCCAATTATTGAAAAAGCGGAAAGAATATGTAAAGAACGAAAGAATATCGCTCAAACTACACGCCTCTATATTTTCACTTTTTGTAAAAAGAAATTCTGTGGTTACAATTTTTGAAAATAGTTCGTGCGGCGGCTAGAACCTTTTTCGACAGCTTCAGATTTACGTTTTCCGTAATAGTAGAGAGAAATTTTCAAATTATGGAAAGTCATCAATTTCTGTAACCGGCCTGCTTTTTGGATTTTTGCAGAATTTCGCCATTTTCACTTTTGGCACACATTTTGCAATAGGGTCTCCGAAAAAATTTCAAACTAGGAGACTCACAATGAGCAACGAATACAGGCTGAAGGCCATCAAGGAAATCACGAGCGAAGCCGCGGTCGCAAACATGCCCGCCGCACCCGCAAGTCTCGACTTTTACGGCGAGGACGTCTTTAACGCAGAGGCCATGCGCGCCTACCTGCCCAAGGATATCTGCAAGAAGCTTTTCGCCACCATCGACGAGGGCGCACCGCTTGACGCGAGCATCGCGAACGAAGTCGCACATGCCATGAAGAAGTGGGCCATCGACCGGGGTGCCACCCACTTCACGCACTGGTTCCAGCCGCTCACCGGTTCTACCGCCGAAAAGCATGACTCCTTCCTGGAACCCGAAAACGGCAAGGCCATCATGGCCTTCAGCGGCAAGAACCTGATCGTGGGCGAACCGGACGCGTCCAGTTTCCCGAGCGGTGGCCTGCGTTCCACCTTCGAAGCCCGCGGCTACACTGCCTGGGACCCGACCTCGCCCGCATTCATCAAGCGTCATGGCAACGGCGCCACGCTCTGTATTCCCACCGCGTTCTGTAGCTACACCGGCGAAGCCTTGGACAAGAAAACTCCGCTGCTCCGCTCCATTCAGGCCCTGCAGAAGTCCGCCGATCGCCTCATGGGTATGTTCGGCGTTGCCCAGCAGAAGGTCACCGTCACTCTCGGTGCCGAACAGGAATACTTCCTGATTGACAAGCGTTTCTACCTGCAGCGCCCCGACCTGTACCAGGCGGGCCGCACGCTGTTCGGTGCAGCTCCGGCAAAGCACCAGCAGATGGAAGACCATTACTTTGGTAGCATTCCGGCCCGCATTCTGAACTTCATGAATGATGTGGAAAAGGAACTCTGGAAGCTGGGCATTCCGGCCAAGACCCGCCACAACGAAGTCGCTCCGGCACAGTTCGAACTTGCCCCGATGTTCGAGGAAGTGAACCTCGCTTGCGACCATAATATGCAGATTATGGAAGTGCTCCGCCAGGTCGCCGACCGTCATGGCCTCGTGTGCCTGCTGCACGAAAAGCCGTTTGCTGGCATCAACGGTTCCGGCAAGCACAACAACTGGTCCGTGAACTACGGCAAGACGAACCTCTTGAACCCGGGCAAGGACCCGCACCAGAACGCCATCTTCCTCACCACGCTCTGCGCCGTGATTTACGCCGTCGATACTCACGCCGACCTGCTCCGCATGGCTGTTTCCGGTGCCGGCAACGACCACCGTCTCGGTGCCAACGAAGCGCCTCCGGCAATCATCTCCATGTACCTCGGCGACCAGCTTGCAGACGTCATCGACCAGCTCGAAAAGGGCGACCCGAAGTCCAGCAAGCAGGCTGGCGTCATGAAGCTCGGTTCCGACACGCTGCCGCCTCTCCCGCGCGACGCGACCGACCGTAACCGTACTTCTCCGTTCGCCTTCACCGGCAACAAGTTCGAATTCCGCGCTCCGGGCTCCAGCCAGAGCTGCTCCGAACCCAACGTCATCCTCAACACCATCGTGGCCGAAGCATTCGACATCATCGCCGACAAGCTCGAAAAGGTTCCGGCCGACAAGTTCCACGAAGAACTGCAGTCCTTGCTGCAGAAGATCGTGAAGGAACACAAGAAGGTTATCTTCAACGGCAACGGCTACACCGACGAATGGGTGGAAGAAGCAGCCAAGCGTGGCCTCCCCAACACCCGCACCACCATGGAAGCGCTGCAGGCCCTAAACAAGGCCGAAAACATCGCCCTCTTCGAAAAGTACGGCGTGTTCAACAAGCGCGAACTGGAATCCCGTTACGAAGTGAACCTGGAAGAATACCACAAGAAGATCCACATCGAAGGAAAGATTTCCGACGACATCGCTAAGAACGTTATCTTGCCGCAGGTGCTGTGCGCCTACAGCGCCGCCCTCAAGACCAACGCCATGGCCAAGGAACAGGGATTTGCCGCAGTGGATTCCTACGCTCAGGAACTCGGTGAAGGCTACAAGGCTCTCGCCTCTGCAATCGAGCGCATGGAAAAGGCCCTCGGCGAAAAGCACGAGAACATTCTCGAAGCGATGGCGGATCTCCGCGTGCAGGTGGACAAGCTCGAAAAGGTCATCCCCGACGAGAAGTGGCCGCTCCCGAAGTATAGAGAGATGCTGTTCATCTACTAACCCCCTTCATAAGCAAACTCCTCCTTATTGCTCAATAGAAACAAGGCCGTGCGTCCACAAGGTGCACGGTCTTTCCTTTGACAATAAACTTCTCGAGAACAAGCGTTAGTCGAATACCTTCTTCTTGCGCTGGTCACGGCCAATCAGCACGAGGCTCACGACCACACCGGCAAGCAGTGTCACCGAGGTTGCAATCCACGCGGTAGAATGCCCGCAGGTCACCTGGAAGAACAGCACCGAGAGACTCCAGCCGATAACCGTCTGGAATACCATCATGAGCGTCCCGTAAAAACGTCCGAGTTCGCGGAAGGCGGTTCCCATGGCGGCGAGGCACGGCACGTAGAGCAAGATGAACAGCAGGTAAGCCAGCACCTGGAAGCGACCGAGGTTGAAATGTGCCTGCATCGTCTTGTACGCACCTTCGTTTCCGGCACTTTCGGATTCATCGATGGCATCCTTGACGCCCAGCGGGTTCGCAATTGAGGTAAATACTTCTACCAAATTCGCCGGGACACTCACGAGAGCATCTTTCACGGTAGATTTCAGGCTAAAGCCTTCGTCCGTGGCAGTTTCTTCCGGGGCCGCGTCGGCAGCAGCAAGCGCGCCGGCCTCCCCCTCGTCGCCCGTGTCCTCGATGGCATACAGCGAATTGAGCGTTCCGACAATCGCCTCTTTCGCAAAAAGCCCCGTAAAGAGCGCCACCGAAGCGGGCCAGTTGTCGCGTTCAACGCCGAAGGGCTCGAACACGGGCGTAATCACCGTACCCACGGCGCTCAACACCGACTTTTCGTTATTGTCGTTACCGAAACTTCCGTCAGTGCCGACGGAGCCGATAAAGCCGAGCACCGTCACCATAATGAGCACGACCTTGCCTGCACGGAAAACAAATTCCTTGAGGCGGAGCCATGCGTGGCGGAAAAGGTTACGCACCTTGGGCAAATGGTAAGGCGGCAGTTCCATGATGAACGTCGATTCCTTGCCCATGAAAACCGTATGGCGCAAGAGCAAACCGTAAATCAACGCAATCACGATGCCTGTCAGGTAAATCCCGAACACGAGCGTCCCCGCGCTTTCACCGAAGAACGCCGCACCGAACAGCGCATACACCGGGAGGCGTGCGCCACAGCTCATGAACGGCACCAGGAACAAAGTAAGGAACCTTTCACGCTTGTTTTCGAGCGTACGCGTGCCCATGAGCGCCGGCACCGAGCAGCCAAAGCCCACAATCATCGGCACGAACGCCTTGCCCGGAAGCCCGAGGAACCGCATAAAGCGATCCGCTACGAACGCCGCACGCGACATATAGCCGGAATCTTCAAGGAACGAAAGGCAAAGGAACATGAAGAAGATGACCGGAATAAACGTCGACACCGTCTGGATACCCGTACCGATACCGTTCGCCAACAGCGCCACGACAACACCCGGCGCACCAATCTTCGTCAGAAGTTCCGTCATTCCATCCACGAAAATTCCACCGAACAGAATGTCGAAGAAATCAATAAACGCGCTGCCGACCTTCACCGCAAACCAGAACACCAGATACATGGCAATAAGGAAAAGCGGAATTCCCAGAATGCGGTTCAAAAAGAGCTTGTCGAGCTTGTCGGTTCGCGTGCGCTTGTTGGTGTTGTCGCGGATGACCGCCTTCGCGATGTCGCGGGCATAGGAGTAACGGGAATCAGCCAGCGCAAATTCCACCTCTTCGCCCAAGTCTTCTTCGATCTTGTCGTGCGGAATTTCGACACCGAGTTCATCGGCAAGTTCCAGCACGCGACCGCTATGTTCCAGGTACTGCACCGCCGTCCAGCGCGGGCTTGCGCCAAGCTTGTCGGCCACGGGCTTGAGCGGCACCGCAATTTCTTCAATCAGCTTTTCCAGGACTTCGGAATGCTTGACTGCCTTCGGGAGTGGCAATTCACGACTATTGTGCAGCAGCTTGTGCAAGTCGTTCACGAATCCTTCGCAGCTCTTGGGCGAAACCGCCGTGAGGCCAATCGCCGTCACGCCGAGGATTTCTTCGAGCTTGTGCAGGTCCACATGGATGCCGCGGCTCGCCGCGATGTCCATCATGTTCACCGCCAGGACCATCGGCACGCCCTTTTCCATCAGCTGGCTCGTGAGGAACAGGTTGCGTTCCAGGTTCGTGGCATCCAAGATGTTCACGACCAGGTCCGCTTCGCCCTTGAGCAGGTAATCGAGAGCGGCGCGTTCGTCTTCGGAATTCGCAAACAGCGCGTAGATACCCGGCAA
>JAEEGJ010014106.1_pt1 | contig 19092 bp, 17 predicted proteins | sample 8958761 | NCBI WGS metagenome assembly JAEEGJ01 (sample SAMN16246546, study PRJNA631951) | gut metagenome | biome: gut microbiome; feature: rumen; material: RS-attached | host: Bos | place: Iran: Karaj | collected 2018-10 | reverse complement strand
GTTGACTTTTTCGGTGTTGTCACCTAGTAAGTAAGCTTTAACCTCGGCCTCTGACAATGGCACTGGTTTGCTTCCTGGGCCAACGAAGCCTGTAACACCTCTTGTGTTTCTGACAACGTACCAGGTCTCGTCATTCATAATCATCTCAATAAGAACGTAACCAGGGTACATCTTTTTTGAAACTTGCTTCTTAACGCCGTCCTTGGTCTCGGTAACCTCAACCATTGGTACTCTAACGTCAAGTATCTGTTCCTCGAGCTTCTGTGTCTCGATTGCTTTTTCAATGTTTGTCTTGACTTTGTTCTCATAGCCTGAGTAAGTATGAACTACATACCACTTTGCCTCTGCCATATGCGATGCCTCCATTATAAACCAACTAGGATATTTACACCCTGCTTGATTACTGTATCCATAGCTACAATAATCAACGCTACAACTACTGACACAGCAACAACTGCTGCTGTTTGTTTTGACACGTCCTTAGGATCTGCCCAAACGATTTTGTTAAATTCGCCCTTGAGTCCCTCGAAACGTCCTGATTTAGTATTTTTTTCCTCTGCCATATTAGCACCTCCCGACTATTTAGTCTCTTTGTGCAATGTGTGTTTCTTGCAGAACTTGCAATACTTCTTGGTTTCCATTCTGTCTGGATGTGTCTTCTTGTCTTTTGTCATGTTGTAATTACGCTGCTGGCACTCTGTGCAAGCTAATGTTATCTTTGTGCGCACAACTTCCACCTCCGTAAAATTTCTATTCCGGTCTCTTTACACTCACTTGTCTTAGCGAACAGTGGACAAGGCGAAAAAAGAGCATAAAAAAAAGACCTGCTTTCTTAGTCGCTAGCTAAATTTATCACAGCTAGACTAGTCTGTCAAGTCTTTTTCCTATTCTCCCGAGAAAGCTCAGCCATTTAACGGGAAAGCAGAGCCCATGCATCTTGTATACGGGAAAACCCAGCCATTTAGCGGGAAAGCTGAGCCCATGCAAATTGTATACAGGAAAACCCAGCCATTTAGCGGGAAAGCTGAGCCCATGCATCTTGTATACGGGAAAACCCAGCCATTTAGCGGGAAAGCTGAGCCCATGCAAATTGCCTTCGGCAATGGGCTCGCTGTGGCAAGTCATTTTGCGCAAGCAAGCTTGCGAAAAATAACTTGCTTATCCCTTAACACCTCCAAGTGTTACGCCACCTACGATGTGACGAGAAAGAATCAAGTAAACTATAATTACAGGGAAGATTGAGAATGCAATCATCATATAAACCTGTCCCATATCAAACTTAAGGAAGTCAGCACTTCTTAGCTGTGCTATTAATATAGGAAGTGTTTTCTTCGCATCATCGTGAAGTACTAATGCTGGAGTGAAGTAATTGTTCCAGCTTGTTACAAAGCTAAATATCGCCTGAACAGCGATAGCTGGCTTCATAAGCGGTACTACAATCTGATTGAAGGTTCTAAACTCACCTGAACCATCGATTCTGGCTGCCTCAATCAACGAAAGAGGAAGTGTAGAGTCCATGTATTGCTTCATATAGAAGAATACTGCAGGCGATGCAATTGCTGGAACAATAAGCGCAGTCGCATTATTATCCAATCCAATCTTTCCAATCAACTGAATAAAACCAAGTGCAGTTACCTGAGTTGGAATCATCATAACCATGAGAATAAAAGTAAACATATATTTCTTTGCTTTAAACTCATAAGCATGAATAGCATATGCTGTCATAGTCGAGAAATAAGTTGCAAGCGCTGCTGTTGCAACAGCTATAAACAGTGAGTTAAACATACCACTCACAATCGGTTGTGATCCATTTTTAACATTGATCCAGTTTTCCAAGAAATGTGTACTTGGAAAAGGAGTGAAACCATCACTGAGCTCAGAATGGCTTCTGGTTGCATTTATAAATAACACATAGAACCAAAACAGGCACAAGAACGTAATTATTATCAATGCAATATATGCTATAAATCTTCTAGCGTGGACGGAAGCTCCTTTGTCCTTCTTTCCAGCTATACTGGTTGTATTTGCCATATTATCATCCTCTCTATCTTAATATAACTCTGTAGGACTAACGTCCATCCTTGTCCTCTTTGCCGGTGAATTTGAACACTATCAAACTCAATATACCTGTAATGATAAACATGAACACTGAAAGCGCACCACCAAGACCAAAGTTCTTACTAAACAGATGCTTGTTCAAGTACATAATCAATGTCATTGAAGAACGCATCGGATCACCCGAACCATTTGTTAGGACTTGTGGTACATCGAACATCTGCAATCCACCGATAAGAGATGTAATCATAACATAGATAAGAATTGGCTTTAATAAAGGTAATGTAATTTTATAGAAAATCTGAGTGGAGGTAGCCCCATCTACCTGCGCTGCCTCAAAAAGGGATGGGTCGATACCCATCATTCCTGCCATCAGAAGAATAGTCGTATTTCCAAACCACATCAAGCAGTTCATTGTTGCAATCAAAGAACGAACTGACCATATATGGCTCATGAATTTGTATGCGTGACTAATAGCGCCTATCTGCATCAAGATTGAATTTACTGGACCGCTATCTGCGAACAATGTGAAGAATAACATTGCAAAAGCAGATGCCATGATTAGATTAGGCAAGTAAATAACTGTCTTAAAGAAAGTTTGACATTTTAATCTTAATGATGGATCTGTAAACCACGCCCCCAATAATAGCGAAAGTAAAATTTGTGGCACAAATCCCATAATCCACATAATAAGTGTATTTTTTAAATATAATGGCAAATCGCCATTTGTAATTATTGTTTTGAAGTTTTCAAAACCTACGTAGTTAGGTCCAATCTGAGTAAGACCAGATCTAAAGTTTTCAAAAAAAGAATTGTAAATTGTAGATACCAATGGCACCATTTGGAAAGCCAAATAAGCAACAACGAAAGGTATCAAAAAGATATATCCCCACTTATTATAGCGTACTACTTTGCTCTTCTTGTTCATAAGTGCTCCCTTTATCCATAATATGGGGCGCATAGGGAATTCTATGCGCCCCAAGTACTAACTTTAATTATATTATCAAAAATTACTTAAGAATTGGATACTTCTCTTTTACAGCCTTATTGAACTGCTCAAGCGCTTTATCCTTATCTGCATTTCCTTCGAAGTAATTCTTCATAGCCTTCTGGAACTCTTCGTTACATCCCTGATCATACTCAGAAAGGTTAGAAAGATCAATCTTCTCTGCGCCAGCTGCAAGCTGTGCGTATGGGTTCTGACCGCCAAGAAGTTCAATCTTACCATCATCAGAACCAGCAAGATCTGCAAGAACCTCTTTGCTGTTTACACAATCCTGATCGTCCATAGCAATTTCCTTAAGAACTTTTTTGTCTGTTGTCATTGTAGCGATAAGATTCTTTACAAGATTTGGGTTATCTGTTCCAGTTGCAGCACATATCCATGTACCACCCCAGAAGTAAGACTGTGGACCTTCTACGAAGCCCCAGCCACCATCTGCTGCCACAGTGCCTTCTTTGTCAGCATCAAGGCAGAAGTTGAAGAACCAAGCTGGTCCAAAGTAACCAAAGATTTTGCCTGAAGCACGTTTACCCTTGCCCCAATCATCGCTCCAAAGATCTGTTGTTGTTTCAGCACCCTCGTCTACGAGTTTCTTAGAATCATCAACCCACTTATCAATGTTCTTATCAACAACAACTTCGTTCTTGTCATTTACCCATTTACCAGAAACGTTGTTAGAGTATACACGATATGTATCATTTACAGAGCACATCTTGTATCCCTTGTCAGCAACTTTCTTTGCTGTCTCATTGTACTTATCCCAATCAGCCATTGCTTCTTGAACTTTTTCTGGCTCATCTGTTCCAAGTACGTCTTTAGCAAACTCTCTGTTGTAAATGAAACCTGCAGAGCATGCCTGCCAAGACGAGCCTTTTATCTTGCCATTTTCATCTTTAACAATTGTCTGTGTGTATTCGTACTGATCTGAAAGATCTGCATCTGTAATACCAAGATCGCTCATTGCCATAGATACAGGGCTATTTACATATTTAAGTGCATAATCAGCCTCTACAAGGAAAATATCAACCTTATCATCTGCTGACGCTGATTCCTGATTCATTAACAATTCATCAAGGTGATTCTGATAAGCATTTCCTTCGTTAGCTGTTTGTGTCCATACAACCTCGATGTCGCCAATTTTACCATGTGTTTTATCAACCTTTTCATAACCAGGATAATGTTTTTCTACACGGCTTATAAACTCGTCGTTCCACACCTGGATGTTGAGAACTTTACCAGTATCTTCTGGAAGCTCTGCTGCTGCGCCATCCTCTGCTTTTGTTGCTGTGTCACCAGCTGCGCTGTTGTCCTTTCCAGCGTTTGTTGATGTACTATCTTTTGTACATCCAGCAAACATTGTTGCTGCCATTGCTGCTACTGTGAGCAGACTTAATACTCTTTTTTTCATCCTTTCTGTTCCTCCCAATTTTTACGTGATTTACACGTTTTTATTGATTGTAACTTGCATTTATTTCAGTTGATTGCCTCAACCTAATGCCTAATTAAGTTTTTTAAGAGTGTCACCTTCAAGTAGCTTTCCCTTAACTAGAATCTGTTGAACCAATGTTGTTTTTGGCTTTTCAATCAAATCAATAAGGTTTCTAGCTGCCTTTGCTCCTAGCTCATCTACATTTTGTCTGTAAGTAGTAAGCCTTGGTCTAATGTGTCGTGCAACTCTAATCCCATCAAAACCAACTATTGAAATATCATCTGGAACCTTTAATCCTTTTTCAGCGATGGCTCTAAGTCCACCATAGCTCGCATAATCGTCTGGGTAAAAGATACATGTTGGTCTATCTTCAAGTTCTAATAACTTTAATGTTTGTTCGTATGCGCCATGAGTATCTCGATAAGGAGATTCTGCAATGTACTCGCTTGGAACTGCGATGCCATACTCTTCCATCTTTTTATAGAAGGTAATCATTCGTGCCTTTGTAACGGATGAATCAGCACCGTGGATATAAGCGATTTTCTTGTGGCCCATTGACACTGCGTAATCAACTAGCTTTGTCATCCCGTCTACATTATCAGATAGGATTGTGATTGTGTCGTTGTAAATGTGGTCTACCGTAACAACAGGTATATCACTTTTTACTAGCTCAACAACCTCTGGGTCATCAAAATGAACATTTGCAATTACGACTCCATCAAATCTTCTATATCTAGCATGATTTAAATATGATGTCCGACCTGGTGTAGATCTATCATTAGAAATAAAGGTAATGTCGTAACCTTCTCTTTCTACAGATCGTTTAAAGCTTTCAAGTAGCCCTGCGAAGAAATCATGCTGCAAACCGCTCATCGCATCGTCCATAAACAAGACTCCTAGGTTGTGAGTTCTGTTTGTCTTCATCGACTTGGCGGCTGCATTTGGAACATATCCAAGTTCTTTTGCCTTCTCACGCACTCTCTCTTTTGTATCTGCACCAATATCACTGTGATCGTTCAGTGCTTTGCTAACTGTCGCAACTGAAACCCCACATTGGCTTGCAATGTCTTTCAGTGAAACCATTGTTTGTTTTCTCCCAACCAATCATCTCATTGTCCGCTTAATCGTTTTCGCAACTTAAATATAGCTCGTTTTTCGTGAATCCACAAGTGTTTTTCGAAAATTTGTGTTTTCGTTAAAAAACCGCGCTTTGTTTTAGGACATATTTCACAAAAATATATGTTCCCAATTGCAATTTAGACCGTATATGGTATTCTTATCCCGTGAATGCCGTGTTTACTTACTTAAACGTTTTCGCACAAAATCTTGGATTATTTCTATTAAAAACAGACATTTTCCACTTAATCGTTTAAATTGTTTCAAAATTTTAGTTTATTTTAATATTTTAAATTTAGGGAGGAATATATGAAGTACGGTTTTTTCGATGATAACAACAAGGAATACGTTATCACTACTCCAAAAACTCCATTACCTTGGATTAACTACCTAGGATGCACAGAGTTCTTTACATTGATATCTAACACATGTGGTGGTTATACCTTTTATAAGGATGCGAAACTTCTTCGCATGACTCGTTATCGTTATAATGATACAACTTTGGACACAAACGGAAAGTATTTCTATATTAAGGATGGCGACACAATCTGGAATCCAGGTTGGCAGCCAACCAAGACTGAGCTCGACTCATATGAGTGCCGCCACGGCATTGGCTACAGCAAATTCACTGGCGCAAAAAATGACATCGAGGCAGCTTTAGTTACATTCGTACCTATCGGTGATCCAGTTGAGCTTACAAAAGTTACTCTTACCAATAAGGGTAATTCTAAAAAAGATATACAGCTCTTCTCTTATGTAGAGTGGTGCCTATGGAATGCTGATGATGATATGAAAAACTATCAGCGTAACCTTTCAATCGGTGAGGTTGAGGTTGTAGACTCTACTATCTACCACAAGACTGAATACAGAGAGCGTCGTAATCACTATGCTGTTTACTCAGTAAATTCCAAAATTGACGCTTTTGAAACTAGCCGTGACGAATTCAGAGGCGCTTACAATGGCCCTGACAAGCCAGCTGCAGTTATCGCAGGCAAACTTAACAGCACAATCGCTTCTGGTTGGTATCCAATTGCTTCACATCAGCTCAATGTCTCTCTTAATCCGGGAGAGTCAAAGACATTTGTATTTGCTCTTGGATATGTAGAAAACGCTGAGGATGAAAAATGGGAAAAGCCAGGTATCATAAATAAAAAGAAGGCAGATGCTCTTCTTGCTAAGTATCAGACAACAGAGGATTTCGACAAGGCTTTTGATGGCCTTTGCAAATATTGGAATGAGCTCCTTAGCAAATTCCACATTGATTCAAAGGATGAGCATGTAAACCGTATGGTTAACATCTGGAATCAGTATCAATGTATGGTTACTTTCAATATGTCACGTTCTGCTTCTTACTACGAAACAGGTATCGGACGTGGTATGGGCTTTAGAGATTCTTGTCAGGATTTACTTGGATTTGTTCATCTCATTCCTGATAGAGCTCGTGAGAGAATTATCGATATTGCTTCTACTCAGTTCCAGGATGGTTCAGCTTATCATCAGTATCAGCCTCTTACAAAGAAGGGTAACTCTGATATCGGTTCAGGTTTCAACGATGATCCACTTTGGTTAATCGCTGGAACAAGCGCATACATCCGTGAGACAGGCGACACATCTATCCTTAAGGAAATGGTTCCTTATGACAATGATATGTCTGTTGCTACAACACTTATGGAACACTTAAAGCGTTCTTTCGATTACATCGTAAATCACAAGGGTCCTCACAATCTTCCACTTATCGGTCGTGCTGACTGGAACGATTGTCTTAACCTTAACTGCTTCTCTGAGCATCCAGGTGAGTCCTTCCAGTGCTTTGGTCCTTCAGAAGGTCCAGTTGCTGAGTCAGTGTTCATAGCTGGTATGTTCGTTAAATATGGTCGTGAGTACGCTGCACTTGCAAAGCTCATGGGCGATTCTGCAGAGGAAGCTAGAGTTCTTAGCGAAGTAGATAAGATGATTGCCGCCATCGAAAAAGATGGTTGGGATGGCGAATGGTTCGTTCGTGCTTATGATGCATACAGCCACAAGGTTGGTTCTAAGGAATGTGAAGAGGGTCAGATCTACATCGAGCCACAGGGTATGTGTGTAATGGCTGGTGTTGGTGTAGACGATGGTAACGCTGTAAAAGCCCTTGATTCAGTTAAGGAAAAGCTTGATACAAAGTATGGCGTTATGATTCTTCAGCCAGCTTACACAAGATATCATCTTGAGCTTGGTGAAATCACATCATATCCACCAGGATACAAAGAAAACGCTGGTATCTTCTGTCACAACAATCCTTGGATTTCAATTGCTGAAACATGCATAGGTAGAGGAGACAGAGCTTTCGAAGTTTACAAGAAAACTTGCCCTTCATATATCGAGGATATTTCAGAGATTCACAGAACTGAGCCTTATGTATACTCACAAATGGTTGCTGGCGCAGATGCCAAATTCCATGGCGAAGCTAAGAACAGCTGGCTTACAGGTACAGCTGCTTGGACATTTACAAATATCTCTCAGTATATCTTAGGTATTTATCCTACACTTGAGGGACTTTCAGTTAATCCTTGTACTCCAGCTGCGTTTGGTGATTTCAATGTCACACGTGTTTACCGCGGTGTTACATACAATATTGAAATCAAGAACCCTAACAAGGTACAAAAGGGCATTGCGAGCTTAATCGTAGACGGCCAAGAGATTCAAGGCAATATTATACCATTCGACGGTAGCAAGAATACCGTGAATGTTATTGCAACTATGAGATAAATTTCTTTTTCTCATAAGATATTTATTCTCCTTCTAAGGCAAGGGACCAAGCCGCTGCGTCCCTTGCCTTTTTATTTTTATAGCAGGCTAATGATATTGCATTAGCCATATCGCAGTTGACTATTATCCTAAGTCCTCATAAAATTCTGGTTATGAATAGAATTTTGGAATATAAAATAAATCAGGAATACTCTGGATACACTATAGAAAAATACTTAAAAGCACAGGGCTACTCTTCGGCCAACATTACTGCTATCAAAAAAATGCCAAACAATGTAGTGATTGATGGTGAATGGGTGCATATGAACAGAAGTCTTGTTGCAGGAGAGGTTTTAACAGTATATATTAGCGAGGATTCTAGTTCTGAAAAGATTCCACCGGTAAAGATGGATTTGGATATTGTTTACGAGGACGAAGATATTATTGTGATAAATAAGCCTGCCGGGTTGCCTATACATCCATCTTTGAACCACTATGAGGATTCACTTGCGAATGGATTGGCTTACTACTTTGAATCCCAAGGAAAGCCATTTGTATTTAGATGTGCGAATAGATTGGATAAGAACACCTCCGGTCTTACCGTAATTGCGAAGCACTTGGTTTCCGGAAACATACTATCTACTATGGTTAAGAACAGAGAATTTCATCGGCAGTACTACGCAATCGTGGATGGCTACTTGGACTCCAAGTCCGGAACCATTGATGCTCCTATAGGAAGAGTCGATAGTTCTATTATCACAAGATGCGTTGATTTTGAAAACGGAGAACGAGCTATCACTCATTACAAGGTTTTAGAAGAAAAAAACGGGCACAGCCTAGTTTCTATACACTTAGAAACAGGCCGCACCCATCAAATTCGTGTTCATTTTAAATATATAGGTCACCCATTAACGGGGGATCATTTGTATAATCCAGACTCGACCGAGATGAATAGACAAGCATTACATTCCCACAAGATTGAATTTAGACATCCAATTAATGGAAAGCTGCAAGAATTCATATCAGAACTTCCTTCGGATATGAGTATAATATTTGACAGATAGGATTTCCCCTCATCCGTCACCTATCGGTGACACCTTCCCCCCTAGGGGAAGGCTTAATATTAATCGATAAATTCATAGCTTTTAAACATCTGCAAAGAATCATATATTTAGCTCATCTGGGTCTTTAGATCTTCGTACTCGCGGTTGATTTCGGCAACCGTAGCTGTATCGCCTGACTCACCATCTGGATGATAAATCTTGATAAGCTCTTTGTAGCGCTTTTTGAGATCCTTCTTGGTGGATACGCCAGAGAAAAACATCTCACCTTGAACCACATTGTCAGTCTCGTAATAGGTATCAGTAGCATTAGCCTGAACCTGGTCGTAGAATTTCTTTTTGCGCTCGAACTGCTTTTTATCTTCGGCAAGCTTTTGAGTTTCGCGAATGAGCATATCCCATTTTAGCTCAAACTGCTTTTCTTGCCTTTCTAGGGTGTGAATCCTAGCTTCAAATTCTCTTTTTTCTTTCAGCAAATCGTTCCATGCTTTTTCTAGTTCTTTGTGTCTATCCTTAAGTGCCTGCATGTCGATATTGCCTTGACATGTAAGATCTTTCGTCATTTTCCCGCTCCCGTATAGTATGTAATAGACTTCTAGGTATTGTGGTCTATCCCCTACTTCTAAAAAAATTATACTATATGTAGTATGTTCTGTAAAATAGAATATACCTATACTCTTTTGTACACTATGCCGGTATAAGGTGCCAACGTCGCTTGCAGATTACCACCTTCAACATTTATATCGGCGGGCAACATAGAATATCCAACCTCGTTGGTCATAATAATTCTTTCAAGTGTTCCATTCTTTGGTACCTCTGCTATCCACACTGGCACATTCACTTGAATCTCTTTGTCGCTAGAATTTATAAGTACAATAATCTGCTCGTTAGCCGAGAACCTTGCATAACTTATAAATCCTCTACCACAATTTAAGAATCTAAAGGAACCTTCTTTTATTGCCTTGCTATGCTTGTGAATCATAATCATGTCACGGGTATAATCTATCAGGTCATAATTACAGTTGCCCCAAGGGTAGGTTCTTCGGCTATCTGGATCGGTGAATCCACACACTCCTGCTTCATCTCCATAATACAACGTTGGTGCGCCAGGCCAGGTTAGCTGAACCATCTCCGCCAATTTGAACACCGGGATGTTGATACCTTTTTCAGCAGCTGCAGCACCCTTGGTAGCGATTCGGCCAACCACATGGTTTGTCCTTGTAAGAAACCTTGAATGATCATGATTAGAAAGCTGATTCATGGAACAATACAAGGATGGTGTTTTTAATCTAGCCATGAAGTGAAGCATCGTATTTTTAAATCTCTCACCATCACCTAGGGCTCCAGACTGAAATTCATCTGAATGCTTTTCCATTCCCGTAAGGAAATAGGTTAAAGGCTCCATAAAGGCATCGTAATTCATTATGGTATCCCATTGGTCTCCTGCAAGCCACGCAGATGGATTACCGTAATGTTCCGCCAAAATCACAGCCTCTGGATTTGCACTTTTCACTGCCTTTCTGAAATCTCTCCAGAATTTGTGATTGAACTCTTCTGAATGACCTAAGTCTGCTGCTACATCCAAGCGCCATCCATCACAGTTAAAAGGCTCGCTAACCCATTTTTTCCCAATATCCATAATATATTTGTAGAGCTCTGGTGAATCCTCGTAATTCAGCTTTGGAAGAGTATCATGAGCCCACCATCCATCGTAGCTAGTATTATCTGGCCATGTATTCTCATGGAACTTGAAAAAACTGTTGTATGGACTGTCCTTGGTTTCATAAGCTCCAGGCGCATATCCCTCTTCCTTGGAGTATATCTTTTCTTTATTAAGCCACTTGTTGAAGGAACCACAGTGATTGAACACTCCATCAATAATAATTCTGATTCCCTTTTCGTGGGCTTCCTTTACAAAATCGGCAAAGAACTGATTACTTGCCTCAAGATTCTCTTTGTTAGTAACTCGAAGCTTATATTTAGTAGCATGACTGTTGTCGTGGTCACCATTCTTTAAACAGCTACCTCCGTCCTTCTTGATAACCGTCAAGTGGGGATCGATGTAATCGTAATCCGCCGTATCATACTTGTGATTAGAAGGAGACACAAACAGTGGATTGAAATATATTACTTCAATTCCAAGACTTTTAAGATATTGGAGCTTCTGTCGTACGCCTCCTATATCTCCACCATAGAATCGTCCTATATCAAGATTAGCTGGCAGCGCATTCCAATCCTTGACCTGCTGAACCGGTGCGCCAACATAATAGTATTCATTGGTTTCTACATTGTTATTTGCATCCCCATCATAGAATCTATCTACAAGAATTTGATACATCACAGCGCCTTTAGCCCACTCAGGTGTAGAAAAGCCTGGCATTATAGAAAATTCATAGTGCGGACGATAGTCACGCCATAGGCCAACTCGGTCATAATAGTACTTGTCGTCATCACCTGTTAACTCGAAATGATATCTAAATTCCTCCTCACCCAAGTCTACAGTGCATGAATAGAAGTCAAAATCACCTCTGGTTCTACTTCGTTCCATTGGCTTGCTAATGTTGTTCTCTTTGGACACCAAAAAAACATCTACCTCTTCTTGATGATAGACTCTGATGCTAATGGTAACCTGACTATTCTTGTCGGGCTCCATAGGATATCTGTATTCAGCTGTTCCATCTGAGTAGATTGCTTGGATGTTCATGTGGGTACCCTGTGGGGTTGTTGGGGGGATATTTGTTGAAAAATTATCTAGCTCCAAAGGTGATTAACTAGTATTCGCAAGCACGCTCGCATTATTAGCTATTAAACATAACCTTTGTTCGCATATAATTTTAGATAGTAAAAAAGACAGCAACGATCGCTGTCTTTTTAGGAGAAGGTATTTTTACTATGGGGTTAGTAAAAATTATATAATGTATTGGGGGGTTTTTACGATGTTTATTATATGGTGACACAATACTTAAGTGTGCACAAACATCACAAAACCCGCAATCATTTTTTGTGCATCTTGCACTAACTACCCCAAATATTAACCTTCGACCCCAACAGCCTCTTTACTTAAATCTATTTTATCTGACTGTTCTTCAATACCAAATAATGATTCGAACTCTGCTCTGCCAATCTTTTCTTTCTCTAGTAATAGATTAGCACATTTATGTAGTATCTGTTCGTTTTCTTTAATAATTTTCACAGCTTTTTCATAACATTCATCGATGATGCGCTTAACTTCGTCATCTATTGCTTTGGCTGTAGCATCAGAGAAGCTCTTGGCGTGAGCTAAATCTCTACCGATGAACACTTCTTCCTCATCATCGCCATAGTTAATCATGCCGATATCCTTGGAAAAGCCGTATTTTGTGACCATATTTCTAGCTAACTTAGTTGCCTGCTTGATATCGTTGGATGCACCAGTTGTAACATCATCGAATATAAGCTCCTCTGCAACTCTACCACCAAGGGATACGATGATGTCCTGGGTCATCTTGCCCTTTGTGTTAAACATATCATCATTCTCTGGAAGAGGCATTGTGTAACCTGCTGCACTTGCTCCAGTTGGGATGATTGATACAGAATAGACAGGTCCTACATCAGGTAGCACATGGAATAGGATTGCATGTCCTGCCTCGTGGTAGGCTGTAATCTTTTGTTCTTTCTCGGAAATAATCTTGCTGCGCTTTTCTTTACCGATTCCAACCTTTACAAAGGATTTCTTGATATCCGCTTGAGTAATAAAGGCTCTGTTGTCGCCTGCTGCAAGAATAGCCGCCTCGTTAAGCAGGTTTTCGAGATCTGCTCCTGTAAACCCAACAGTTGTCTGAGCAATCTGATGTAAATCAACATCATCGCCAAGTGCTTTGTTGGATGCATGAACCTTGAGGATTTCCTCTCGACCTTTAACATCTGGTCTACCTACGTAAACCTTTCTATCGAAACGACCTGGACGCATGATGGCTTGATCTAGAATATCAACACGGTTGGTAGCTGCCATAACGATGATACCTTCGTTAACTCCGAATCCATCCATCTCTACAAGGAGCTGGTTGAGAGTCTGCTCACGTTCATCGTGTCCACCACCCATACCAGTACCACGGCGTCTAGCCACGGCATCAATCTCATCTATGAATACAATACATGGTGCGTTCTGCTTTGCCTCGGCGAATAAGTCGCGGACGCGGGAAGCGCCGACACCAACAAACATCTCTACGAAATCTGAACCAGAAATCGAGAAGAAAGGAACTCCTGCTTCGCCGGCGATTGCCTTGGCAAGGAGAGTCTTACCTGTTCCTGGAGGGCCTACAAGAATAACACCCTTTGGAATACGCGCGCCAAGCTTGGTGTATTTCTTTGGGTCTTTGAGGAAATCAACAAGCTCTTCAACTTCTTCCTTTTCCTCCTTGAGACCAGCAACATTGTTAAATCTTGTCTCGATATCCTCTTTGTTGGTCATGCGAGCTCGGCTCTTGCCGAAATTCATCATCTTGGCATTGGCACCACCGCCACCACCTTGACCATTCATCAATATCATAAAGAGGATGAATACTGCACCAAGCACAACAAGCATTGGCAACAAATCTGAAAGCCAGCTATCGTGTGGCACATCACTGAGTGTGTAAACGATGCCCTCTTCATTGAGATACTCTTGAATATCGTTGACATCAGACACGTATAAAACTGCTGATGTACCATTTTTAAGTTCAACTTGAACAGTACCTGTTGGTACCTCTTTGTTTTGTGTAACACTTACCGATGAAATCTGTCCCTTTGAAATAGCTTTTTGGAACTTGTCCATTGTGTAAGTAGTTGTTGATTTGCCCATACTTGTGTAGATGATGTATAGCACCACCGCAACAAATAGGACATATATAAACATTCCTGAAGTTCTATTCTTTCTCAAAAGATCCTCCTAGTCTAACTCTACAACGCCAATATATGGGAGATTACGATACTTCTGATCATAATCTAATCCGTATCCTACAACAAACTGATCTGGAATTGTAAATCCAGTGTAATCAACATGCACATCAACCTCGCGGCGATCTGGCTTGTCTAGCATAGTAACCATACGAACTGATTTGGCTCCTCTATCCTTGAAAAGCTGACCAAGGAAGTTTAGTGTGTTTCCGCTGTCTATGATGTCTTCTACTATGATAACATTATGACCTGTTGGGTCTAAATCTAAATCCTTTTTGATTTTGACAACACCTGATGATACTGTACCGCCATCGTAGCTTGATGTCGCCATAAAATCGATGATGACTGGCACTGTGATTCTCTTTGCTAACTCGCAAGCAAAGAAAGATGCACCTTTAAGAATACAAACTAAAAATACTGTCTCGCCTTCATAGTCTTTGCTAATCTGCTCTCCGAGCTCTGCTATGCGCTCCGCAAGCTCATCCTCTGGCAACAGAACTCTTATGTTCTCGCTCATTTTTCATTCCTCCGTATAACTTATCTCTAATACCTGAGAAGTATTTTTTGAAATCTTGTAATATTCGCTGATGCGATGACCTACCACCCACATCACATGATTGCCGTCACAAACAAGTGGTATTTCATCCCGCAAGTGTCTAGGTATTTTTTCATCAACGAAATAATCCTGAATTGATTTGTGATTTCCAGCCGAATCAATGCAAAGATAGTCGCCCTCCTGGCGATTTCTTATTACAACATTATCCGTTATTCTATCACAATCAAACCATTTAGTATAGGTATCTTCAGGGTATTTCATTCCTTCTTCGAGGGTAAACTGTCTGTAGTTGAAGGTAGGATTTTTCGAAGGTGCTTCCTGATCAACTACGTAGATTTCCTCATAGGAAATAACAAGGGTTTTCTTGTAGGGAAGCTGAACCTGTCTTTCACCATCTTCATTAAGAAGTCCAAGAATTGACTCAACGTGTACTGCTGATACATCCTTTTTGTCTGGCATATATTCGCTTAAATATTCTTTGAGAGCTTGGCTGGCTATAACTGGTGGAGCCGTGGCAATAGCACGCTTCCTAAGGCGTCCCTCACCCTCTTTTGCTATTTGTAATAAACCGTGAGCCTCCAAAGATATGTAATCAGCAACCGCTGATAAGCGCTCCGTCATCTCTGAAATGTGCTCTAGCGCCTTGTCATTTATCTCTGCTAGTTGAGGCATGATATTGTGACGGATTTTATTTCTATCATAGTCCACCTGATTGTTGGTGGAATCTATGCAATACTCAATTTTGTTATCCTCTAAGATTTGAAGGATTTCCTTTTTGGAAATCTGAAGTAATGGACGAATTATATTATCTCGAACAGGTGCGATGCCACACATGCCATCTAAGCCTGTGCCTCTAGCCATGTGGAAAAGCACTGTCTCCGCATTGTCGTCTGCATTGTGTGCAACTGCGATTTTTACATCGCAGCCCAGCTCGTTTTTCAGGGAATTTGCTTCCTCGTTAAAAGCTTTGTAACGAGCCATACGAGCTTCTTCCTCTGTAGAGCGCCCTGATTCCTTTGCAAGCGCTGGGATGTCAATGACTAGCTCCCTAAGTGGGATGTTGTTTGCCTGACATAGCGACTTTGCATACTGCTGGTCACTGTCGGCTTCATCGCCACGGATACAATGATTAACATGAACCGCTCGGATTGTTAAATCATATTCCTGTTGTAGCTCAAGAAGTACAAAAAAAAGGCATACAGAATCTGGTCCTCCTGATAATCCCAAGACCACTCCGTCGCCTTTATTTAACATTGTATGTTTATTGATATAATCTCTAATTTTCTTTTTGTCTAAAAATGATCCAATTGTCATGTGTTAATCCAAGTTTTTCAGAAGCCTCATCTTCTATATATTCATCAGAACCAACGTAACCCTCGTACTCCTTGAGTTGCTCACTCTTTTCATTAGCCTTTTCAAGTTCAGATTGGAGATGCGACTCCTTTTTCTTGAGCGCCTGATTCTTATCGTATAGACGATATATCTGGATAGACATAACGCCTATGATGAAAAGCATAATGACTGCAACATATATTCTGCCTGTTGGGGCTTTCTTTCGTTGTCTGATTCGTCTTCTTCTTGCCATAATTATAAATACTTAAATAAATCGGCTGCCGCCTCTTTCTTGGTCGTGTCCTGGATATCCAAAACTTCAACCTTAACATTTTTGTTGCCAAAAGCTATCTCTATTATATCACCAACTTTAACATCTGTGGAAGCTTTTGCAATTTTTCCATTAATCTGTACTCGCCCGCCGTCGCAAGCTTCGTTTGCTACGGTGCGCCTTTTAATTAATCTCGATACTTTTAAATACTTGTCAAGTCTCATGGTTATAGAACCTCTTTTGTTTTATAAGCTATACTGCTTATTTATTTAAGCTGTTAGATAACAACTTCTATGTACTCTTTGTAAACAGCTGGTAGGCAAGAATCTCTGAGGTTTGAAACTCTCAGGATTATATCTACACTGCTTATTTTCAGCTGTTAGATAACAATTTCTATGTGCTCTTTGTAAGCACGTGTTAGTGCGACAAAGAGTATCATAGAATTGTTATCATAAACAGCTGTATAATTTCAAGTTGATAAAATGAAAGGGGTTCGGAATATCCGAACCCCGGGTGATTCTAAAAATTAGTTGATAGAATCCTTAAGTGCCTTACCAGCCTTAAACTTAGGAGCCTTAGATGCAGGAATCTTCATCTCTGCGCCTGTCTGTGGATTTCTACCTGTACGAGCTGCTCTCTTAGATACCTCAAATGTACCAAAGCCTACAAGCTGAATCTTCTCCCCCTTCTTAAGCTCTTCAGCAACAACCTCTGTGAAAGCTTTTACAGAAGCCTCTGCGTCCTTCTTAGAAATGTTCGCTTTGCTAGCGATAGCTGCTACTAATTCTGTCTTGTTCATTACTATTCCTCCTCGAGAATTTGTATTTTAGTAGGGCACTGCGCCCTTAGTAACTACAATATCCTTTATAATTGTTTTAAAATCCCATGTCAACATGAAAACCTCAAAAAGTCCCCAATTTATAAGGTTTTTATGGATTATTACAAATTTCTTACACGAATTTGTGGCATTATTACTATTTACAAATACTTGATTTTTCTAGTTGTTCACATCCTTTTCACACAACTAATCCCTTAAATCACTAATTAAATCTGCAATTGTGGACAAATAATCCACCTCATAATCGTAATCATCCTTGATTGAACTGCCTGCAGATTCCTCTTTTTCTTCATCTGAGTTATCCTCATTTGATGATTCGGATGTGTCGCTCGAAGTATTTTCAGATGGAGTTTCTGCCTCAGAATTTTGCGTTTCATCTGATTGCGCTTCCTGCTCGGCTTCCTCTGCCGGTGCCCCATCATCTGCTTCCATAACAAGGGTAATGGTTGCTGATTCGGAATTTACCACCAATGTCTTGTTCCAAGATTTGTAGCCCTGGCTTTGAACCATAAGCTTGTGGTGGCCGTACTGCACTGACTGTGGTTCCTGCACATCTATAAGTTCTCCATCGATATATACGTAGGTATCTGGCACAGTTACCAAGAAGGTTATCAAACAATATGATGGTCCTGAACCCTTAAGAGCATCTAGATCCACTTCTGTAGTTTGATTGCGAAGAACTGTGTATTCTCCGCTTCCGCCCCAGCCGTTATTGGCCACAGTAATCTTGTAGTCTCCTTCTGGAACTTCGATTATTTTCTCGCCGTGTATCATGGAAGCAATCTTGTTTCCAATGAAAATCATACTGTCATCAAAAAGCTCGGTATTCTTGATCTGAATATAACCATGCCCTGTTGTAACCGCAATGGAAATAACGTTTTTATCCTTGCCGATAACTGTAATCACATCGTCCTTGCTGATAGCAGATGGAAGAATCTTCTCGTCATCAGAATAAATCTTGGTATCATCCGTCAGCTTATAATTGCTGCCATTTATCTCAATTAGATGCTTAGACTCATCTATCTTGAACTTTGAAATATCATCCAACAGCCACACATCATCTGCCTTTTGAATCTGCTTCAGGGCTCCAGATGATGGCAAAAAACCACTGATATTAACAACAGAACCGATGGTAAACTCTGCCCACGTACTATTTTTGCCGTACTTATCCAAGAATCTTGTGGTCATGTTGTACTTATATCGCAGCTGCTTCCCAGTAGAAATCTGATACAACGAAAGAGTCTCCTCCGTCATATCCAACTCCTCCAATATGAAGAGCTCTCCGGCGAACTCATCCACCGCCTCTGCACCTTCGTCTCCCGTATTAGTCGCAGTCTCCTGAACCGCCACCTCTTTCTTCAGTGCACTTCCCGTATGATTCGTCACCGTAGCATTATTTGCATGCTGCCCACAGCCCACCATAACCGTAACAGTCATGAGGACCCCTATCAAATTTTTAATCCTGCTAATATCCCCAAATTTTCTCATGAACTCATTCTACCACATTCCACCCCGGCCCGTACCTTTTATTTCTAACCGCGCCCCATCCCAGCCACCCCGCCGCCGGCCCCTGCCCCTGCTCCTAGTACGATTTCGCTAAAATTATGTCTTTTTCTTAGTTCGATAAGGGAGCTTCTGTCGGGTGTCTGGGCGTCGATTTTACAATTCGAAGGGAATGCTTTGTCCCTGGCGGACATAATTAGATTTTCAAAAATAGTTCCACAAACTAGACTTAGTACAATTGCACGCAAATCCATTTGCAAAGTGAAAGTATGCAAGTGATTTTTTCATAT
>JAEEGJ010014105.1_pt1 | contig 19094 bp, 20 predicted proteins | sample 8958761 | NCBI WGS metagenome assembly JAEEGJ01 (sample SAMN16246546, study PRJNA631951) | gut metagenome | biome: gut microbiome; feature: rumen; material: RS-attached | host: Bos | place: Iran: Karaj | collected 2018-10 | reverse complement strand
GGGCCTCCAACTTGGCCGTGGGCGAGACCATCTCCAACGTGGAGTATTTCCTTGACGAGCGCCAGCACTATTTCGATGTGACAGAAGAACAAATGTGCCGACTGATTTCGGAGATGCTGACAGAAAAAGAGAGTAACACATTGTTTTATAAGGCAATGCAATCTAATAACAGCTGATTATTATCGCAACATCAATAAGGCGAAAAGAACTGACTATCCAATCATTTAGTGGCCCCGTCCAAGACCAGACGGAATCCGACATAATTGTATTGGGCGTTAGGGATACTTTGGCTGCGGGCGGAAACGCGACAAACATCCGAATAGCTGGTCATACAGCCGCCTCGATAGACTTTGGTTTCGCCCAAATTGTACCCGGTGGGATTCTCAAGAACCTTGCTTGAATTCCATTCATACATATCAAAACCATCGAAACACCATTCATACACGTTGCCAGTCATATCATAAACACCCAGCTCGTTCGGATGTTTTGTGCCGACGGCGTGGATTGTTTTCCCACTGTTTTTCTTGCACCAGGCCACCTCTTCCAAATTGTCGGAACCGCTAAACTTGTAGTTTTGGGAAAATTGGCCTCCGCGGGCGGCATATTCCCATTCGGCCTCTGTGGGCAGGCGGTATTTCTTCCCCGTAAGTTCATTTAGCTTGGCAATGAAGGTCTGAGCGTCATACCAACTGACACGTGTAACCGGCAAACTGTCACCAGAGACCTTGGAGGGGTTCTTGCCGCCCATCACCGACATCCAAAGTCCTTGAGTCACTTCGTATTTGGCGATATAAAAACCGTCAAGTTTTACCGGATGGGCTGGAGCCTCATTCACGAAACAGTCGGAATGCCGGCCGGTGCAACCCATCATAAACTCGCCGCCTTCTACATAAACCATTTCAATGGCGGGAATTTGAGCGTAAACCGAAGACGCCAGCAGAACAGCGATTATGGTGATGAATAGAGATTTGTTTTTCATATTCATGTTGTTTTATTATTATTGTTTACAACAATAACATTTGATGATTATCAAATAAACAATGGCAAAAGTACAAAAATTACTGGTATTACGATTTGTTAAACTACTGGAAAAAATTATACGGATATTTGGAATATAGTTTTCATGGGTTGGAAATAATGTCTATTTTTGCGCATTATTTGCAGTTCTTGGTTTCTCACATCCAAAATGATTGTTTTATGAAAAAGATTTTTTCAAAAATTGCTTTGGTCACATTGTTGCTGGTGTTGTGCGGAAGTTCCGCTTTTGCCCAGCAGAGCAAATACACGAAAAAAGGCAACAAGGCGCTGGCCCAAAACGATGAGGAAAAGGCCGCCCACTATTTCTATTGCGGCGCTATGTTCGACCAGTCGAAAGCCGCGTTCGACAAGCTTGAAGCGATGGCGGATCGAGGCTCCCAAGATGCAAATATGCTGTTGGGGGCTTTCTATCAGCGGGGAGTGATGGTGGAGAAGGATTTGGCAAAGGCAATCTCCCTTTACCAAAAGGCTGAGAAATTCAACTTGAAATACCTCATAAAGGCGTTGGAGAACGAACTCAACAACGTATATGAAAACGATCCCGATTCTTTGGACAGAAAAAACATCTATACTTCCACAAAAAAATTACCAGAGTTTCCCGGAGGCATGGAGGCGTTGATGACAACACTATCGCGAAACACCATTTATCCGGAATATGCCCGCAATTTGAAGTTAGCAGGCACCGTTTTGGTGAAATTTGTCGTGGAAAAAGACGGCAGAATGGATGGGTTTACGATTGTGGTGTCCCTGCATCCCATTCTTGACAACGAAACCATCAGGGTCCTCGGCACGCTTCCCAAGTGGGAACCGGGCCTCCTGAACGGGAAACCCGTGCGCTGCTACTATCAGATACCGATGACGTTTCGGATGTGATTTTTGCGCCTCCTCTCTCCCCGCCATTCCCCGTCCATTTTTTTGACACTTCCGTCTTATTTTTGGACACAATGCGACTTTTCGTTTCCTGGCAACACTCTGTTATGGATATATTTCCTACTTTTGGCGCGATATTTGAAACTGCTTCCTTGAGCAGCCCATTCCCCTTCTTTTAGAAGGGGTGCTCGCAGGGCGGAGTAGTATTAGAGACAAAACGCGCGAAGCGCTAATAACCCCACACAAGCGACGAAATCGCGCAATGCGGGGGGCGAAAACCTAAAAAGAAATGAAAAACACCATCCTCATCGTCGATGACAACCGCAACGTCCTTGCGGCGCTGAAACTGCTGCTCGAGCGCGAGTTCCAGCAGGTGGTCGCGCTGCCGTCGCCCAACACCCTGCTACGGCAGATCGAGCAGTGCCGCCCTGACGTCGTGCTGCTCGACATGAACTTCTCCGCCGGACTCAACACCGGCAACGAAGGCCTCTTCTGGCTCCGCGAGATCAAACGGCTCTTCCCACAGCTTCCTGTGGTGCTCTTCACCGCCTACGCCGACATCGAGCTGGCCGTGGCGGGCATGAAGGAGGGCGCCGCCGACTTTGTGGTGAAGCCGTGGGACAACGACCGCCTCATCGCCACCCTCATCCGCGCCTGTACTCCCGAAAAGAACAGTCCGAAACGGAAATCACAGGACGAATGCACCCTGTTCTGGAGCGATAGCCCGTCGATGCGGGAACTGCGACTGATGGTGGAGAAAATCGCCCCCACAGACGCCGCCATCCTCATCACGGGTGAAAACGGCACGGGCAAGACGCTATTGGCCAAAGAGATACATCGTTTGTCCGCCCGCAACAACAAATCCTTCATGACCGTGGATTTGGGCGCGCTCACCGAAACGCTTTTCGAGAGCGAGCTGTTCGGGCACGTGAAGGGTGCATTCACCGATGCGAAAACCGACCGCGCGGGCAAAATCGAAGAGGCCGCGGGCGGCACCCTTTTCCTCGACGAGATCGGCAACCTCGCCTTCCCGCAGCAGGCCAAGCTGTTGACGGTCATCCAGCAGCGCACGGTCACGCGGGTGGGCAGCAACAAAGCCATTCCCGTCGATTTCCGGCTCGTCTGCGCCACCAACCAGAAACTCGGCGAAAAGGTTCTGCGTGGCGAGTTCCGCGAGGACCTCTACTACCGCGTCAACACTATCCATCTGGAAATCCCGCCCCTGCGCGACCGCCGCGAGGACATCCTGCCTTTCGCGGAGCGTTTCCTGACGATTTTCGCCGAGAAGTACCACAAGCCCGCGCTGAGGTTGAGTCCTGATGCCGCCCATAAGCTGATGGAATACCCGTGGTACGGCAACATCCGCGAACTTGAGCACGCCATGGAGCACGCGGTCATCGTCTGCGACGGCACCGAACTACAGGAGCAGGACTTCAAGCTCACGACCCCGATACAGAAGGATAACGTCCAGGAAGTCACTACGTTGGATGAAATGGAGGCCGAGATGATCCGCAAGTGCATCGCAAAGTGCGCCGGCAACCTCACCGCCGTGGCCAGCACGCTGGGGATTACAAGGCAGACGTTGTATAACAAGATGAAAAAATACGGAATATAGTTGGTTAGCAGTTAGTAGTTAGTAGTTAGCAGTTGGAACGGAAAAGCCACAATTCCCCCCTTTAGGGGGGATGCCCGCAGGGCAGGGGGGTAAACTATTTCCTTGAGCAGCCCCGGAGGGGCAAGACGCGCGAAGCGCTAATAACCCCACACAAGCGAAGCGCAGTGTGGGGCCTGACAAAGCAGAAAGGGACGGACCGTGGGAATAGCGATGACGACGAAAGCACAGCGCAGTGTGGGGCTTGAAGAGGCAGAAAGTACGGACTGCGGGATACCCCGAAGGGCAAGAGCTCGGTAGGGATACGGATGAGAACGATGAAACGATGATACGATGATGCGATGATATGATGATAAGATGACAACGATAATCATAATAGGAATAGTAATCGCCTGGGCAGTCACCACGTGGCTCCTCGTCCGGCGGAACCGGCGGATCAACAACCGCATCAAGTTCCTGTCGGAGGCGGTGGCGGGCGGCGACTTCAGCTTCACCTTCCCCGAGGGCGATCCCCGGCGCAGCGACCGTGTGCTGGCCGCCTCGCTGAACCGCATCCGCGACATGCTCAGCCGCACCCGTCAGGAGACAATCGACAAGGAGCGCTACTACGCCCAGATCCTCGAAAACGTGCGCACCGGCATCGTGGCCTACGACGAGCAGGGCTTCGTCACGCAGACCAACCGGGCGGCCGCGGAACTCTTCGGACTGCCCGTGCTGACCCACATCCGCCAGCTTGACCGTGTCAGCAACGGACTGGCGGACATGCTGTTACTGTCGGCGGCGGGCGACAACCGCACGCTTACCCTCCACGACGGCGACAGCAACCGGCAGCTCTCCCTGCAGGTTTCGCAAAGCCGCATCCGCGACCGCAACATCCGCATCTTGGTTGTCAACGATATACACAACGAATTAGAAAACAAAGAGATAGATTCCTGGATTTCGCTCACTCGTGTGCTCACCCACGAGATCATGAACTCCATGAGTCCGATTACCTCGCTGAGCGAAAGTCTGCGCGAGTTAGTGCCCGAAAAGGATTCCGAGCTGTACAAAGGTTTGGATGTCATCCATTCCACGGGCAAGGGCATCGAGGGGTTTGTGGAGTCGTACCGTCAGTTCACGCACATTCCGACGCCTGCGCCGACCCTGTTTTACGTTCGGGAATTGGTAGAACGTGCCGTGCAGTTGGTGCAGTCCGTGCTGGAAAATGCTCGCATCGACTTCCGTTGGTCGGTGGAGCCCGGCGACATGCTGCTGCACGCCGATGAGAACCTTGTCGGCCAGGTGCTCAACAACCTGCTGAAGAACGCCGTGGAGGCGATAGGACAGGGAAACGACGGTTGGATCGAAGTCCGCGCCTTCCTCAACGAAAGGGAGGACGTGGTCGTGGAGGTCAGCGACAGCGGCGGCCCGATTCCACCAGCGGTCGAGGAGCGCATCTTCATCCCGTTCTTCACCACCAAGAAGGAGGGCTCCGGCATCGGGCTGAGCATCTCCCGCCAGATTATGCGGCTTTCGGGCGGCACGCTCACGCTGCGGACGCGCCCGCATACCACGTTCGTGATGACGTTCGGCGGGTGACAATACAATTCATAATTCATAATTCATAATTCATAATTCCCTCCAGCTCCCCAATGTCATCCACCAAGAAGTCGGCGCCGGCGGCGAGGAGGTCTTCGTGGGAGCCGTTGCCGTAGGTCACGCCGCAGGTGCGCGTGCCGGCGCGGGAACCCATCAGGATGTCCACGGCCATGTCGCCGATCACCAACGCCCGCTCTGCCTTGATTCCCATCTTCGCCAAGGTGGTGAGCACCGGTTCCGGGTCGGGCTTCGCCTTCTGCACGTCCTCTGCCCCGATGACGAAGTCGAAGTAGCGCTCCAGCCCCATCTCCTGGAGGAACCAGCGCAGGGACTTGGAGGTGCGCGACGACGCGATGGTCATCTTCAGCCCTTGCGCGTGCAGCCGTGCGAGTGTGTCGGCCACGTGCGGGAAGAGGTCGGGGATGAGGTGCTGCTTGTTCGCCTCGAACGTGCGGCGGTAGTGCTCGGCGTAGCTCTCCGCCGTTTCCGCCGTGATGTCCGGGAACAGCTGCCGGTAGGCCTCCGCGAGCGGCACCCCGATGGTGGCGGCGCATGACTTCTCGTCGGCCACAGGCAAACCGATCTCGCGCATCGTCTGCTGCAGTGTCCGCACGATCTTCTGCCGCGTGTCGCCCAATGTCCCGTCGAAATCGAAAATGATCAGGTCAAAATCCATTGTCACATTCTTCATCCAAGCATTTCAGGCAGCAAAGATACAATAATTTCGGGTATTGTAATAATGTTCCCTTTCGCCAAATATTTTCAACATTGTGCAATCTTGCGGCCGCTGTGTTGACACCGTGTGGGTCATTGACATCGTGCCACGAACCGATAGGGTAGCAGGGCATCCTCGCCGGCGTAGTCCACCCCGATGCGCGGGGTGATTTCAATGCAATCCTCCGGCAGGACCAATCCCCGGTCCTCAATCCACAGTTTGTCGCTACAGAGCGAGATGCCGTTGTCGGCGACGGTGAGTCCGAGCAATTTCGATACCTTCCCCGGTCCGATGCCGATGTCGGGGGTGATTTTCCGTTTGCCGGTGCGTTGCAGCATTAGCTCTTCACCGTGCGTGGGCATGATTCCGCGGATAAGTACAGCGTCGGGGATCCCGTCTATGTTCGTGACGAAATTGAGCAGGTGGTGCATCCCGTAGCAGAGATAGACGTAGGCGACCCCGCCCTCGTGGTACATCATCTCGTTGCGGCGGGTGCGTCGGCCCCCGAAAGCGTGCGAGGCGCGGTCGGTGGTTCCCTTGTAGGCCTCCACCTCGCAGATGACACCGCCCGAGAGCTGTCCATCGACATCGGTGAACAGATGCTTGCCCAGCAGGTCGTGCGCGAACCCGACTACATTGTCCGTGAGAAAATAGTCCTTCGTCAGTTTCATTGCTGTTTCGGTTCCGGCGGCAAAGATAGTATTTTTGACGTAAGACGTGTGACGTAAGACATGTGAGATCACGGCGACCAGGTAACCACACCAGACTTAAACTTATTCTTAAACTTAGACTTAGACTTAGACTTAGACTAATGACAAAGACTATTCACTAATCACTGTTCACTGATTACTGATCACTGTTCACTGATCACTGATCACTAAAAACAACATACGGCTTCAATTTTTCAATGAGTTCCGGATACGCGTGGGTGATCCGCTGAAGCTCGTCAAGGTCGTGGATCGGGCCGTTCCGCTCACGGTGGTGTATGATCAGTTTCGTCAAATAGCCATCAATATAAGGATGGGAGACCAACTCCTGATAAGTGGCGGTGTTGATATTCAACTTTATGATTTTCTGCTTGTTGATATACAGATAATCCTTTAGCTTCATGGTGTCAATGCTTTGCATCACATAAACTTCCTGAAGCTGCGAAAGTGAGTGGAAGCCACCGAGTTTGTCACGGTATTCGACCAGTTTGGCGGCGCGTTTGCTGCCGAACTGGGGTACAGTGACCAGATCGTTGGTGTCGCAGCTGTTGAGGTCAATCTTGACTATCTCGTACAAGGGCTTCTTCCCCTGCGATTTGAAGGGTGGGAGAGTGTCGGAACGGCTTGCAGGACGGTAGTTGTGTGCCTGCCGACGTATGTCAGACAAAGAGTCTTCCAAACGTTGTTGCTCCAATGCAAATTGTTGGAATTGAGCTTCATAACGATGGACATCGGAAGATGGCTTCAAAGGGATGTCATAGAAAAAATAGAAGATGTTGCTCGCCAGAATGACGGTGAGCAAAAGAAGGGCGGCCGCCCATTCGCCTCGGGTAAAGTGGAACCTTGTTTTCATGCTGCAAAGATACGATTCTGAAAAAGGGGTTGTCAAGATGTCAGGGCGGTTTTTTGTGAACAGGTGAATGTTAATGGATAATGGATGATGGATAATGGATAATGTCAGGGGGCGGGAATAAAATAAAAACAAATTAATGTTAATATAAAAATGTAAATATTTGGAATTTAATCAAATAACCACCGGTTTGCCATGTTGAAGATTCATAAAATGCGAGAAAGGGCGGATTTTTGCACAAAAAAATGTATTTTTGCAGCGTTTTAAGAAAAACGGCATGTCGTCTTTTGAGAGTCTATATCACGAAACGGAAATGAATGTGAGAGAGGCGGTTTACCGTTTTTCAAAGCTGAAGTCCCAAAACGAGGATCTTAAGCGCGAAAACGAAAATCTGCGCACAAAATTGTCGGAACTGGGAAACAAGCTGGAAGAAACAGAAGAAAAATTGAAGTTGGTAGAACTAACAAGTACCATTATAGACAGAGAAGATAAGACAGAACTAAAAAAACAGATCAACGATTGGGTGCGGGAGATAGACAACAGTATTAAGCTACTCAGCGGAAAGTAAGATGGACGAAGATAATGTAAAAGTGACGGTGACGATAGGTCAGAAACCACTGACCGTGATCATCAAAAGGGAGTGGGAACATTACTTCCGCGAAGCTGAAAAGATAATCAATGACAGTTTTTTTGACTTTGCAAAAAAATGGCAATATAAAGACCAACAAGACCTTACGAATATGGTGCTATTGGATTTTGTGGTGAAAGGTCTTGCGGACAAGGAAAGACTGAAAGCTTATGACGAAGAGCTGGTTCCGATGATGGAGTCGCTCAAACAGCTGACAGAGGAGTTTCCCATTGATTAGAGGTTCTTTGAAAGACGAAATCCCGCATAAGTTCAGATACGTTTGTTAAACTCAACAGAATTACAAACGAAGGGGACGCTTGTCATGCCTAGAACAGGCCCGAATCCGTACGGATGGCGTATAGCCCGGGGAAGCGCGAAGCACGGACTGCACCTTCGACCATATCGAGTAGGAGTTTTTCGAAACCCTATGGAACTTATGCGGTTTTTTTATTTCCCGTTGCCCGAAAAGGGACAACATCAAATAAATATATACACATTATGAAGTTATTATTGATTATCATAGGAGTGTTGGTCGGTGTCGGTATTGGCATCTGCATCTCCTATACCTTACTGAAAAACCAATTGACGAAGGCAGGGCGCGAGGCCCTCAAAAAAGCTGAGGAAGACGGCGAACTGATCAAGAAGGAGAAAATTCTGCAGGCGAAGGAGAAATTCTTACAGTTGAAGGCTGAGCATGAAAAGTCCTGCAATGAGAAGAACCAACAGATTTCCGCCGCTGAGAACCGCATCAAACAGAAAGAGAACACCTTGAGCCAGAAGATGGAGGATCTCAACCGGAAAACCAACGAGAACGCCGCACAAAAGGAGAATCTGAACAAACAGATGGCAGCTGTCACCCAGAAGCAAAAGGAACTGGAAGAACAGATCGCCGCACAAAAGAGCAAGCTGGAGTCAATGGCGGAGATGACCGCCGATCAAGCTAAACAACAACTTATCACTTTGATGCAGGATGAAGCCAAGGCCGATGCTTTGGTGATGATCAAAGAGATTGTGGACGAGGCCAAGCATACTGCCAATCTGGAAGCCAAAAAGGTGGTGGTCAATGCTTTACAGCGTACTGGGGCAGAAGCCGCTGTTGAGAACACTGTCTCTGTGTTCAACATCGAGAATGATGAGATCAAAGGCCGTATCATCGGTCGCGAAGGTCGTAATATCCGTACCTTAGAGAACCTCACCGGTGTCGATGTGGTGATCGACGACTCCCCTGACGCCATCCTGCTTTCAAGCTTCGACCCGGTGCGCCGCGAAATCGCCCGTCTCTCCTTGCAGAAACTGGTCTCCGACGGCCGTATCCACCCCGCCCGCATCGAGGAGGTGGTCGCCAAGACGAAGAAACAGATTGAGCAGGAAATTACGGAATTAGGAAAGCGTACCTGCATAGACCTGGGTATCAACAATATGCATCATGAACTGATGCGTTTGGTCGGAAAGATGCGCTATCGTTCCTCGTATGGTCAGAACCTCTTGCAACACGCCAAAGAGGTTGCTAACCTGAGTGCCACGATGGCTGCGGAACTGGGCATCAACCCTAAACTCGCTCGCCGCGCCGGTCTCTTGCATGATATCGGCAAAGTGCCCGATACGGAGCCGGAACTGCCGCACGCTCTGTTTGGAGCCCGTCTCGCGGAGCAGTACAAGGAACGTCCTGAAATCGTGAATGCCATCGGCGCCCACCACGATGAAATGGAGATGAAAACCTTGATTGCCCCCATCGTGCAAGTGTGCGACGCTATCTCAGGTGCCCGTCCCGGTGCCCGTCGCGAAGTTGTCGAGGCTTATATGAAACGTCTTAACGACCTTGAGAATCTGGCGCTTACATATCCGGGAGTGGTGAAAACCTACGCCATCCAAGCCGGTCGTGAGCTGCGCGTGATTGTGGGTGCCGAAAAGGTGACAGACCAAGAAGCCGATCAGATCTCCCTCGACTTGTCCAAGAAGATTCAAAACGAAATGACGTACCCGGGTCAAATCAAGATCACGGTCATCCGTGAGACCCGTGCCGTCAACTATGCCCGATAGACGATGAACGACCAACCGAAACCTCGCAACCGCTTCCGCTTTTTCGCCATCATGTATGCTGTGACGCTTCTGCTGTTCCTGGCATACATCTTCTTCTTCTCCGATCATAACCTCAAAACCCATCGTGACTTGAACCGGAAAATTTCCAATCTGGAGGATAAGATTACCAATACGAAAAACCAAGTGGGAAATGTTTATACATACGAGCAATTGCTGGAGGATTCGACTTTGTTGGAAAAGTATGGACGCGAACAGCTGAACATGCATAAACCGAACGAGGATGTCTTTGTGATACTTCATGAAAAATGAGAATGAACATATAAGATTGTTGATTATCAACGGTGTGAACCTTAGTTGTTTAGGAACGCGAGAGGTGGATATCTATGGAAGCGTCTCTTTCGAAGAATACCTCGGAAAGTTACGTGTCCTTTATCCACAGGCGGAGATATCCTTCTTCCAGTCGGACGATGTCGGGGCATTGGCAAACGCCATCACTACGGCACGGAATTTGCATGGAATCATCCTCAACGCAGGTGCCTATACGCATACCTCAATGGTGTTGGCAGATGCGGTACGAACGGCCAAATGCCCAGTGGTGGAGGTGCATATAAGCAACCTGTTCGGCAGGGAACAATACCGCCGAAAGAGCGTTCTGTCTTCCGTGTGTGCAGGGTTCATAAGCGGGTTCGGCTTGGAGAGTTATGACTTGGCGGTCACCTCGTTCTTGATGAAATATGACAGTGGGAAGATTAAACTATTTGAAGTGTGAAGAGTCTTGGAAAATTGTTGTTAAGATATAGAATAAAAGTCTAAAAAGAAAAACTTAAATATCCAATATTATGAAAAAAGTATTAAGTTTATTGTTAGTATTGGCATTGGTAATGGTCGGAATGGCTCAGACCGATGCTGCAAAGCCAAAAAAGAGCAAAAAAGTGAAAACTCCTGAGATCACCTTTGAGAGCCTCGTACATGATTACGGTCAAATCAATCAAGGTGACAATGGCGAATGCGAGTTTGTGTTTAAAAACACAGGCAAAGCGGAGTTGATTCTCACCAATTGCCGTTCTAGTTGTGGTTGCACAGTTCCGTCATGGCCTAAGGACCCCATCGCGCCCGGCAAAAAAGCTGCCATTAAAGTGAAATATAACACCCAGCGTATCGGTCAGATTAACAAGACCATCACGGTGGAATCCAATGCAGTGAACGACCGTGTGGTGCTGAAGATCACGGGTAACATCAGCCCGAAACCCACGGAGGCGGCTCCTCAAAACAACAGCGGCGCCCCCAAAGTGAATAACTAATAAACAATTGGAACGATGAAAAGGATATTAGCTCTTGTTTGCTTGATTTGCTTGGGACTTACGGCCGGGTTGTATGCACAATCCAATGACAGCAAGGCTTCAGCCACCAAGACCACTTATACGGGCTCAGGCGCAGAAATCGAATTTGAAAAGAAGTTCGTTGATTTCGGCACATTGAAGGTCGGCGATGTGAAGGTAGTGACCATCACGTACAAGAACATTGGAAAGAAACCGTTGATTCTCGACGATGTGATTTCCTCCTGCGACTGCACGGAGGTGGAGTGGTCTAAGGCTCCTGTGATGCCTGGCAAAACCGGCACCATCAAGGCCACCTACACCGCCAAGAACGTCGGGTTGATTAGCAAACGACTCACTGTGCTCTCGAACGCCAACACGGACAGAGTGATATTGCAACTGAAAGGGGAGGTGAAGTAACCTCTCCTTGTTTCCCTGGGGTCGTCTGGTTTTGACAGCAAGTTCGGGGGAATGTAAGCAGGTCGGAATTTGTGGGCTGATTCCGTTAAAAATTAACCCTCGATGCCAAATAAATGGCGAAACTTCATACGCATTCGCAGCGTAACCGTTGCGGATCCCGCCGCGCGGACAAGGTCCGTAGCCGCGGGTGCTCCCCCGGAAGTTTTTCGGCTCAACGTCCGGACCGGAGTATCATAAAAGGGCTGATAGCCGAAGCCGCGCTTCGAGGCTGAGGCGAATCTTTAGAAGATAAGCGCCTGCCAGGTGTGTCCCGTACCATGCCGGCGCCGACAACCAAACGGAGACTAAACTTGTAGAAAGCATTCTTGCGGCATGTTTGGACGGGGGTTCGACTCCCCCCGACTCCACTGAAAAAAGATAACCCCGGAATTTCATCCGGGGTTTTATGTTTCGTTTATCAAGATAAATGCGTTGCATGTCCAAGAAAAAACTATTTTTGCACGCTAAATAATTGTGCATGGATAAACTATTTTTTACGGATTTTGTGCCGTCGTCACGCGGCGCAGCACGGGAGAAATTGACACAGTGGCAGAAGCAGTATCCGGCTTCCGCCTTCCTGAACATCTTTTGCTTGAAAGAGTCCAGGATGAAGATTCCCCAACGGCAACGTGCGAAAATGCTGCTCACCTTGCCCGACAAACTGCGTTTCGATTCCCTTCAACTCGAGATGGCTCCTGTCGTGGAGGTGCGTGAGAAACCACAGCTCAATATTGTGGAGAACAAACCGCAACCGACTTCCCCCTTGCATCCCATCTTCGTCAAGCACCCTGCACCGGATCACGATAACAAGCAAGTGCTGATTGATCAGCTGATTGAAAAATTTTCAAAAGATGCTCCGAAAATCATTTACTCCCCGGATGTGCACGATGCCGACGCCGACTATGGAATGGAAAGTTCTATCGAAGACCAGAGCATTGTAAGTGTTTCATTAGCAAATATATATGCTGACCAGGGATACTATGACAGAGCTATCCAAATGTTTGAAATATTAAAGTTGCATTTTCCCGAAAAAAATAGTATTTTTGCCGCCCGAATTGAAGAACTGAAAAAAATGATGGCGGAAGGGTGATTCTGGCATCGTTTTTGCAAGAAACTTCACAAAAAAAGGGAATTGTAAGTAATTAAATCATAAACTAAAAAGTTAAGAAAGATGTTTACATTGTGTGTAGTATTAATTATTTTGGCAAGTGTCGTGCTGGCTTTTGTCGTGCTGATTCAAAACTCCAAAGGCGGCGGTCTGGCTTCCAACTTCGCCTCTTCCAATCAGGTGATGGGTGTGCGCAAAACAGCTGACGTGCTGGAAAAAACCACTTGGGGCCTCGCAGCTGGCATCATGCTGCTTTGCTTTGTCTGTGCTTTTATGGCTAAAAGCGAGTACAACAGCCGTTATGGCAACAGCACCCAGATAGAACAGACGACGACCTCTGAAGATGCTGCTGAAGAGTAATAGATAGAGGATAGGAATGATAAAACATGCAACGCCTATGGGTGTTGTGTGTTTTTTTTGTATGTACAATAAAAAATTGATTCAATGAATATTAAGCATGAAAATGTTCCTGGTCAGGTTCAGGAACTCGTTATTGAAATCCAGAAGGAAGATTACGCTGAAAAGGTGGAGAATGCGTTGAAGAAACAACGCCGCGAAATTGCTGTTCCCGGCTTCCGCAAGGGTAACGCCCCCATGGGCATCGTGAAGAAAATGTACGGCAAAAACGTCCTTGTGATGGAAATTGACCGTATCGTCAACGAAGAAATCGAGAAATTCTTCAAAGACAATGAGGTGAAATACATCTTTGAGCCCATGCCCGTTGAAGGCAAGTCTCAAGTGGATTTCGACAACCCCGACAACTTCACTTTCACCTACGAATATGCCCTCCGTCCTGAGGTTAAGATAGACTACAAAGCCATGCCCGCCGTCGTCGATTTCACCATCGTTCCCGGCGAGGAGGAAATCAAGAACTACATTGACCAACTCCGTGAACGTCACGGCAAATATGTCATGCCCGAAACTATCGAGGCAAACGACAGCGTGTCAGTGGATTACGGCGGAGAAAAGGAAGCTTTCTTCTTCTTGAGAGACCTTAAGGAAGATGCCAAAAAGTCGCTCCTCGGCAAGAAGGTGGGTGACAAGGTCTCCATGGCCATGCGCCAGGCTTTCAACACCGACGCGCTCTTCGCACGCGCATTCGACCTCAAGGTGGAGGAACTCAACGCCGATGATCCGTACACCTACGAACTGACCATCAAACGTATCGGCCGCATCGAACCCGCCGAACTGAACGAGGAATTCTTCAAGGCTGCATATCCCAACGGCAACATCACCACCGAGGAACAGCTCACGGAAGAGGCCAAGAACGTCATCGCCGGCCAATACAAACCCGATACCGAGCGTCTGTTCATGAACAAGGCTATCGAAACGTTGCTTGACAACGTCACCGTGGAGCTTCCCGATGAGTTCATGAAACGCTATATCAAGGCTGTCCAGAAAGATATGGATGACGAGAAACTGGAGAAGGAATTCGACCAGTACAAACGTTCTTTCGCATGGCAGATTCTGGAGAACAACATCGTGGAAGGTGAGGATGTGAATGTCACCCGCGCTGACATCGAGAACTATTTCCGCGACTATTTCATCAAGAACTATTTCGGAAACTTCAACGCCGACAGCGTGAAGGATCAGGTGGATAAGATTGTCGCCGACTCCATGAAGAATCAAGAGTATGTGAAGAATGCATACGACATGCTCTATGACCAGAAGTTGGTTGAGGTGTTGCGCAAGAAGATGAACATCGAACATAAGGAAGGCGATTTCAAGGCTTTCATCGATGTGATTTCCCCGAAAGACGACAAGAAGGAAGAGAAGGTGGAGAAACCCAAGAAGACCACGAAGCGCAAAACCGCCGAGAAGACAGAGGAACCTGCTGCCGAAGCCGCTCCCGCCGAGGCGAAACCGAAAAAGCCGAGAGCCAAATCCACTAAGAAAACCGATAAAGAGTAATTTATGAGAGACGAATTCAGAAACTACGCGCTGAAGCAGCATGGCATCAGCAGCCTGAAAATGGACCGTTACACGTCCATGACTCGCAACTACATCACTCCGTACATCATCGAGGAGCGCCCGATGAACATCACCCAGCTGGATGTGTTCTCCCGCCTGATGAAGGACAGAATCATCTTCATGGGGGTACCGATCGATGACGACGTGGCCAACATCATCCAAGCGCAGCTCCTTTTCCTTGAATCGCAGGATTCGGAGCGCGACATCCAAATCTACATCAACAGCCCCGGAGGCATGGTCTATGCCGGACTTGGCATTTACGACACGATGCAGTATCTGAAACCCGATGTCTCCACGATTTGTACGGGTATGGCCGCCTCTATGGCCGCAGTGCTGATGTGCGCCGGTGCCAAAGGCAAGCGTTTCGCGCTCCCACACTCCCGCGTCATGATTCACCAGCCTATGGGCGGTGCTCAGGGTCAGGCTTCCGACATTGAGATCGAGGCTCGCGAGATCCAGAAAATCAAGAAGGAGCTCTATGAGATCATCGCCTACCACTCCGGCAAAGATTACGACCAAGTGTGGAAGGACAGCGACCGCGACTACTGGATGACAGCCGCCGAAGCTAAAGAGTACGGCATGATCGACCAAGTGCTGGGCCGTGACCAACGGAAATAATCACGAGTAATTTGCTGGTTATTACGCAGGCAGGTTACGTTGATACAATGAAAGACTGGTGTCTGGAGTGATTTCCGGAACTGGTCTTTCTTTTAATATAAAAGAACAAAAGTTATGAAAAAACTGGTTTTGATGTTGATGGTATGCGTTCCGTTGTTGGCGTTTGCGCAGCAACGGGAACTTCGACACGAACTTGACGTTTATGCAGGTTACGCTTGGCGCGATTCTGTCTCTGGTGTTGCATTGCAGATACAGTATGCTTTTGGTCCTGACCCTCACATTGATTTGTTGGCAGCCACTTCTTTTGGCACGGGTACACGACAGTCTTGGGATGTTCGTTTTCCGAAATATACTATTGGCGTTACTTCAATTGGGGTTCGCATTCATTCAAATGTTGATAAACCTGCTTCAGTGGGGCTTTCTTTGTTGGCAGGTGCTGACTGGGATTTGCTTTACGAAAAAATAAGTCCAACATTGTCAAAAAGAACATTATATTTGCACGGAAGTCTGGATGGGAAACTTCAAATCAATTTTTTACTAAACCCGCAGACTTCGTTAGGCATTTTTTATGATTATTCGTTCAAATATCCTTTTTCTCGCGCTGTTTCGGTGAGCGATTTGCCGAATATTCATACAGCGGGTATTGTGTTCGGGTATAAATTCAAAAGAAAAGCAGAATAATGGCAAAGAAACAGAATATAGACAGAACATGTAGCTTTTGCGGGCGGGAAATTCCCAATAACCAGTTTATTATCGGTGGTTTTGATGCGATGATATGCAGCGACTGCTTAGAGGCGGCGATGGACATCTATCACCAGCATCAGTCGGAAATTGACCGCAAAGAGCTTTCCCAAATCAAACTTAAACTGCTGAAACCGAAAGAGATAAAGGCTAAATTGGACGATTATGTCATTGGTCAGGAGGAAGCGAAGAAGGTGCTTTCGGTGGCAGTTTATAACCATTACAAACGCCTGATGCAGGAAACGGACAAGTCGGATCCGGATGTGGACATTGAGAAATCCAATGTGTTGCTGATAGGGGAGACGGGTACTGGTAAGACCTTGTTGGCCAAAACGATAGCCACGCTGTTGGATGTGCCGTTCTGCATTGCCGACGCTACCGTTTTCACGCAGGCCGGTTATGTGGGCGAAGATGTGGAGAGCATCCTCACACGATTGCTGCAAGCCGCCGACTACGATGTGAAACGTGCCGAGCGCGGTATTGTCTTTATTGACGAAATTGACAAGATAGCCCGCAAAGGTTCTGAAAATCCGTCCATTACGCGTGACGTGTCGGGCGAGGGCGTGCAGCAGTCGTTGCTGAAGCTCTTGGAGGGTTCATTGGTGAATGTGCCGCCGCAAGGAGGCCGCAAACACCCCGAGCAGGAATTTATTCAGGTCAACACGCGTCACATCCTGTTCATCGGCAGCGGTGCGTTCAACAACCTGTCGAACATCATCTGCGACCGCATGAACACACATGCCATCGGATATAACACGAAGAATATCAACTTCAACCCGCAAGAGGCGCTGAAATATGTGAGTGCGCAGGACGTGAAGGATTTCGGGCTTATTCCCGAATTGTGCGGCCGTTTCCCGGTCATCACCTCTTTGAACGCGCTTGATCGTGATGCGCTGAAACGTATCCTCACCGAGCCTAAGAACGCCTTGGTGAAGCAGTACATCGCCCTCTTCAAGATGGATGGCATTTCGTTGAGCTTCACCGAAGATTGCCTTGACTACATCGTGGATAAGGCGGTGGAATTGCAACTCGGAGCCCGCGGACTGCGCGCCATCGTTGAGAAAATCATGACCGACGCCATGTTCGAATTTCCGAGTCTCAACAAGAAGAAGATCGTGGTTGATAAGGCCTACGCGCAGGAGAAGTTCGAGAGTTCGATCTTCTCGTTCAAAGATAAGTGATTGGTCATTAGTTAGCAGTTAGTAGTTAGCAGTTAGCAGTTGGGGATGTCGGTGGGGCATCCCTTTTTTGCGGTTTGCGGTTTGCGATGATGCGATGATACGATGAGGCGATGAAAAACGATGAGGCGATGAATATTTATGGCAAATTCGTGGTGAATTCGTGAAAATTCGTGTTTAGAAAGGGCGTCCCCTCGCGGGGCAGAGGTTCCTTTGGCCGGTCAAACTTTCGTTTTCTCGTTTTGTTATGGGTTTCGGAAATGCGTGTTGTTTTCGTTAGGGGAGTGAGGCCAAACGGAATGGTGCATTTGCTGTACGGATCTGTTTGATTGGTTGTTTCGTTCGCGAACACTATGCATTATGCATTATGAATTATGAATTATGAATTATCACAATGGATTTCCAGAATCTCGTTCCAATCGGTGGTGTAATTCAGCGACAGATGGTTGCGGTTCATTCGCACGCCTTCGAAACCGGCGGTGGCCACCACAACGGTGCGATGTCCCTGCTTCTCGTTGATCTTGTCCAAAGCAGTCATCAGTTTGTCGTGTTTTTCACGGTCAATTTCGTCGAAAAGCACCGTCTGGACGCTCTCTTTAGGGGATATTTGGGTCAGACAGATCCCGGCTTTCTTGTAGAAGGTGCCCTGACGGAAGAGTTGCGCAGCCGTTCTCACCGCGATGTCGGCCAATTCCACAGTACTGTCGGAAGCGGCGGGCAACGTGATGAGCTGGTTGTCGTAGTGCTGTTCCTGCTCGTGCCGGAAACGGTTGGTAAGCAGAAAGACGTACATGGCGTGGCACACACTTCCCTGTTTGCGCAGTTTCTCGGCCGCCATGGAGGTGAAGAGCGCCACCTGCTCTTTTATGTCCTCTACGTCATTAAGTTCTTTGCTGAAACTTCGTGAGACCATAATCTGTTGTTTGTCAGGAATATGCGCTTCGAATTCAATGCAAGGTCTGCCATGCAGCTCATACCAGGTCTTCATGCCGCCGAGGTGCATCTTGCTGCGCACAAAGTCCAACGGTTGCTGTGAGAAATCGTAAGCGGTATTGATGTTCCGGCTCTTCAGCATGGCTGAGAAACGCCTTCCGATGCCCCAAACATCCTCTATCGGGAATTTCTTCAGCACTTTCTCAATGTCCTGTGGACGATGCATGTAGCAGCTGCCCTTGAGTTTGGGGTACTGTTTGCACAGTTTGGAAGCGATTTTGGCGAGCGTTTTCGTGTGCGAGATCCCTACACTGATGGGTATTCCCGTGTTTTTCAATACTTTATACGACACATAATGCCCGAAAGCATCCAAATCTTCCTCCTTGATACCGTTGAGGTTCAAGAAGGATTCATCGATGGAATAGACCTCGGTGGCGGGGCAAAGACTGCGTAACGTCTGTTGCACGCGCTTCGACATGTCGCTGTATAGGGCATAGTTGCTGGAATAGACCGCCACGTCATGCCGTTTGATGAGTGCCTCGAGCTGGAAATACGGATGTCCCATCTTGATACCCAGTCGTTTCGCCTCATTCGATCGCGCAATTACACAACCGTCATTGTTGGAGAGGATGATGACGGGACGCCCGTTGAGCGAGGGATTGAACACCCGCTCGCAGGAGACGAAGAAGTTGTTGCAATCGGCGAGACCGAACATTTTGAGGGTTAATGGGT
>JAEEGJ010014104.1_pt1 | contig 19095 bp, 16 predicted proteins | sample 8958761 | NCBI WGS metagenome assembly JAEEGJ01 (sample SAMN16246546, study PRJNA631951) | gut metagenome | biome: gut microbiome; feature: rumen; material: RS-attached | host: Bos | place: Iran: Karaj | collected 2018-10 | reverse complement strand
CGAACCCGTGAGATCCTCGACAGCATCAACTCCCAGGCAGGAGGAGATACGATGGTCGACTATGATCTGCCACCCGTCGAGCCCTCAGAACCCGTCCAGGGCGTCATCAAGTTCTAATATAGATACGTCAAAAGAACAGAGCCACCTTCGCAGGGTGGCTTTTTCTATTTTTTGCATAAATATTATAAAAAGATGATGCAAAAGGGAACAATTATAGAAAACTTTTTGTACCTTTGCAGCGAAATTTCAAACTCATAACGTTATGATGCAGTTAGTAAGCAACAGCGGCGCCGTGCTTCTCGAACGTGAGAAGCCCTGTACACAGAGGACGCACACTTCGACGCTCCACGTCAGGAGTCTGTCGAAGGGTATGAAGAAGACTGTCAAGCCCGTACTAATGAGCAAGGAGGAGTTTTTCACCAAAGTCGTCAAGACCACGGACAACAATGGCAACGTATAAGAAGGAATACCCCTACTTGGTGGAGGACATTGTGACCCCATTGGACATCTATTCTGGCGACGGCCACAAGTTCCATACCGAGCGAGCCATTTGGGACACGGGTGCTGACACCACTATCATTTCATCGCGCATCGTTAAGCAACTGAATCTGCCGCCTTACAAGCAGGGGGGAATCTCTGGTATAGGCGGTGCCACAGGTTCTAATGTCTATCTTGTCCACGTGCTTGTTCCCACGGGCGACTTTGTGACCAGCGTTGAGGTTATGGAGAGCGATTTCGAAGACATCGACGTTCTCATTGGCATGGATGTTATCGTTTTTGGTGACTTCCTCATCACCAACAAGGACGGAAAGACAACGTTCCAGTTCCGTACGCCCAGCAAAGGTGGCGTAGAATTGTAAACATTCTTACCTTTCCCTTCCTTTGATCCTTGAGCGCATGCTGCGGACGGAGGTGCGCTTGACGTTGAGGGCGGCGGCGTCTCTCCTATCTCACAATCTTCTTCCTCGTTGTACCGTCGCTCCGACGGATGATGTCGATTTCGTTTTATAATTTCAGGGCTTCGTGGCGGAAAGCGAAGTACTCCTTGGGAGAGATGCGGAGATAGAGATATTCGTTACCATAAAGGATGAACTGGGTGGCTTTGAAAATGCGCGAGAACTGTTCTGACAGAGGTTCCGGATCGCCAATCAATGTCACGGCTCCATCCCTTAGTGTGATCATGCCATAGTCATAATCCCTACCAGGCTCTTTTCCCTTGCCAACAAATGAGAGTGCGTAGCTCCCAGCTGTCCAATAGTTCGTTTTAATGCGGGCACATTGTGATTCAACGTCAAATCAAGCTGATAGGAATCCCCTTTGTCAACCATCTCAAAGTCATCGAAGAAATAGGATGTATCGTTACCCCACGATCGGCCCACCACAAGCGTGTACTTGCTGAAGTCCACCTTAGGCTGCTCTTTGTCGCCCTTATAGGCCTCATGGAACTCCTGTTCGCTGTTGATTATGAGACACTTCTCCTCTTCAGGGACTGCGCTGAAGAATGTCCTGCGTCCTTGCTTGTCGTTGCCATACAGCGCTTCCGTCATGAAGAACGACAGTTCATCGGCAGCCCTCACAGTCGAAACATTCTCTTCGTTTTTGCTTTCACCCTCTTCATCGGGCATCGAAACTGGCGTCTGGACCGTTCCCATAATACGGTCATCATCACTACTGCAGCTACTCATGCCGAAAGCCAGCATCAGCAGAGCGCAAACCCATAATAGGTTGTTCTTATTCATAGTTCTTATAAGTTTTCATCTTAAACTATTCATTGTCTGGCTGTAGCTTGTGCCATCCAATCGATCAAAAAATAGCATTTCTCATCCTTCATACACGAAATTAGAACAATTGGATAACCGAATAAAGAATCAGCTTTGTTGCTATTTAATCCACCAGCAAAAGGATTGCCGCTAAAAAGGCCAACTCCTTCTACCCAATCGCCATAACCATAATAATAATCTATCTCACCTCCAGAGGTGCCATATAGCATAAAAATCAACTGTTTTGATGGCCAATACATTAGTCGAGTTCCTGACATCCTCGCAAACTCATGATCATCGTATGATAATAAAAGCATCTCTTGGGGCTGGCTGAAATCATATAGAGGTTTTTCAACGTTTGTCTCAGCCTCAACAGCAAACACGCGGTATGCTTCTTCTCTGACAGCACAATAATAATGCTGTTCGTTGTCACCATAGTACTTTTCGTGTTGACAGAACACCTTCTTGTAATTTTTCTCGCCTATCAGTGTATCTCCACTCATGGTAAAAATACAATCTATAGTCTCATAAATATCTGTTTCGGGTGAAACTGAGCAACAATTCCAAACCTTCCCTTCTTCTACGAACGGGACATATTCATGGTCGTGGTTCCATTCCTGAACAACTGGCGTGTCATCAGGAATAACAGGAATGACAGAATTATCTTCGTTGGAACACGACGTAAGCGCTATTGCATTCCAAAGAATGACGATAGTCGTCATCAGCACAACACAAAACAATAATACTTTATTCTTATTCATATCGTTTGATTTTTAATGTTTCACATCAATACCCATCAGTTGACCTTGACAAATTTGACATAATTCTCGGCATCGTAATACAATCTGAGTTCAGAGCCAGACAATATCTTGTATGATTTACTTTCCCTTATATAATCGCTAATATGGTCGAGATCTGGATCTACGGCTCCTAACTTAGTTCCAAATATTTCTGTAAAGGAAAAGTTGTTTTCATTATAATTATATTTCCCAGAGACTTTATTCGGGAAGATATTACCATCAAAAGTACCATCTGAGTAGAATGTCAGTTTGGTGGTATTGACAATATTGTCACCCGTGTGGAAATCCTGATCATTACCATACCCGACGACTGACCACGTTCCCCAAAGAGAGAATGAGGTGTCGTCATCGCTACTGCAGCTGCTCATGCCGAAGGCCAGCATCAGCACAGCGCATAGCCCACAAATCAAACTCCTGTTCATATTTACTCCTTTTCTTTTAGTTTCCTGAAACAGAATACCTCTCTGCCGGAGGTTTCAGCGTCATCCAAGAGCAGCATACCTCCGATGAAAGAACAGGTAAACGTACCTTGTCCCTCAATGTTAATCTTGGTATAAGTCACGCCAGAATATTCATTTACCTCGACCACCTTGTAGGAATAAGTGCCTGAAGACAGGAATTTCACCTGTGCATTGACAACCTGAATCGTATTATCGGGGTAGAAGTGAACCCAAGTCGTCGAAGGCGAACCCAATGTCACATATCCCAGGTTATCAACTTGTGTCATCCACCAAGTGCCCTCAAGGGTCGTGGGATTGTCTTCATACAGAATGGAAGAGAGTTCTGGATCGGCATCGTCCACACTGGCGATGCGGCGATAGAAACAAGTATTATCAGCGAAGCACCCAAAGGAATAGATTCTCAGCATGTCGCCATCTATCAGCAAGTTGGCGCCTCCTGTATATGCTTCTTCTGATTCTGGCGAGTCACCGCAATGGAAACCATACAGATTGGATCTCACCTCATCAGGTTTCAGCCAATACTTCATTTGGTTTGTCTTCCGTCCGTTTTCGTAATAGGTCAATTCTCCGTCCTCTCCGAACTTCGCAACAATCACATCCGTCAGCGGCTTTTGCTGAGTGCCATTAAATTCGCCCACCAACTGCCAATATCCCACTACGGATTTCTCCGTAGCGGGAGCACTATCCTCTGCAGCAGGAGAACTATCCTCCGCAGCAGGAGAACTATCATCATCGCTACTGCAACTGCTCATGCCGACAGCCAGCATCAGCAGAGCAAAGATCCATAATACGCAGTTCTTTTTCATATTCTTCATCCTTATTTAATAATATACTTCTTGCCATTTTGGATATAAACTCTTTTCTGTGGCGTTTGTTGCAACTTGCTGCCTTTAAGGTCGTAGAGAGTATTATCAATTGATGTCTTTGCTGTGCTTATGGACTTAATGTCCGTTCCCCCTTTTTCTGGCCAGACATCATAAAGCACCTCCCCGTTACGTTCAAAATGAACGAGCATGGAACGATAGTGGCGCTCAGAATATAGATTATTATCAAATGATAAAGCAGAATACGGGTCTGGTGGGCCCAATAGGCATTCTCCGTCATTCCATTCCGTTATGCCTATTCCTTGAATAATGCGACCGCCATTCGTATTAGCATTCCTTATGGGGCCTGAATCATTCTCTGGTGCTTTGCCATCCAAATCCACATATTTCAGCGGTCTTACACCTCCGAAGTACTCTTCCTTTATTTCGTCTATGATACCATAGTAAAAACGAGGACGCACAAGACTTGTCGTATTTGACAAAGTAATATCCTCATAATAAAGTCCTTTTCCAACGCTCCAATCAAACTGGTATGCCTCTCCTGGCCAAAACACAAAAGAATATCCATCATAGTCGTAAGTTATAACTGAAACCCAGACACAATTATGATCTTCGTATGCCTCTTGTTCATCTTCCCGTATCAGAAGCGTAAGAGAGTCTGTCCATTCAGGGCCGCTTGTGTAAACTTTCTTGTAAACCCAATCCCTGTCTGGTAAATCTCCTTGCACATAGTACTCTATCGTCTCAAAGTTCGGCACCCATTCATCGCCAACCTGCGAATACCAATTGTCGTACTTCAGGGTATCCAGCCTTATTTCCGTCCATTTTGTTCCTTCGGGGAAATATTCATTAGCATTCGCACCAACAGCCAGTATGGCCATCACAAATAAGGATAAGAGTTTCTTCATATACGTTATCATTATATCAATTAATGCTTAATCTGTTTTCTGCCATTCTGGATATATACCCCCTTGGCAGAAGGATACTTAAGACGACGGCCTTGCAAGTCGAAGAAATCAGACGTGTTGATAGAAGGATTGCTAATATCGAAAATACCATTTGCCTGTTCTGATAATGGATAGATAGGGCCATTATAGATGGTCTTAAACTTTTCAACTTCTGTTGGTAGCACATAGACATTTGTTTGTGTACCCATACCGTCAAATAAGTAGTAGTGGTTAGAAAAACTAAAATCGATGACTCCTCTGATATATAATGACTCCAACTGACATCCTGAAAATAGGAAATCACCTAAACCATAGACGCTTTCTGGCAAATCCACTGTTTTTAAGGACGTACAGCCTTGAAAAGCATTAGATCTGACCCAGGTTACACCTTTAGGTATTTGAATTTCTGTTAAGCTATTACAATTGAGAAACAGTTTGTGCTCGATTTGATCCAGATTCGGCGAAAGCGTAATGCTTTTTAGTGACGTGCAGTTCTCGAAGACAGCATAATCTATCGATGTAATACTCTCAGGCATCGTCACAGAAGTAAGGTTGGTACAGCCTGAGAACAAACTTGTGCCAAGAAAGGTTACACCCTCAGGAATCGTTACAGACTTCAGATGCCTGCAATTTCCAAAAGACCAACTTCCCAGTCCTTGGAGGCTATTTGACAGTTTCACCTCTTCTAAACTTTCACACCCATAGAAAGCGGAACTTCCCAATGTTGCCACCCCGTCAGGCAGGGTGACATTCACAAGATTTCTATTATTCATGAAAGCACAGCCCTCTATCCAAGTAACTCCTTCAGGCACCGTGTAGGAAGTGCAATTGGCAGCGGCAGGAAAACATAAGAGCTTCGTCTTCTCTTTGTTAAACAACACGCCTTCGATAGAACATACAACAGGGTTGACCTCATCCACTTCTATCGATTCCAACGCCGTACATCCGATGAATGGATTCATATAGAAACCATACGCTGCGTCAAAACCCAAATTCTTGATTGTATGTGGAATAGTCACCTTGGTCAAGGTTGTGTTATCCCTGAACGCATCTTTGTCAATGCTTATCACAGAGTATGTCTGACCTTCATAATTCACCTCAAAAGGGATATGCAATTCTCTTTCCCATTCACTCTTTTTCAGCATAGCATGATGTAAGGCCTTACGTAAAGAGTAATTCACGCCGCCGATGGTGACATCTTCCCTAACGTCCTCCAGCACCAACGGTTCCCCATCTTTTAGTTCAACGTAGCCTTGATACCACCAACAATCCAAGTAAAAGTGGTTTCGTTCAATGTCACGTATCGTGGAAGTCACGTTGAATGGGCAGACGCAATCTGCCAATAATTCACCTAACACCGGGATTACATTGATAGTCAAAGTCCAAGGATCACAGTCGCCGCCTTCATCTATGCTGGAATTCACAACAAAGTCGGATGTAGCACAGTTACTGATAAAATTCTGCACTTCTACTGATAATATGTTACCTTCTTTTTTCAAGACTATCGTTGGCACCTGTTCGTCCTCAGCTCCTCGAGTATGCGACAAACAACCGCTGTTCTGCGTATCCGACACAGTCTGGGCATTTGCACCAACAGCCAGCATCAGCACAACACAAATCCATAATACGTTTTTCTTATTCATATACGTTTTATTTTAAATGCGAAATTACACCTTTTATCTATAATATATAATGAACGAAGAAGCAAAACCTTGCAAAAAAACCGGATTATTTATTACTTTTTAAGAATTATTGCCTTTTATTTGCTTTCTGCTTAATCTGGAACATACATCACAGCAAGGACAGTCCCCATTGCGCGGTATAAAATGGAAGCCGCCGACATTCACATGCCGGCGACTTCTGAAAATAACGCAACGCTCCTGGCACCGTGTGTACTTGTTATGGGATAGTGGTTTGGGCGTTACAGTTACAGTTGTTACAGTTAATTTTGGGATTATCTTGGGACTGTGATTAATGTGTTCAAGCTGAAGAAATTGGAAAAATGACAGTTATGACAAATGACAGTTCCAATTTTTGCGCTTAGGATTCAATTGGCCCACACGGAATCCCACAATCCAAGTAGAACATTACATTACTTTGTAATCAAATCAATTTTGAGAGTGTACGACATCAATTGAAAAAGTTACATAAGTACTTATATTTATTATAAATTATTATATATTATAATATATAATAATTCTTAAGTTACTATTTTCTCATGTTTTTAAAAATTTGGATCATTGCAATGTAATGTGTAATGACTGCTGGTTTGGGATGCTAAAAACATAACTGTCATTTGTCATAATTGTCAGATTTTAAACTGTAACAACTGTAACTGTAACGGAAACAAATCTGTTTGTGTCAACATTTTTCGCAACCACCATATTAATTTTTGTAGATTCTGTATATATCTGACAATCAGTAATTTATGAAGACTCGGATTTTGGACTAAGGAAAGTGATGGTTTAGGCTAAGGAAACTGGAGGTTTACCCTAAGGAAAGTCCCAGTTTACTGCCTTGTTTCACCGAGAAAAGAGAGTGAATAGAGATTTTGTAAACATATTTAATAATTACGACTCGCATAGGTTACACATATAAATCTGTCTTTATGCTCTTGACAACAAGCGTGGTTAGTAAAATTTAGGGGATTTTCTGAGAAAATTCTTGCGAAAAAAGACCATAGTTTTGCGAAAAAACTGTATCTTTGCAGCCAGAACATGTTTTGAATAATTAGAAATTGAATAAATGTTGAAAGGTGAACAGATATGGAATTGCCTAATGACATAATCCTGTGGGGCTTTGGTATAGATGCCTGGATTACCATCGCTACCGTGGTGGGTGTCATTACGGTGATGCTGTTGACGAAGGTGAGAGCCGATGCCGTGGTGCTCATCGCTATCGGCGTGCTGTTTGCCACGGGCGTGCTCGACGCCAAAGAGACGTGCTCGGGGTTTAGTGCGGGTACTGTGGTCGTTACGGGCGTTCTGGCCGTGGTGATGGCGGGCTTGCGCTATACTGGCGTGCTGCAATGGATGATGAGGCATTTGTTCGGATTGCCCAAGCGCTACTCTGTGGCCCTGCTGCGCATGATGGTGCCAGCGGCTGCTCTGAGCGCCTTTGTCAGCAATACGATGCTCACCATACTCTTCAGCAATGTATTGAAACGCTGGGCCAGAAAGCTCGACATGGCGCCGTCGAAGCTTTACCTTCCGATGGTGTATGCCGTACAGATGGGCGGTGTGTGTACGCTGGTCGGTACTTCTACCAACATCGTGGTGGCCGATCTCTACGAGAATGCTACAGGCAGGACGATGAACATGTTCTCCATCTTCATTCCGGGAATGATATGCCTTATAGTCGGTGTCATGTTCATCGTAGCCGTGCGCCGATGGCTGCCGTCGCGTGTCTCGCCCAATGAGGCTTTCGTGACGACGCTTGACTACACGGTGGAGCTGCTGGTGCCCTCTGACAACCCGAATATCTGCAAGAGGCTGGGTGAGGCAGGCCTGTTCCATGTGAAAGGCGGTAACCTGATAGATATCCACCATTACGACCATGAACCGTCACTTGTCAGCGAGGATGAGTATGTGATGGGCGGCGACAGGCTGGTATATACCGGCCAAATAGACGAAATCCTTGAGTTGAAGGAGACGCACGATCTGGTGGTTTCCGACCATCATATCCGTTCGATGAGCGAGATCAACAAGAATTACAAGTTGCAAATAGCCTTTGTCAACTTCGACAGCAGTCTTATCGGTGAAACGATTGCCGAGAGCGGGCTTGAGAAAGACTACCATCTGATCCTGGTGGCGGTAGCACGTCGTGGTCGTCGCATTGAGGCGCCTCCTCGCGAAGTCAAGCTGCAGGCGGGTGACACCTTGCTTTTCGAGTGTCCGCGCCAGACAAACGTCTTTACCGGCGACCTGGCATCGATGTTGCAGTTCTCCGACTTCCAGGAAGTGATAAAAGTCTGTCCTAAAGCCATTGTGGCCTCGCTGATTATGACGGCGATGATGGTTCTCACGGCCCTGAACGTGGTATCGCTCCTGTATGGCACGGTGCTGGCCGCTCTGGCCATGCTGGCATTCCGCTGCTGCACCATCAACCAGGCGATGGACTCCGTCAGCTGGCGTGCGCTGATGAGCCTGGCAGGATCAATCGTGCTGGGAATGGCGATATCAAAGACGGGAATAGCGCAGGCTGCAGCCTTGGCCGTGATCAACATCGTGGGCACGCACCCCGTCCTGATTATGCTCGGCGTCTGCCTGGCAGCCATGCTGATCACTCAGTTGGTGGAGAATGTGGCGGTCACCGCCATGTTTTTCCCCATCATGTATCATGCGGCGGAGCAAGTGGGCTACGAATCCGCGCCTTTCCTCCTTGCGCTGATGATTGCTGCCAACGCCTCGTACGCCACGCCCATTGCCGCGTCTCCCAATATGCTGGTCTATGGTCCTGGCGGCTACCATTTTACTGACTACATGCGCATCGGTATCCCTCTTACCCTTATTGTCACCATTGTGGGTGTTGCGGCTGTGGTCTTGACGTATCCGCTGGTCAAATTGTAAAATTAAAAAATTAGAAAATTAAGAAATTAAAAGATATCAATATGGAAAAGTTTAAAAGTGAATTGGATGGAACGACGCTGACGATTACCCTGGGGGTTGAGTTGGCGAAGGGGAATGCTCCGGCCTTGCAGGAATTACTGACCAGCTATTTGGGGCAGGATATCCGGAAAATCGTGTTCGATGCCACCAACTTGGTGTTTATCTCCAGCGCCGGTATTCGTTGTATCATTTTCGCCAGGCAGGAACTGGGTCACAAGCCGGAAATCGTATTTGTGAACTGCGCTAATGAAATATACGAAGTGTTCCAGATAACCGGCTTGTTCCGTTTCGTCGAATTTATGGAGGATGATCGCAGCATAGAACGGAAGGAGAAAGCTGAGGCGGGCGACAAGTTGCAACGGAAGATAGATGAGATCAGGCAGGGGGAGCTCGACCACTTCGCCGCCAATAACGATGTGGTGGTCTATCAGATGAATTTAGAAGAGAAGGACTCAGAAGAGTAGGAGTAAGGAGAGAAGGAGTTATGGCAAGAATAAGGATTCTGAGTGTTGATGATGAGGCGCCTATTGAGCTGATGATGAAACATCATTTCAGGCGGAAGATCCGTAGTGGAGAGTATGAGTTCTTCTTTGCCCACAACGGTCTGGAGGCCCTTGCTGTCCTGGCTAATACGCCCGACATTGAGATCATCCTCTGCGACATCAATATGCCCGAGATGGACGGTCTGACGCTCCTGGCCAAAGTGAACGAGATGCACAACCCCGCCATACGTGTCATTATGGTGAGTGCCTATGGCGATATGGCGAACATCCGTCAGGCGATGAACGATGGAGCCTTCGACTTTGTCACGAAGCCCATCGATATGGACGATCTGGCCCTGACGATTGAGAAAGCCATCGAACAGATTCACTATGTGCATGAGTCGCAGAAGGAACACACGCAGTTGGAGTCGCTGAAGGAAGACCTTGTCTCAGCCAAAGAGATCCAGCAAAGTTTCCTGCCAAGGACGTTCCCGCCCTTCCCGGAGGACAGTGACAAAGTGGATATCTACGCCTCGATGGATGCTGCGAAGGACGTGGGCGGCGACTTCTACGACTTCTTCCGCATCGACGACGACCGCATAGCTCTGGTGATTGCCGATGTGTGCGGTAAGGGCATTCCTGCCGCGCTGTTTATGGCCGTGAGCCGTACCATTATCCACTCGAAGGGTATGCAGGGCGTCAGTGCCGCAGAATGTCTGAAAGTGTCGAACCAGCTGTTGGCAAACTCATCGGTCAACTATATGTTTGTCACCGTATTCTATACCATCTTCAATACGAAGACCGGTCTCGTCACTTATAGCAACGCCGGACACAACCCGCCTCACATCTTGAGGGCCGACGGTACTACCGAACAATTGCCGATGGACGGACAGTTTATGGTAGGTATTTTCGCAGACGAGGTGTATACTGACAAGACGTTGCAGTTGGAGCATGGCGACACGCTGGTGATGTTTACCGACGGCGTGACTGAGGCCACGGACTCGTCAAGTAGGGAATTCGGCACAGGACGGTTGGATAGTATTTTAAGGAGTCAGGAGTCAGGAGTCAGTAGTCAGGAGATTGTCGAAGCTGTCAAGGCCGGTATTGCTGACTATGTGGGGGATGCCGAGCAAAGCGATGATATCACGTTGCTGGTAGTGAAAAGGAAGTGAAAAGGTGAAAAAGTGAAAAGGTGAAACGGGGAGCGGTCATAGGGTGCATAGGAGTGGTGATGTTGCTGGGATTAGCGGCAGCAGCATACTATATGCATCGTGGTGACGGTGAACGTATCAGCGAATTGGAGACAGAACTCCGTGCATTGCGAGAGCGGGAGAAGCAGTCGGAGATAGTCAGAGGCGTCAGCGAACAGATGGAAGAGATCGCCTATGGTCAGCAGACCCTCTCGGAGGAGCGAAGCCGTGAGGCCATCCGTCAGTCGGAGATTGCACAGGCTGCCACCCTGCGTTCGGAAGCTGAGCGCCGGATAGCTGTTCAAGCTCAGGCAGCGGCAGAGATTTCAGCAGGGGAGGCGAAGGCATCTTACCAAATGGCAGAGCAACGGCGGCTTGAGGCTGAGCATGCCAAGCTGGTGACCGACACGCTGAACTACATCTCTCTGGGACGAACCCTTGGCTCTCAGTCGTATGCCATCTACCGCAGTGGTGATACGGAGTTAGGCAATATGCTTGCCTACGCTTCCTATCTCTACACGAATGACTATGGCGGCGATCTCTATACCCCTGCCGTGTTTCAGGCCTTGACACAGTCGGCTGGCGGACGGCGCAGCTGGAGTGTACACGACAGCAAGATCACGCGGATGGCTATTCAGCCCAAGAGCGACAACCTGGTGACGGTGAGTGATAACGGTGAGTTCTTTATCCACAAGCTACAGAACGGACAGTTGACGGCACAGCGGCAGATAAGAGACGGGAACTATTGTTTCAGGGATGTGTATGCTGCCGATAATGGTCAGACGTATGCCATCAGCTACACTGGTCATCTGATGATTGTAGGCAGGAGCCAGACGGAGGTCATTTATATAGAAAATGTTGACAAGCCTTTCAGTCTGCAACACATGAATGACGGGCGCCAACTGCTGATCATCGGCGAGAACAGCATCGCCCTGTTTGACCTCGCCACCGAAAAGGTGATCGCTACGCGTCGTCTCGACTTCCATGTCACCAGTACAGGGCGACGTGACTACAAACCTCTGCTCTTCGACAACCATGGCCGTATGCATCTCGTCAGCAGCCTCGACGACATCAGCAATGAGAAGGTGCCCGTGCAAGGTCAGGTTACTGCCTTTGCCAGCAGCAAGAATGAACACCTGACAGCTTACGGCATGGCCGATGGCACCATCTGGCTGACATCGGGCAACGGTAAGACGTATAAGCTCGTTGAACACCTCTCGCGGGTGACGAAGATGAAATTCAACGGCAAGCGACTCTACTCCTCCAGCTACGACGGAAAACTGCTCTTCTGGGCCATCGACTATAACAGCCAGATCAAGGCCGTCACCTTGTTCCAGTCTGACAGCTGGCTTATGGACTTCATTTCCAACAACGACAAGGATCACATGTGGGCTGGGGAGAAAAACGGTACGGTCTCACAATATCTCGTCTCTCTGCCGAAGATCGCCGAGCGTCTCCGCCGGAACGTGAAGCGCAACTTCACCCAGGAGGAGTGGAACTACTATGTGGGGAAGGGGATTCCGTATAGAGAGGTGAAAAGGTGAAAAAGTGAAAAGGTGAATAATATGGGAAAGAACTATTCTCAATGGATCATAGGAATTGTGAAAGGCATATTTATCCTTTCACTCTTTCACCTTTTTACCTTTTTACCTTTAGCCGTAAGGGCGCAGGGCTTGCCGCTGATCCGGAACTACACGGCATTGGAGTATGGTGGACATAACCGTAACTATGACATCGAGATTGGTGAGGACGGTACGGTGTTTGTGGCTAACTTCGAGGGGCTGCTCTACTATGACCGTGCCCGGTGGCGCATCATCCATACATCCAACAACAGACGTGTCACAGTGATCCATCGCGACAGCAGGAATACCATCTGGGTGGGTGGATATAATTTTATGGCCCGTTTGCAGAAAAAGGCTAACGGGGAACTGTTCTTGCAGCAGTTTAGCAAGGAAGGCCAGTTCAGCGGCGAGGTGATGGAGATTTTTGAGAAAGAAGGGACGTTGCAATTTTTGGCAGGCGACAATAACATCTATGAAATAGAGGAGAGAAGGAGAGAAGGAGTAAGGAGTGAAGGAGTAATCCCCACCATATCGTTGAAGAGGAAGACCAATGCCAAGTTACAGCCAGGTGTGGAATCCGACGTCATATCGTTGGAGGCTTTGGAGGCAGGTGCCGAGAATGTCGTTATGGAAGACATCACCCAGACGGAGAAGCTGGACGGCGGGCTTCAGATGAAAGTGAAGCGGAACGGTGGCCTGATCATTGCCGACAGCGACGGTCGTGACATTTATACCATCACCGAGGACAACGGCCTTTGTTCCAACCAGGTGTCGTACGTGGCCTACGACGGTCACGGTGTGCTCTGGGGTGCTACGGGTAATGGTATCTTCGCCATCGAACTGCCGTCGGTATATAGTTATTTCCTGCCGAAGGACGGACTGACGGGCAGGGTTCATACCATCACAGCCTTTAACGGAAAGATCTACGTCGGGGATACTAACGGACTCTATGTAATTGACTCGTGGCGTTACAAACGCATGGCCGACATCAACAATATCTGTTGGGAATTGTGCGAGAGTCGTGACGGACTGTTGGCAGCCACCTCCAGCGGTATCTACAAAGTCGCAACCAACGGTAGTGTCAGTAGGCAGACATCCTATGCCACCACCGCTCTGATGGTGGACGGCGACAAGGTCTATGCCGGAGAACCTGACGGTGTATATGTCTATCAGTCCGGTTTCAGACAGCGTACGAAGGTGGATGATCTCCCCTTGGTGAGGATGATCCGGAAAGACGGACGAGGCGGCCTGTGGCTGAAGACCGTTCATGATGAGACCAAGGGTGTTGCACCTGGCCCGGAAAAAGAACCTATTGCCGATCTGCCCAGTCATTTGTTGATGCCCGTGAGCAACATAGAAGTCAAGGCCCAATACCAGCACGGCAGTCAAGTGTGGATTGGCGGTAATGAGATACTCGCTGTCATTGATACAGGCAAAAAAGACCTTGAGAAGCTGTCTGACTGTCGTACCATCCGTTTCTGCTCCATTCTTATGGACAACGACAGTGTGCTGTGGGGTGGCTATGGCGATATGCCTAAGAAACTGCAGAAGTTGGACAGCGACGAGGGAAACCTACATTTCTTCTATGCCCTCGACTATGCTCCGTTGACAGGTAAGACCCTGTATCGCTACAAGCTGAGTAACCAGAACGTCCTTGGTAGCAAGGGCCAGTGGAGTGCCTGGAGTGAGAAGCAGAACGTGGCGTTCCTGAACCTGCCCTACGGTACTTTTACCCTCAGCGTACAGGCCCGTTTACCCAATGGCGAACTGTCGGAGGTGGTTTCCGTCGGTTTCAGCGTCGCCTTCCCGTTGCTGATGCGCTGGTATATGGTGGTGCTCTATTTCATCATTCTTGCCTTCTTGGTATGGCTGCTGTTCCGTTACCGTCTGAAGAAACTTCAGAAAGACAAGATCAAGCTGGAACAGATTGTCGAGGAGCGCACCGCCGACCTTCGCAATGCCCAGCACGAGCTGATCCGTCAGGAGAAGATGGCTTCGGTGGGTAAGCTGACCGAAGGACTCATCGACCGTATCCTGAACCCGATGAACTTTATCATCTATTTCTCGAAGATGGCGAACGACTTGTCGAATGACATTAAGGAGAACATTGACAACAATAAGGACGGTATCAAAAAGGAAGACTACGAGGATACCCTGGACGTGTTTGACCATCTGACGGAAGTGCTGAAGAATATAGACCAGTACGGTAAGAACACCACCCGCACGCTGAAGGCGATGGAGGAGGTGATGAAAGACCGTACCGGCGGCTATATGGACATGGATTTGCGGCCCGTGCTCCAGCTGTGTGAGAAGAAGCTTGGTCAGCAATTCGCCAAGGAGATAGAGCAGTATCATATCCAGACGCTGTTCTCCCTGCCCGCTGAAGCCATGATGCTCCACGGCAATCCCGACATGCTCAGCAAGACCATCATGAATCTCCTGAGCAATGCCGTCTATGCCGTCGCCAAAAAATCCCAGCGCCAACTTCCCCTCCTGAGTAGGAGGGGTCAGGGGTGGTCTGTTCCCCCTACCATCTCCCTCACTGCCACCATCGCCTCAGACCACTATCTCCTGAAGATCCACGACAACGGCATCGGCATCGAAGAGAAGGTCATCGGCAAGATCTTCGATCCGTTCTTCACGACGAAGACCACTGACGAGGGAGCAGGCATAGGCCTCTACCTGAGCCGTGAGATCATCCAGAACCACAAGGGCGACATCAGTGTGACCTCGGTGATGGATGAATACACGGAGTTTACCATCAAGCTTCCTACGGCCTGTGGCCTAAATGATAAATGACGAATGATAAATGATAAACTTATGCGAAGAATAATCAAGAACATATTGCAAGTAATGATAAACCCTGCGGTGGTTTTATCATTGATCATTTATCATTTGTCATTCAGCCCCGCATGGGCGCAGAACGATGCGAAGATGCGTGAGGTGTATGCTCAGGCAGAGAACGATTATAAAATCGGGCGCGTTGAAGAGGCTAGGGATGTACTGTTGCAGAATCTCAATACCTTCCAGGGCAACCTCCGTCAGAACGCTTTGCGACTCATCGCCCTCATTTGTCTGGATGAATACGATGTCCGCCAGGCAGAGCAGTACACCACCAGGCTGCTGGAACTGAATCCTTATTACAGTCCTTCTGCCAGCGATCCTTCCACATTCGTTGGCATCGTCAACAATATCAAGGCCGGCATGACCGCCACCATCACCACGGCTTCGAGTCAGGCTGAGAGTCTGGCAGAGGCACCGGTGCCCACCACACTCATTACCGAAGAGATGATCCGCAACTGCGGAGGACGGAACCTGCAGGAGGTGCTCGCTGCATACGTGCCGGGCATGAACCTCATCGACTGTAACGACGACATCAACATCGCCATGCGCGGCATCTATAGCAGCACCCAGGAGAAGATCCTCATCATGCTCAATGGTCACCGTATGAACAGTTATGCCACCAACACGGCCGCCCCCGACTTCAGCATCTCGTTGGAGAAGGTGAAGCAGATAGAGGTGCTGCGCGGCCCTGCCTCCTCACTCTACGGCGATGTGGCTTTGACAGGTGTGGTGAATATCATCACCAAACAAGGTGCCGACGTCGATGGCATTCAGGCGAAAGTGGGAGCCGGTAATTACGGTCAGATCAGGGCCGATGCTGTCTTCGGCAAACGCTATTTCGATATCGACCTGCTCCTTTGGGGCAGTGTCTATCGCAACAGCGGAGAACAGCGCGACGCACCCGATAACCGGTCAGCGGACAGCACCTATTACATGCCTTACGACCATATCAGAATCGGTCGCATCGGTAACCGCCCTACCTATGACTTCGGCCTCCAGGTTGGCTATAAGGGCCTGCAATTCATGTACGACACCCATTTCTCCCAGGTCGTAGCTCCCTTCACCATGACCCATTTCGCCTTGTCATACGACCACGACCGATACCGCACCTACAATGGCCTGTCGCCAAGCTTCGGCACCAGTTCACAACATGCTGACCTGAGTTATCAATGGTCAATGTTCAATGTTCAATGGAAAGCTGGGGCGACTTACGACAAGTCAGACCTCACGCGCTATCAGGTGATCGGCGACAATGCGATGCCCGAACTGGCGTGGTCATTCCTCCTGCCTGATTACATGACCAAGGCGTTCAGCAGCAGCGGAGGTCTCTCCCGGTACGTCAACGGTCAGGAGCAGAACTATGGCTTCCAGGTGAAGGGCAACTATGCCTACACACTGGGCGATGATCATAAAGGCAACCTCAGCTTCGGCGCCGAGTACGGGCACTTCCAGCTCGACGACATCCGCTATCAGATAGGCTATGACTTTGTGGAGACTTTCCCCGAGGATGCCCAGATACGAGAAACCGGAAAAGGCAGCGAGAACAGAGCCAATGCCTGGTTACAGTTGAAGCACCAGTGGCAATTATCTATTTTCAATTTTCCATTGTCCATTATTGCCAATGCCGGTCTGCGTTTCGACTATAAAAATCGCGACGACGACTCGAAGGTGCGTGAGCTGTCACCCCGTGTGGCCCTCATCCTGCTGCGCCCCAAGTGGAATGTCAGGCTGAGCTATTCCAAGTCGTTTGTCGATGCCCCCTACATCTACCGCAAAGCCAACGTCCTGGCAGCCCTCATACGCGAAAAAGAAAGCATCAGTCTCTCGCCGGAGCGTGCCCACTCCTTACAACTCTCCTTTGCCGGGCAGAATTGGGTAAAGGGATTGAATTTCGAGATCAACGGCTTCTATAACCATGCCAGCGACCTCATTATGACCGACATTCTCAGTTACAGAAACGCCAGCCAGAACAAGACCGGCGGTGTGGAGCTGATGGCCAGTTACAGACAGCCGAAGCTCAGCGTTGACTGGAACCTCACCTGGACCCGTACCTTCGAGTCGAACCTCATCGCCCTTGATTTGCCTGAAGGACTGACTCCCTACTATTCCTATGACATTGATGACAATAACAACACCCCCGCCATCATGTCGAACCTCGTGCTCAATTGGCAGGTAGTGCCCCGGCTGCGGCTCCATACCCATGTACTCTTCGAGGGCTGTCAGACATCCTATAATATCGACTTTGAGCAGCGCGCCAAGAGCGAGACCCTCTACGCCCTCTACCCCCTCTACAAGATCATGCCGGGTATGGAGAAAGAGGCTGCCGCCCTCTGGGAAGAAATTGTCACTTCAGTAGGGAAGATCACCGGTCACGAAGAGATGCCCGCCCGATGCATCCTGAACATCGGCGGCGAATACAGCTTCGGCCCCGTCACTGTCGGGCTGGACATCCACAATCTGTTAGGCACCCGTTACAACCGTAGCGGCATGAACACCAGTCTCGTCCCCCAGCAGGGCCGTTGGTTCCTTGCCACCCTCGGAGTGAAACTTTAAAATTAAAAAATTAAAGAATTATAAAATTAGAAAATTAAAATCAGAACAGCTGTTGCAGAACGGCTAATGATTTGAGCTCGGGGAAGTTGGGGAGGTGCAGACGGTAGTAGATGACGGCTACCTCGAGTAGCCTGTCTCTATCGAGATGAGAGAGGCGGAAGAGGTGCATGGTGGGATAGTCCATACGCATCATCAGTTGGAGTTTCTCGGCCTCGGCGGGTAAGAGCACGTCGCGATGGAGTGGGGGCGTGGCGCAGAAGACACTCTCGCGGAGGTCGAAATAGTCGCCCGGCAGGTAATCGTCGAGGTTGGGATAGAAGCCTAAGAACCGGCTGAGGCGCATCAGGAACACGAGGTGGAAGTTGGCAAAGCGGTCCGTCTGACTGTCGAGCCACTGGATGCTGCTCGAGATATAGTCGTAGAGAGGCTCGTTGCGCTGTTCGGATCTTAGGGCGTAAAAAAGGAACTCGGCCACGAAGAGCGAGATGGCGAGTTTGTGGGGATGAAAGGGAATGGTGGTGAAGGGCGATGCAAGGCGCACGTCGTGTAGTTTCTGCAGCTGGGCCTTCGGTCGGACATCTACCTCCGCCTCCAAGAGCGTCAACGGCTGGAAGAGCTGTTTCTTCACACGAGCCTTCGACGACTTCGGGATATTCACCATGAACGACAATCTTCCGTGCGCCTTGGTGAACATATCCACGATCATTCTCGTCTCGCCGTACTTGATGGAATGAAGGACTATAGCCTGAGTCTTCGTCAACATACGACTGCAAAGGTACAATAAACATTGAACATTGAACATTAAACATTGAACATTTTTAGCGCAGAAAGGTTAATAATCCTTAAAAGTAATCATAAAGTTTAAAGTTCAAAGTTCAAAGTTCAAAAAATAGTAGTACCTTTGCACCCGCTTAAACGGCGATGGTCCCTTCCTCTATCGGTTAGGACGAGAGATTTTCATTCTCTAAAGAGGAGTTCGACTCTCCTAGGGACTACATTAAATCCGTCCTCTGCACAGCCAAGTGCTACCGGCTCATCGGGATAAGGTGGCGGAAGCCCGCAAGG
>JAEEGJ010014098.1_pt1 | contig 19102 bp, 10 predicted proteins | sample 8958761 | NCBI WGS metagenome assembly JAEEGJ01 (sample SAMN16246546, study PRJNA631951) | gut metagenome | biome: gut microbiome; feature: rumen; material: RS-attached | host: Bos | place: Iran: Karaj | collected 2018-10 | reverse complement strand
GTGAAGAAGTTCGTGATGATATCGACGGATAAGGCCGTGAACCCCACGAACGTGATGGGCTGTTCGAAGCGTATCTGTGAGATCTATGTCCAGGCGCTCGACCGTATGCTGAAAATCGAGCAGCTGAAGCAGAAGCCGTCCTCTTCGTCGAAGAAACAGCATTACTACACGCAGTTCGTGACCACACGTTTCGGTAATGTGCTGGGCTCGAACGGTTCGGTGATACCCCTGTTCAGAGAGCAGATCAGAAACGGCGGTCCTGTGACGGTGACCGACGAGCGTATCGTGCGTTATTTCATGCTTATCCCCGAGGCCTGTAAGCTGGTGCTCGAGGCCGGCACCAAGGGTAACGGCGGTGAGATTTTCGTGTTCGACATGGGCCGTCCGGTGAAGATTGCCGATCTGGCAGCGAGAATGATCAAACTCTCGGGAGCCAAGAACGTAGAGATCAAATACACGGGTCTGCGCGACGGTGAGAAGCTCTATGAGGAGATGCTCAACGACAAGGAGAAGACAAAGCCTACCTTCCATGAGAAGATACGTATCGCCAAGGTGCGTGAGTATGACTATGAACAGGTAGCGAAGGATATTGACGAACTGATTGAGATCTCGAAGCAGTATGATGACATCGCGACGGTTCGTAAGATGAAAGAGATTGTACCAGAATACAAGAGCGAGAACTCGCCTAAATACGAGAAACTGGATAAAGAGAAACAATAAAAAATCCCCGCCAATCGGCGGGGATTTTTTATTTACAACATTACAACAGATTGTCCTGTTCGATGTCCTTGAAATATTTGTAGGTGCTGACCTTGAGTTCGTCGGCAGCTTCCTCATCGCTGACGATGATACCATGCTCGTGCATCTGAAGGGCAGAGATGGTCCACATGTGGTTGACAGCTCCCTCTACGGCAGCCTGCATGGCGCGGGCCTTACCATGACCGTTCACCAGAATCATCACCTCGCGGGCATCCATCACGGTACCTACACCGACTGTCAGGGCGTGGGCAGGCACGTTCTCGGGCTTGCCGCCGAAGAAACGGCTGTTGGCGATGCGGGTGTCGGTGGTGAGGGTCTTCATGCGGGTTCTTGAACGCAGCGAAGAGCCTGGCTCGTTGAATGCGATATGACCGTCGGGACCGATACCGCCGATGAACAGGTCGATGCCGCCGGCTTCCTTGATCATCTCCTCATAATGCTTGCACTCTGCCATGAGGTCGGGCGCATTACCGTTGAGGATGTGGATGTTCTCCTTCGGGCAGTCGATATGATCGAAGAGGTTGCGGGCCATGAAAGCGTGGTAGCTCTCAGGATGAGCCTCGGGAAGACCTACATATTCGTCCATGTTGAAGGTGATGACGTTCTTGAAAGAAACCTTACCGGCACGGTTGGCCTCGACGAGAGCATTATACATGCCGACGGGAGAAGAACCCGTGGGAAGGCCGAGTACGAATTTGTGGTCGGGGGTGGGGTTGAAACTGTTGATACGTTCGATGACGTGGTTAGCAGCCCACTGTGACATTTTCTGATAGTCACTCTGAATGATTACTCTCATAATGAAATTGTTTTTGGTTATTTATGATTTTGGCTACAAAAATACAATGAAATATTCTTTTTAGGCACGGATTAACACGGATTAACACGGAAATTTTTCAAACGAGCGGAGAAAACGCTATCTTTGCAGAAAAATGGAGACATGGAGACAAGGAGACATGTAGACAGGACATTACTCCATAGGCAGAACTCCCGCTATACATATGTCTTGAACTCCTTGAACTCCTTGTTTACATGTGTACTTGAATAATGAAAGAATTTGTAATATCAGAAGCGAAGGCGGAGACTGCGGTATTGGTAGGTCTGATTACCAAGGAGCAGGACGAAGCCAAGACCAAGGAATATCTCGACGAACTGGAGTTCCTGGCGGACACGGCCGGCGCTGTGACCGTGAAGCGCTTTACCCAGAAGGTCGGCGGACCCAGTCAGACAACGTATGTGGGCAGTGGTAAGCTGCTCGAGATCAAGGAATATATCAAACAGTGTCAGGACGCCTACGACGAATGGCTGGACGCTCAGGATGCCTCGCTCTTTGCCGAGGGACTGCTCGACGAGAGCAACGCGCCCCAGCCCGTGGGTATGGTGATCTTCGACGATGAGTTGAGCGCCAAGCAGATACGTAACATAGAGAAAGAGCTGCAGGTGAAGATCCTCGACCGTACATCCCTGATCCTCGACATCTTCGCCATGCGTGCCCAGACGGCAGAGGCTAAGGCGCAGGTGGAGCTCGCCCAGCATCGTTATATGCTGCCCCGACTGCAGCGCCTGTGGACCCACCTGGAGCGTCAGGGCGGCGGCTCAGGTAGTGGTGGCGGAAAGGGTTCCGTAGGTCTTCGCGGTCCTGGTGAGACCCAGCTGGAGCTCGACCGTCGTATCATCCTGCAGCGTATCACCCTGCTGAAGCAGCGACTGGCTGAGATCGACAAGCAGAAGACCACCCAGCGCAAGAACCGCGGTCGACTGATCCGTGTGGCACTGGTGGGCTATACTAACGTGGGTAAGAGTACCACGATGAACCTGTTGGCTAAGAGTGAGGTGTTTGCAGAGAACAAGCTCTTCGCTACGCTCGACACCACCGTCCGTAAGATGACCATCGACAACCTGCCCTTCCTGTTGGCAGACACCGTAGGATTCATCCGTAAGTTGCCCTCCGACCTGGTGGAGTCGTTCAAGTCGACCCTCGACGAGGTGCGCGAGGCCGACCTGCTGGTGCATGTGGTGGACATCTCGCATCCCGACTTCGAGGAGCAGATCCATGTGGTGGAGGAGACTCTGCAGGAGCTGGGCTGTGCCGACAAGCCTGTCATACTGGTGTTCAACAAGATCGACGCCTATACCTGGACGCCGAAGGAGGAGGACGACCTGACGCCCATGACGAAGGAGAACCTGACACTTGAGGATCTTGAGAAAACGTGGATGGGAAAGTTAGGGAGACAGGGAGACAAGGAGACAAGTAGTGCAGGACATTACCTGGAGTGCCTGTTTATAAGCGCCAAGCAGAAAGAGAACATCGACCAGTTGCGCGAGGTGCTCTACAAACGTGTCCGTGAGTTGCACGTACAGAAATATCCGTATAATGACTTTTTATACCAAGATTATGAATAACTATAGACACTTAACCCCGACAGAGATTGAAATCCTGGAGAAGAACGTCTGCTGGTCAGAAGACTGGCAGCGCGTCATGGTTGACGAAGACTTCAAACCCTATAATTTCCACCGTGTGATCTTCTATGGCGACATCCGACTGGGCGCCTTCAATAAGATGGTGGAGGTGAGCAAAGGGTTCGTGAAGCACTCGGGCATCAACGATGCCACGCTGCGAAACGTCACCGTGGGCAACGACTGTCTGATAGAGAAAGTAGGAAACTATATCAACAACTATACCATCGGTAACGACTGTTACATCTCGAACATCTGTACGCTCGAGACCACCGACGACGCCACATACGGCGAGGGCAGTGTGATCTCAGTGCTCAACGAGATGGGCGATGGCAATGTGACCATCTTCCGTGAGCTGAACAGTCAGGTGGCCTGGCTGATGGTGAAGCATGAGCGCGACAAGGAACTGAGGCAGCGTCTGCATCAGATGATTGAAGACGAGTTGCGGGTGTCGCGTCCTGACCGTGGCTATATCGGAAACAACGTGAAGATCATCAACGCCAAGGATATCACTAACACCATCATCAAGGGCGACTGTGAGATCAGTGGCGCTGCCCGTCTGAGTGAGTGTACGGTGATGAGCTCGACCGATGCCCCTGTGTTCATCGGTACGGGTGTCATCTGCGAGAACTCGATTATCTGCGACGGCTGCTCGATCAACAACTCGGTGAAGATGCAGGACTGCTTTGTGGGTGAGGCCTGTCAGATTACCAACGGTTTCACAGCCGAGGCCAGCCTGTTCTTTGCCAACTCGTTCATGGCCAATGGTGAGGCATGTGCCGCCTTCTGCGGACCGTTCTCTGCCTCTCACCACAAGAGCTCGCTGCTGATTGGCGGTGAGTTCTCGTTCTATAACGCCGGCTCGAACACCAACTTCTCGAACCATGCCTATAAGATGGGACCGCTGCACTACGGTACCCTGGAGCGTGGCACGAAGACGGCCTCTGGCTCGTATGTGCTGATGCCCGCCACCATCGGTGCCTTCTCTGTCTGCTTCGGTAAGCTGATGCACCATCCTGACACCCGTAACCTGCCGTTCTCTTATCTGATGGCGTATGGCGACGAGTGCTACCTGGTGCCGGGACGTAACATCACCACCGTGGGCCTCTATCGTGACATCAAGAAATGGCCCAAGCGCGACAAGCGTTCCAAGTTGTCGCGTAAGAGTATCATTAACTTCGACTGGCTCTCGCCCTTCACTGTGGGAGAGATCATGGAGGGTATCAAGATCCTGAAAGCCCTGCGTGAGGCGTCGGGAGATAATGTGTCGACCTACAACTTCCACGAGTACGTGATCAACGCCTCGTCGTTGCGCAAGGGACAGAAATACTACGATATCGCCCTGCGTATCTATATGGGTGCTGTGCTGAAGCGTGCCCAGAAGGAAGGTTATATCGGTGTGCCTGAGAGTACGGTAGGGCAGGGCAAGTGGATTGACATGAGCGGTCTGCTGCTGCCCGAGAGTGAGGAACAGCGGCTGATCGACGACATCAAGACGGGGGCCATCGATAACATCCAGCAGGTGCTCGACCGCTTTGCCGACATCAACAACAACTACAGTGACTACCGTTGGGCATGGAGCTACCAGATGATTCTGGACTATTACCATCTCGATGAACTTGACGCCGCTGCCTGTGAGCGTATCCGTGAAGACTATGTGAGAGCCCGTCGTGCCTGGATTGCAGAGATCCGCAAGGATGCAGAGAAGGAATATCAGATGGGTGACGTGGACAAGGATGTGCTCGATGAGTTCGTAGAAAAATTAGACCACGAGATTGACTACGAGAACTAATCTTTGTGATGAAAAAAAGGAATCTGTTATATCAAAACAACTTTATCGAAGTGCAACAAGTATTGGTGCCAACATAGCTGAGAGTACATATGCTCAGAGTGATGCCGATTTTGTGCACAAGTTAAAGTTATCTCTTAAAGAAGCAAGCGAGAGTAAAGTACAATCATTAATATAATTAATAAAATTGAAGCAAAATGAAGAATATTAAGTGCTTAGTTTTTATACTTTTTTACCTTTTTGCCTTTTTACCTTTACAGGTTCAGGCTAAGGATTACCGCTCGGCCGGCACGGACGCTTGCCAAAGCAAGAAGTATGAGACCGTAAACGGAGACCTTATGAAGGCAAGAATCTACACCTTGGACAATGGACTGAAGGTGTACCTGTCTGTAAACAAAGAGAAACCACGTATCCAGACTTATATCGCCGTGCGAACGGGTTCGAAGAACGACCCCGCAGAGACAACAGGTCTGGCTCACTATCTGGAGCACCTGATGTTCAAGGGTACCAAACAGTTCGGTACCAACAACTACGAGGCAGAGAAGCCTTTGCTCGATGAGATTGAACAGCGTTATGAGGCATATCGCAAGCTGACCGATCCCGAGGCCCGTAAGCAGGCCTACCACGAGATTGACTCCGTGAGTCAGGTGGCTGCTCAGTACTTCATCCCCAATGAGTACGACAAGCTGATGGCGACCATCGGTTCTGAGGGCTCGAACGCCTATACCTCGAACGATGTGACCTGTTATATGGAGAACATCCCCGCCAACGAGGTGGACAACTGGGCCAAGATCCAGGGCGACCGTTTCCAGAACATGATCATCCGTGGTTTCCACACGGAGCTCGAGGCGGTGTACGAGGAGTATAATATCGGACTGACCAGTGATCAGCGTAAGCTGTACTACACCATCAGTAAGATGCTGTGGCCAAACCATCCTTACGGTACACAGACCACTATCGGTACGCAGGACCACCTGAAGAATCCTTCGATTACGAATATCAAGAACTACTTTGACAAGTGGTACCGTCCCAACAACGTGGCCATCTGTATGGCTGGTGATCTGGATCCCGAGAAGACCATCGCCATCATCGACAAGTATTTCGGCGGTTGGAAGCCCGGTGCCGACGTCAAGCAGCCGACATTCGCACCACTGACACCGCTGACACAGCCCAAGGATTCCACTGTGGTAGGACAAGAGGCTGAGCGCGTATGGGTGGCTTGGCGTGCCAAGGAGGCCAGCAGTCTGCAGTCTGATACACTGTCTCTGTTGACGAGCGTGCTGAGCAACGGTCGTGCCGGACTGTTCGACCTCGCCTTGAACCAGACGATGAAGTTGCAGAGTGCAAGTGCTGATCTGGAGGCGATGCGCGATCATAGTGCTTTCATAGTAATGGGTACACCTAAGCAGGGACAGGGGCTGGAAGAGGTGCGCAGTCTGATGCTGGGCGAGATCGACAAGCTGAAGAAAGGCGACTTCCCCGACAACCTGTTGCCAAGCATCATCAACAACTACAAGCGTAGCTATAACCAGTTGTTGGAGGACAACCGAGGACGTGCTAATATGTTTGTAGACGCCTTTATCCAGGAGGTGGACTGGAAAGAAGCGGTAGAGGCTATCGACCGCGTATCGAAGATTAGCAAACCGGAGCTGGTGGCCTTTGCCAATCAGTTCTTCACTGACGGCTATGTGACCGTGTTCAAGAAGCAGGGCACAGACAGTTTGCAGAAGAAGATCGACAAGCCTGCCATCACGCCGATTCCCACCAACCGCGACCAGGTGAGTCAGTTCGTGAAGGACATCCAGAACACAGAGGTGGAGCCTATCCTGCCTCAGTTCGTGGACTTCAAGAAAGATCTGACCGTGGGTAAGGTAGGTAAGAACCTGCCGATGTACTATATCAAGAACACTACGAACGGACTGTTTAACCTGACGTTCTACTATGACTTCGGTCAGAGTGCCGATAAGCGCTATGATGTAGCGTCTGATTATATCAGACTGTTGGGTACTGACAAACTGAGTGCCGCAGAACTGCGCCAGAAATTCTATGAGCTGGCGTGCGACTGGTCGTTGAATGTGGGTACCGAGAATATCACCGTGAATCTGTTTGGCTTGAACGAGAACATGCCTGCCGCACTGGCACTGCTCGAGGACCTGTTTAAGAATGTAAAGGTCGATAAGGCTGCCTACGACCAGATGGTGGACCTGACCTTGAAGAGTCGTGACGATGCCAAGAAGAGTCAGCAGAGCTATTTCTCATATCTGTATAACTATGCTGCCTTCGGTGAGCATAATGCCTATCGCGACCTGGTGAGCGAGCAGCAGTTGAAGGAAACCGATCCGCAGGTGTTCGTCGATCTGCTGAAGACCCTGAGCAATTACGATCATAAGGTGGTGTACTATGGTCCGCTGAGTGAGAAAGAGGCTACTACCGCTATTGGCAAGGCACACCAGACAGCCAAGAAGTTGGCTGCTGTGCCTGAGAACAAGCCTTACCTGAACCAGCTCGCTACCGAGAACGAGGTGCTGATCGCACCTTACGATGCCAAGAACATCTATATGCGTATGTACCACAACGAGGGTCGTACCTGGAATCCTGAAGAGGCCGCTGTACAGGAAGTGTTCAACGAGTACTTCGGTAGTGGTATGAATGGTATCGTGTTCCAGGAGATGCGTGAGGCCCGTGGACTGGCTTACAATGCCTTTGCCTACTATGTCCTGCCCGACAGGAAAGACCGTACGGAGTTCTTTATGACCCATATCATCACCCAGAACGATAAGATGAACGACTGTATCGCACACTTTAATGAGATCCTGAACGAGATGCCAGCCAGTGAGGCTGCCTTTAAGATTGCCAAGGAGGCTGTGACCAAGCAGCTGGCCAGCAGTCGCACCACGAAGATCGGCATCTTCAATGCCTATCTCAATGCCCAGCGAATGGGACTCGACTGCAGTCTGAACGAGCTTATCTACAAGCATCTGGATAAGGTGACCCTGCAGGATATCGTGAACTTCGAGAAGGCACAGATGGCCAACAAGCCTTATCGCTATGTCATCCTGGGCGATGAGAAAGAGCTCGACATGGAGGCATTGGGTAAGATCGGTCCTGTGAAGAGACTGACCACAGAAGAAGTGTTCGGGTATTGATTAAAGGTAAAAAGGTAAAAAAGTAAAAAGTAAAGAAGTGAATTCATTTAAATAAACAAATACGATTATGGCTAAGACAGTTGATTTTAAGTATGCCCCCATGTTTCAGGTGGGCGAGGACAAGACGGAGTACCGCTTGTTGACAAAAGAAGGCGTAAGCACGTCAGAGTTTGAAGGAAAGCAGATCGTGAAAGTTACCAAGGAAGCACTGACACTATTGGCCCAGCAGGCTTTCCACGATGTGGAGTTCATGCTGCGTCGTGAGCATAACGAACAGGTGGCTAAGATCCTGACCGATCCTGAGGCCTCTGAGAACGATAAGTATGTAGCCCTGCAGTTCCTGCGCAATGCCGAGGTGGCTTGCAAGGGTATCCTCCCTTTCTGTCAGGACACCGGTACGGCCATCATCCACGGTGAGAAGGGTCAGCAGATATGGACCGGTTTCGAGGATGAGGAGGCACTGAGCCGTGGTGTGTTCAACACCTTCACTCAGGACAACCTGCGCTACTCGCAGAACGCGCCTCTGAACATGTACGACGAGGTGAACACCCGTTGTAACCTGCCTGCACAGATCGATATCGAGGCTACAGAGGGTGCTGAGTACAAGTTCGTGATGGTGGCAAAGGGTGGTGGCTCGGCCAACAAGACCTACTTCTATCCCATGACCAAGGCTACGATCCAGAACGAGGGTACGCTCATCCCCTTCCTCGTAGAGAAGATGAAGTCGTTGGGTACAGCAGCCTGTCCGCCATACCACATCGCATTCGTAATCGGTGGTACCTCAGCAGAGAAGAACCTGCTCACTGTGAAGCTGGCTTCAATCAAGTACTACGACGGACTGCCCACCACAGGCGATGAGACCGGTCGTGCCTTCCGTGATATCGACCTCGAGCAGAAGCTGATCAAGGAGGCACAGAAGATCGGACTCGGTGCACAGTTCGGTGGTAAGTACCTGGCACACGACATCCGTGTGGTTCGTCTGCCCCGTCATGGTGCCAGCTGTCCTATCGGTATGGGCGTATCTTGTTCTGCCGACCGCAATATCAAGGCTAAGATCAATGCCGACGGTATCTGGTTGGAGAAGATGGACAGCAACCCCACAGAGCTGATTCCTGAGGAGCTGCGCAAGCCCGGTGAGGGCGGCAAGGGTATCGAGATCGACCTGAACGAGGGTATCGATGCCGTTCGTAAGGAGCTCTCTAAGTATCCCGTCTCTACCCGTGTGAACCTGAAGGGTACCATCATCGTGGCCCGTGATATCGCTCATGCTAAGCTCAAGGCGCGTCTCGATGCCGGTGAGGGTATGCCCGACTACTTCAAGAAGTACCCCGTACTGTATGCCGGACCTGCCAAGACTCCAGAGGGCTATCCTTGTGGATCGATGGGTCCGACCACCGCTAACCGTATGGACCCGTACGTTGACGAGTTCCAGGCCAACGGTGCTTCGCTCGTGATGATTGCCAAGGGTAACCGCTCAGATGTTGTTACCGAGGCTTGTAAGAAGCACGGCGGTTTCTATCTCGGTACCATCGGTGGCGTAGCCGCAGTTCTCTCACAGAGCTCTATCAAGAGCATTGAGTGCGTAGAGTACCCCGAGTTGGGTATGGAGGCTGTCTGGAAGATCGAGGTCGAGGACTTCCCCGCATTTATCCTGGTTGACGACAAGGGTAATGACTTCTTCAAGACCCTGAAACCATGGACGCCTTGTAAAAGGTAAAAAGGGGAAAAGAGGAAAATAAGGTCAAAAGGTATGAAGGTGAGAAAGTATATAAATATGGTAGAAATAAAACGGATCTCTATATCAAGGGGTTTGTTATTATCTGTTTTACTTTTTTACCTTTTTACCTTTTTACCTTTAAATGCCAGTGCACAGCGGCGTATGCCTTGTATCCGTCATATCCCTACGGACAAGGCCAAGACCCGCGCTGCGCTGGACGATCCCTCACAGGACTGGGATCCGCAGCGTATCTACCGACAGGCTGTGGTACTGATATCCTTTGCAGACACGGATTTCTCGATGGATGACCCTGCGGGCTATTATCAGCGTGTGCTGAATGAACGGGGGTATAACGAAGGTTATGGACAGGGTTGTGTGGCTGATTATTTTCGGGACCAGTCAGACGGTCTCCTGAACCTCAAGTTCGACGTCTATGGTCCCTTTAAGGTCAGCGTCAACGCCAATTCCGGTAAAAGCAGTTATTACGGTGACGATGCGATGAGAGAGGCCTTGCAGCAGTTGAAAGCCATCACTACCGCCGACTTCTCCGTTTACGACTGGGATGGCGACGGCGAGGTGAATCAGATGGTGTTCATCGCAGCGGGGTTCACGGGCAATCAGTTGTCGGGCTATGTCTGGCCCAATACAAATCATACTAATTCCAAGGCCCCGGGCAATCTGGATATCGGCATGACCTCTATCAGTTGCGAGAAGTGGAAAGACGGTGCCTTATGTGGTATCGGTACCATCTGCCATGAGTTTACCCACTGTCTGGGTCTGCCTGACATCTATCCTACGGGAGGCACCTATTTCTCTGCTGTCGACGAATGGGACCTGATGGATGGTGGTAACTATACCAACAAGGGATGGTGTCCGCCGAACTTCTCTGCCATGGAGAAGATGCTCCTGGGCTGGTCGAATCCCATCGAACTGACGACAGCCACCACCATCACAGGTATGAAACCCGTGAGTGAGGGAGGGGAAACCTACCTCATCCGTAATTCTGGCTACGAGAATGAGTTCTACCTGTTGGAGAATAGACGTCAGACAGGTTGGGACTATGCTACGCCTGGCAACGGGCTGGCCATCTTCCATGTGGACTACGACCGAGAAGAGTGGAGTAGTAATCATGTGAACAACAATTCGAGCCACTTCCGTTATGACCTCTTTCATGCCGATGGTAAGGACTATCTCATCTGGGATCCTAAGAACAATGGCAAGGACATGAGTAAATACACGATGGACGATTGGGTGCGTAACCGTTATCTCAGTACTTCTGTCTATCCCTATACCGACCCGGTGTCGTTGGTGGTGAATGCCAGTCTGACGGACGATTCGGAGCCTGCCGCTACGCTGTTTAATGACAATGCCGACGGGGAGCTGTTCATGCAGAAAGCGATTACCAATATCCGTGTGGCCAGTGACGGCAGTGTGTCGTTCGACTTCATGCAAGTGCCCTCAGGGATAGAGCCCGTCCCAGCGCTCTCAGATGGTGAGGGAGAATGGTACGACCTCCAAGGGCGAAGGTTGTCTGGTAAGCCTACGCATAAGGGTGTGTTCATCCATAACAGAAAAAAGGTTGCTCTATAATCAGAGCAACCTTTTTTCTTAATTTCTAAACACCAATCCTTCTCCAAACTCATCGATGATGATCGGTTTGGTGCGATCGACCTCATCTGCTAAGAGCTTCTTCGACAGGTCGTTGAGCACGTACTGCTGGATGGCGCGCTTTACGGGACGTGCGCCATAGTCGGGATCATAGCCCTGTTCAGCCAGGTATTTGATGGCCTGAGGCGTGCACTCCAGCGTGATGCCCTGAGGTGCCAGCATGTCCGTTACCTTCTTCATCTGCAGGCATACCACATCGCCAATCTGCTCCTTGGTGAGCGGCGTAAAGGTGATGATCTCATCGATACGGTTGAGGAACTCCGGTCGCATGGTGGCCCTGAGCTGCTCACGTGTAGCGTTCGAGGTCATGATGATGATGGTGTTCTTGAAGTTGGCCGTACGACCCTTATTGTCGGTCAGTCGGCCGTCGTCCAACACCTGCAAGAGGATGTTGAACACGTCGGGATGAGCCTTCTCTATCTCGTCGAACAAGACTACCGAGTATGGCTTACGGCGTACAGCCTCAGTGAGCTGGCCACCCTCGTCGTAACCCACGTATCCCGGAGGTGCACCAATCAAACGACTCACGCTGTATTTCTCCTGATACTCACTCATGTCGATACGCGTCATCATCGTCTCGTCGTTAAACAGGTAGTCGGCCAGTGTCTTGGCGAGCTCCGTCTTACCGACACCCGTCGTACCGAGGAAGATAAACGAGGCGATCGGTCGCTTGGGGTCCTGCAGGCCGGCACGAGAACGGCGTACAGCATCGCTGACAGCTGTGATCGCCTCCTCCTGACCAATGACACGCTTATGCAGTTCCTCCTCCAGGTGAAGCAGTTTTTCACGTTCACTCTGCATCATACGTGTCACAGGGATGCCCGTCCAGCGGCTCACCACCTCTGCGATATCATCGGCAGTCACCTCCTCGCGCACCAGTGAATCGCCATTCTGTGCTGTTGCCAGTTGTGACTGGATGGCCTTGATGTCATCCTCGAGTGCCTTCAGTTTCGAGTAGCGTATCTCAGCGACGCGGCCATAGTCGCCCTCGCGCTCAGCACGCTCAGCCTCGAGTTTCAGGTTCTCCATCTCCTGCTTGTCCTGCTGGATCTTGTTGATGAGCTGGCGCTCACCCTCCCACTTCGCACGGAACTGCGTCTCCTGTTCACGGAGCTCAGCAATATCTTTATCCAGTTGAGCTATCTTCTGGGTGTCGCCCTCGCGCTTGATGGCTTCGCGCTCAATCTCCAGCTGAGCCAGTCGGCGGGTGATCTCGTCGAGTTCCTCAGGTACGGAGTCGCGCTCCATGCGCAGTTTGGCGGCAGCCTCGTCCATCAGGTCGATGGCCTTATCGGGCAGGAATCGTTCGCTGATATAACGCTCAGACAGTTGGACGGCAGCGATACATGCATCATCCTGAATACGTACCTTATGGTGGTTCTCGTAACGCTCCTTCAAGCCACGCAGGATAGAGATGGCCGACAGTTCGTCGGGCTCATCCACCATGACCGTCTGGAATCGGCGTTCCAAGGCCTTATCCTTCTCGAAATACTTCTGATATTCGTTCAGGGTGGTAGCACCAATGGCTCTGAGTTCACCACGAGCCAGGGCCGGTTTCAGGATGTTGGCTGCATCCATGGCGCCCTCACCACCACCGGCACCTACCAGTGTGTGGATCTCGTCGATGAAGAGGATGATACGGCCTTCAGCCTTCGTCACCTCATTGATGACGCTCTTCAGGCGTTCCTCGAACTCACCCTTGTACTTCGCACCAGCTACCAGAGCACCCATGTCGAGCGAGTAGAGCTGTTTATCCTTCAGGTTCTCGGGCACGTCGCCACGTACGATTCGGCCTGCCAGACCTTCCACGATGGCTGTCTTACCCGTACCAGGTTCGCCAATCAGGATAGGGTTGTTCTTAGTACGTCGTGACAGAATCTGGAGCACACGTCGGATCTCGTCGTCGCGACCGATCACAGGGTCGAGCTTTCCCTGGCGTGCCAGATCCACGAGGTTCTTGGCGTACTTCTCCAACGACTGGTAATTGTCGTCGGCCGATTGTGACTGAACCTTCTGGCCCTGGCGCAGTTCCTGAATGGCTTTTGCCATGTCCTTCTCCGTGCAGCCTGCATCTTTCATGATGCGTGAGGCTGTAGAGTTCACGCCCAGCAGAGCCAGCAGAACGGGTTCTACCGACACGAACTCATCGCCCATCTTCTGGGCTGTCTCCTGCGCGCGCACGAGTACATTATTACTATCATGAGAGAGATAAGGTTGTCCGCCCTGTACCTTTGGCAGGTGTTTGATCTCCTGTTCAACGAGCAGTTCAATCTGCTGGGCGTTCACACCGAGTTTCTGGAAGATGAAGTTCGTGACGTCCTTCGCCTTCTCCAATATACCCTTGAGGATATGTACAGGTTCGATGACCTGCTGGCCGTTGAGTTGGGCGGTGTTCACCGCCTGCTGTACGGCCTCTTGTGCTTTGATTGTAAATTTGTCGAGTGTCATATTTACCTCCTTTTTTATGTTTTTACCTTTTTATTTCTCTACCCTTCAATAGTTGTGCCGAGGAAGGGCTTACCGACAAATTGTCGGACTGTTCTGCCGATTTGTCGGACATCTCTCCTTGTCCTTCAGCTTCCCCAAATCCCATGTTCCCGATAGCTCCCTTTCGGTATCATAAGCGTTAACGAACAGTAAATAATCGATGATTTTGAGCTGTTTTCTTGTGTGTTACCGAGAAGTAACATAACTTTGCAGTTACTAAGTGGTAACATATAAATTATTTGCACGATGAAAGATAGGGAAATAACAGAACAGAAGATCCTCGATGCCGTAGGCAGCATGATCGTGACAGACGGTTTCGAGTCGCTCGGCATCAATGCCGTAGCCCAGAAGGCAGGCGTCTCCAAGATGCTGATATACCGCTATTTCGGCGGTATGGACCAGTTGATTGCCAAGTATATCCTGCAGCACGACTATTGGGTGAACACCGAACTGCCCCTTCATGACATCTCAGGGGTAGGGGCGTGTCTGAAGCAGATGTTCCGTGAGCAGATAGCGACATTGCGCAGCAACATGGTATTGAAACGACTGCACCGTTGGGAACTGACTGCCGACAATGAGGTGGTGAGACTGCTCAGGGAACGGAGAGAGACCAACGGCTGTGAGCTGGTTCGTGTGGTCAGCCGACTCACCAAGTCGCCTTGTGCTGAGGTGGCGGCCATGGCCACCCTGCTCTCTGCGGCCATCAGTTACCTGACGCTGATAGAGGAACAGAACAAGGTTTACAACGGTATCGACCTGTGTAGCGACGAGGGTTGGCAGCAGTTGGCGACCGGTATTGATCAGATTATAGATTTATGGGTAAAAAATAAACAACAATGAGAAAAAAAATTTTATTTTTAGTAGTAATGATGACAAGTGTGACAAATCAATTAAACGCGCAGCGCGCTGACCTCCTGTTCATGGTAGAACACGCCATTAAGGCACCCTCAGGCCATAACACCCAGCCGTGGAAGTTCAAGATCAACGAACATAGTGTTGATATCTATCCAGACTATGGCAAGGCCCTACCAGTGGTTGACCCCGACAACCGGGAGCTCTTCGTCAGTCTGGGCTGTGCCACGGAGAACCTCTGCATCGCTGCAACCATCAAGGGCTATCGCTCCGAGGTGAGCGTCGCTGCCGATGGCTTGATACATATCGACTTGCAGCGCGACACCACCATCACCCCATCGCCGTTGTTTCCGCAGATAGCCATGCGGCAGACAAACAGAAATGTGTATGACGGACGGATCATTCCTGTCGACAGCATCTGTGAACTACAGGCGATGGAGAAGGAACCGGCGGTGGGTGTGCGCTTCTTCAGGAACGGTAGTCATGAGTTCAACATGATAGCCGACCTGATCTTGGCAGGCAACAGTCGGCAGATGGATGATGAGCACTTCATAGCAGAGCTGAAGCAATGGATGCGCTACAACAAGAAACATGCTGACGGTACGCACGACGGACTGAGCTATGCGGTGTTCGGTGCGCCCAATCTGCCCCGTTTCATCTCGCAGCCTGTCATGGGTATGTTTATCAATGGCAAACAACAGAACAAGGGTGACAGGAAGAAAATCGCTTCTTCGTCGCACCTGGTGCTGTTTACGACAGAAGCCAACACCATAGAACAGTGGGTTGCCCTGGGCAGGACGCTCGAGCGCTATCTGCTGAAGATGACGGCCATGGGTATCGCCATCGGTTATATGAACCAGCCCAACGAGGTAAAGGACCTCGCCCTTACCATGACCTCGTCCCTCGGTCTCGGTTCCCAGTATCCCACTGTGCTCATTCGTATCGGGTATAGCGAGAGGGCACCCTATTCGCAGCGCCGACCTGTTGAGACCGTGCTTCTGCCGTAATTTTTTACAATATCAAGAAATCCATATAAATGTGGATTGTATATTTTAAAGAAAAGTCGTACCTTTGCAGCGCAATTCGAAGAAAACATAAGTTGTAAAGTTGATGAATAAAAAGATTGTTTTCGTGCTTTTAGCACTGGGTGGTCAGCTTACCGCATTGGCCACCCCTTTGTGTAATACAGACACAGAAGAGTTGACCGATTCAAGTAAGGTGATAGACCTTGATGAGGTGGTGGTGGTATCTCAGCCCAAGGAGCAGGTGCGTCTGCGCCTTCAGCCAGTTAGTAGTAACGTGTTTGGTAGTGAGCAGTTGCAGCAGTTGCATGTTCACGATTTGAGTCAGTTGTCGCAGTATGTCCCCTCGTTCGTCATGCCAAACTATGGCTCACGCCTCACATCGTCGATGTATGTGCGCGGCATCGGTTCGCGTATAAACAGTCCTGCCGTAGGTATCTACTACGACAATATCCCCCTGATGTCGAAGGCGGCTTTCAACAACCACTTCTATATGTTGGATCGTGTGGATATCCTGCGTGGTCCTCAGGGGTCGCTCTATGGACAGAATACCGAGGGCGGACTGGTGCGTATCTACTCTAAGAACCCGATGAATTATCAGGGTACGGATGTCAGACTCGGTATCGGTACGGGCTTATACAGTAATGTGGAGGTGGCTCACTACCATCGTCCCAGCGACAAACTCGCCTTCAGCGTGGCTGGTTTCTACAGCGGTCTGAAGGGCTTTGTCAACAACCAGAACTTCGATGAGAAGAACGACCTGACCAACGAGGCTGGTGGTAAGCTACGCTTGATTTGGCAGCCTAATAAGCAGTTGAAGTTCGACTGGACTGCCGATTATCAGTACGTCAATCAGAATGGTTTCGGCTATGGCGAGTTCCATCCGTTGGATTATCTGCCCGAGGTCTATAGCAGTTCGTTTGTACCAGCAGATCTGGATGTTAAGGACCCTGCTACTACCATCATGAACGGCTATAAGCGTAACATGTTCACCACAGGATTGAGCATTGGTTACGAGACCGAGAAGCTGCTCTTCACCTCAACCACCAGTTACCAGTATCTGAACGACCTGATGCTGATGGACCAGGACTATATGACACCCGACTATCTGCAGCTTAAGCAAGCTCAGAAGATGAACGCCATCACTCAGGAGTTTGTGCTGCGTTCGCACGATAACAGTAAGTGGCAGCATGCTACTGGTTTGTTCGCTTCATATCAGTGGCTCAACACCAATGCACCAGTACTCTTTGGTGATGCTATCACAGGTCCTATCGGCGATGCTATAGCAAATGCGATGAAGAACTCTATGCTTCAGGGTATGATAGGTCGCTTTATGGGTCAGGGTATGAGCGCTGAGGCTGCTGCGGCTGCTGCCCAGGCCGCTGTCGACAAGATGGGCGTAACCATGACTGCTGAGATGGCTGTACCAGGTGAGTACAAGACTCCAACCTGGAACTTTGCCGCTTTCCATGAGTCTAACATTCTGTTGGGCGACAACTGGAAACTGACACTGGGTTTGCGCTTTAATATAGATAAGGTGAAGATTGACTACGATGCGCTGGCATATATGAACATGACTGGTGGTACTGCTAATGCAACTGCTACCTATCACCTCACATCGCACGTGCAGGACAGTCGCTCAAAGAGCTACACCCAGCTGTTGCCAAAGATCGGTCTTACCTATAGCCTCGACGAGAACATCGGTAATATCTACGCATTGGTATCGAAGGGCTATCGCGCTGGTGGCTACAACTTCCAGATGTTTAGCGATGTGCTTAAGACCGAGTTGAATGCTAACCAGCAGAAGGCTATGCGTGGCGACTACGATGTAGAGCACACTGCTGCCGACTACGATGCTATCAACGAGACCATCGCCTACAAACCCGAGGAGAGTTGGAACTATGAGATCGGTACTCACTTGAACCTGTTTGGTGGTAGCACTCACTTCGACCTGGCTCTGTACTACATGCAGATTCGCAATCAGCAGTTGTCAATCATGGAGCCTAACAGCAACTATGGTCGTATCATGGTGAACGCTGGTAAGAGTCACTCATGCGGACTCGAGGCTACCCTGCGTGGTAAGGCTATCGACAATGCACTCGATTGGGCTGTAACCTATGCTTACACTCGTGCTATTTTTGATGAGTATGATGATTATAAAGATAACTATGTCCCCTTCATTCCCCAGCACACAGTAAGCGCTATGGTTGACTGGCACATCGGCAAGTTCACCATTGGTGCCAACATGAACGGCCAGGGTAAGATCTGGTGGGACGAGGCCAACACCTATAGTCAGAAGTTCTACGCCCTTGCAGGTGCACACGCCGACTACGACTTCGGCCCAGTGCTGGTATCACTCTGGGGGCGCAACCTCACTAACACACATTATAATACGTTTGCCGTTGCATCGAGTGCAGTAAATGGAACTCACTACTTTGCCCAGAAGGCAAACCCCATACAGATCGGACTCGACGTCAACATCCATCTGTGAAAAAAACATAAATAATGCTACCTCAGGGTAGTTTCGATAAAGTCTCGTCAGTCTATATAGATGTACGAGACTTTTTTTCATATTATAAATTATCAATCAGAAATGAAACAGAAACTATTCATGCTGGTCTGCGGACTACTAAGTACGATGGCACTGCTTGCGCAGCCACTGCTTAAAACTCATGTTGAGACAGGAGATTTGGAGGGCATACTCGAAGGAGGTGACCTCGCAGTTTATAAAGCTATTCCCTTTGCGGCACCCCCTGTGGGCGAGTTGCGCTGGAAGGCCCCTCAGCCAGCCAAGCCATGGCAGGGTGTGCTGAAGGCCGAGGAAGTGGCTAAGTGGCCCCCACAGCCTGAGCGTGGCGACGTGTCGTATGACATGATGAGTGAGGACTGCCTCTACCTCAGTGTCGTCACTCCCGCTAAGACGGTCGACGAGGCCCTGCCAGTGATGGTCTTTATCCATGGCGGTGGTTTCCAGACCGAGCACTATGGCGGTGAGCTGTGGCAGAGTCTGGCCCGTCGTGGCGTTGTCACCGTGGCTATCGAGTATCGCGCCGGTGCCCTTGGCTTCCTGGCGCATCCCGAACTCTCCAAGGAGTCGCCCGACGGACATTCGGGTAACTATGGCATCCTCGACCAGATCTTTGCCCTGCAATGGATCCAGCGTAACATCAAGAACTTCGGCGGCGACCCCTCGAAGGTGACGATCTTC
>JAEEGJ010014097.1_pt1 | contig 19102 bp, 17 predicted proteins | sample 8958761 | NCBI WGS metagenome assembly JAEEGJ01 (sample SAMN16246546, study PRJNA631951) | gut metagenome | biome: gut microbiome; feature: rumen; material: RS-attached | host: Bos | place: Iran: Karaj | collected 2018-10 | reverse complement strand
AGAATTCGGCGGGTTATATCCGCACTGTTTTAGGCAAGGCGCTTAAGATCCGTAAGATTCCGGAATTGAATTTTGTTCTGGATGAAAACTTGGAACACGCCATGCATATCGAAAGCATTCTGGCCGAACTGAAGCAGAAAGGGGATTTGTAATTGAGCAATTCCGGCTTCGTTCTTTTGGACAAAATTGCTGGCGAAACTTCTTTTAAGGCCCTTTTCCCACTGAAAAGGGTCTTTTCTACGAAGCGCGTGGGCCATGCAGGCACGCTGGATTTGCGTGCTTCTGGCTTGATTATTGCGGCTACGGGCCGCTGCACGCGACTGTTGCCCTTTATTGAAGCCAAGGACAAGTGCTATAGCTTTAGGCTGCATTTGGGCTACGAAACCGATACCCTCGAATGGGACGGTGAGGTCGTTGAACAAGATGAGAGAACGCTCGCGATTACCCGCGAAGCCCTCGAAGCCGTACTCCCGCAGTTTACGGGCGATATCGAACAGGTGCCGCCGAAGTACTGCGCCGTGAAAATTAACGGCGTGCGTGCCAGCGACTTGATGGAACGTGGCCGTAACATTGAACTGAAGCCCCGCAAGATTCACATTGGCGAACTCAAGGTGATTGGCGAGGGCGAGGTGACCGAAGGTTGCTCCGGCAAGGAATTTGCAACCTTCGACTTGATTTGCGAATGCTCCAAGGGAACTTACATTCGTGCGCTCGGTCGCGATATCGGGCGTGCGCTCGGGACCTACGCATGCGTATCGCAGATACGCAGACACCGCATCGGCAATGTGACGCTCGATAAGGCGGTGCGTGGTGAGAACTTGACGCGTGAAAATCTGTTGCCGGTCGATGCGGTGCTCGACTTTCCGGTGGTGCGCCTTACCGACGAACAGGTGGCTGTGATCCGCCAGGGCAATTGGCTCCCGTGGAAAGAGAAAGTCGAGGGCGTAGGCCCCGAAGGCCATGTGTTTGCCGCGAACATGCAAGGCGAAGTTTTGAGCCTGTGCCACTACGAACCGGGCCGAATCAAGCCGAAGTTCTATCTCGGAGAAGATGGATAAAAAGGAGATGCCCGCTCGGTGGCGGGCATGACAAATGAGGTAAAAATGAAGCGTGCTGTGACGATGGGTAATTTTGACGGATGCCACCTGGGACACCAGGCGCTTTTCCGCACGCTCAAGGCCGTTGCCGAAGTGAACGGCTTGACGCCTACCGTCATTAGCTTTGAGCCTCATTCCAACTATGTGTTGCGCACTCCCGGTGATCCGCTGCTCCTCACGACTACCGAAGAAAAACGCGAATTTATCGAAAGCCTAGGCCTTGAATTTTTGGTGCTCCCGTTTACACCCGAAGTGGCAAAACTCCCGTTCGATGTCTTTGTCCGTCAGGAACTGATTGAAAAGCGCGGCGTGTGCTCCATGTTCTTTGGACACGACCATTGCTTTGGCGCTGGCGGCAAGGGCAACTACGAAACGATTACCGCGGCCTTCCCGGAACTTTCGACAGCTATGCTTTCGATTGTACTCCACAAGGGTGAACGCGTGAGTTCTTCCGCTGTGCGCAATGCGCTTTTGAATGGCGATGTGTCGCGCGCGCAGACTTATCTGGGCCGCCCGTATCGTTTGTCTGGAACGATTGTTGAAGGCAAACGCCTCGGCCATACCATCGGTTTCCCGACTGCGAATTTGCAAGTGGAAAAGTACAAGTTCTTGCCCAAGCACGGCGTGTATGTGGCAACCGCGCGCTTGCCCGATGGCAACGGGGGAGAGCGTTCTTTCCGCGCCGTAGTGAATATTGGAACGCAGCCTTCTACCGGCAACCAGCGCTTGGCTATCGAAGCGTACCTGCTCGACTTTAGCGAAGACATTTACGGTCGCCCGATGGTGCTTGACTTGATGGCGTACTTGCGCCCTGAACAGAAATTCCCGAGCTTGGATGATCTGGTTCGTCAGATTGGCATGGATGCGGACACCGCTCGCAATTATAACGGCAATCACTGGGCGGAATAAATGAAGCTGTTTAAGATTCTATTTGCTTGCTTATTGATATTGTCGACGACTAGCTTTGCCGCAAAGTCCTCTGCCGCAAAAAAGTCTGTATCTAAGAAAAAGGAATCAAAAGAATCAACGCAGGAATCGGCGGAGTTTTCGAATAGTTCCCGCTGTCGGTTCTTTTTGCATGCGGGCTTGCTGGATGCAGGCCTTGGCTTGAAGCTTCGCTTGAGTAAAGAAAACGGCGTGTACATGACATTCGACATGATGTGGCAACAATTCCGCACGCAGTATGTTCGCGTTCCGGCATTGATTTACTTGGGCGGCAACAATTTCCATTTCCTCACGGGCTTTACTTTGGTCAACGAAGCTCATGGTGCTGACACTAAGACCGAAGTATCGGCCGGTTTCAACTGGGACTTCAATCAGCATTGGGGCCTGAACGGTGCGATGTTCACTCCGGTGTCGAAAAGGGCCTCTACAGGAACGTCGTACCTTTTAGATATCCGCTACGTATTCTAGACTAATTATTCAAAATATTTAGGGCTTGAAAAATCTCGGTGAACAACCGGGAAATTTTTTTTTGATGTAGTGAACGCTTGTTCACTTAAATTAAATCGGACCTGGGTTCGAGGTATGCTTTTTGTATGCTTTCGGGGTGAAAATGTCTGCTCTATCTTGCCAAAGTGGTAGAAAATGGTAGATTTGTACTGTGTTGTGGTAAAATGTGTCAAACTAGTATGAACTTTACGTCTTTCATAGGTCAAGCCCAAACGGCTATCGATGGAAAGGGAAGGTCTTCCTTCCCCAGGGAATTCCGTCGTCAGCTCGGGCCAACCGAAGGGGAGCAATTCGTGGTCACGCGTGGCCCTGCTCAAACCCTGCGGTTGTATACCTTGCCGGAATACGAAAAGTTCATGGCGGACTTGGACTCGAGGTCCGACCGCCGTCAAGCTGACCTAGTTCGGAGAAGCCTCTGGCCCACGGTGGTGGAGCTGGATGGCCAGAACCGCATTTTACTTCCAAAGATTTTGTTGGAGTATGCTGGTCTTAAGGGTGAAGTCCTTTACGTACAAGCTAGCGGAAAAACTCTTGAACTATGGAATCCTGAACGCTACAATGCCAAGTATGGCTTGGAAACTGAAGATGCGATGGCCGCATTCGATGCCGCGTTCTATGGAGAAAGCTTGACGGAGGGGTCCGATGGCAATAAATAGCCTCCGCAAGAACGAATTACGTACAAATGAAATTTTGAACGGCCGCGCAGCGGCTGCCCATTCCGAAGCCGCCCTTGCAGGCGTCGAAAACGGCGTGTTCTATCACGATCCGGTGATGCTGAAGGAATGCCTTGAAGGCTTGAACATCAAGCCGAGCGGCACTTATAGCGATTGCACCCTGGGCGGTGGCGGCCATTCTTACGCTATTGCAAACAAACTAGACGAAAACGGAACGCTTCACGCCTTTGACCGCGATGAAGAAGCCGTTGCCTTTGCCACCAAGCGCCTTGCCGGTGTAAAGCCCAAGTTCATTGTGCATCCGGTTCGCTTCGGTGAACTCAAGAACGAAATTGCACCGGATACTTTAGACGGCATTCTCTACGATTTGGGCATTAGCAGCCACCAGGTAGACGCTTCTGACCGTGGCTTTACTTTTGTGGGCGACAATCCGCTGGATTTGCGCATGGACCGCCGCGAAGGCGTTTCTGCCCAGGAATGGCTCAAGACGGTGGATGCCGATACGCTCGCTGCCGCACTCCGCAAGAATGCGGATATGGATCGCGGCTTCAAGCTTGCAACCCGTTTGGTTGAAATGGCTGCCTCCAAGGGCGACCAGGAAATCTTGCCTTCTGACGTGAAGGCGGTGGTGGAATCCGTGTTCCCCGACAAGCGCCGCGAAGTGAATGGCCTTTTGGCCCGCGTGTTCCAGGCGATTCGCATGGAAGTGAACGGCGAACTCAAGGAAATCGAAGATAGCCTGCGCGCTGCCGTAGATTGCCTCAAGGTGGGCGGTCGCCTGGTGGTGATGAGCTACCATTCCGTGGAAGATCGCTGCGTCAAGGAAACGGCCGCTGAATTTGAACGCGCCTGCATTTGCCCCGAACGTCAGCCTGTGTGCACGTGCGGTGGCAATCACCAGCGCCTTAAAAAGGTGAATCGCAAGCCGATTCTGCCTTCTAACGAAGAAATTGCGAACAACAGCAGGGCTCGCTCTGCGAAGCTTAGGGTGTACGAACGGGTATGAGCGAAAAGAATCAAAAATCCCTGTTCAACTCTAACCGCACCATTGTGTGGGTGTTTATCTGCGCCGTGTTGGTGGCGGGGCTTTTGCTGATCTTGCCGTTGTATATGCAGAACTGCTTGTCCAAGCTTTATTTGAAGTCCCAGGATCTTTCTTATAAGATCGGGCAGCTGCAGCGCGAAAGAACCCTGCAGGAACTTGAAATCAACAAGTTGTCTTCTCTTGAAAACTTGTCTGTCTTTGCAGACAGTGTTGGTCTTGATTTGAACGGCGTGCCGACCAAGGTCCGCGTAACGGGGGCTCCATGAATATAATCAATATGGATGCTCTCTCGGTTGCAAAGATGATTGTGCTTGGCGCAATTGGTGTTTTGGCATGGCAGACCTTTAACATTCAGGTGCTGAACCGCGAAGTGTACCAGGCCGAAACCAAGAGCATGGTAACCCGTACCAAGAGCATTTACGCCGAACGCGGCGAAATCCTGGACCGTAACGGTGTGGTGTTCGCCAAGAACCTGCGCGATACCGGCAAGGCCGAAGACTACAGCCGAATTTTCTTGCAGGGCAAGCTGGCCTCCCAGATTGTGGGCAAGGTCGGCTACGATGGCGAAGGCAGCATGGGCATGGAACGCATGTACGACTTGCGCCTGCGCGGCAACGAAGGATTCCGCGTGGGTATCAAGGATGCCAAGGAACGCGAAATTCTGGGACGCTCCGAAAACGTGGCCGAAGCAAAGCCGGGCAAGAACCTGGTGCTGACCATTGACCGCGACATGCAAGAAATTGTGGAAAAGGCCCTGAAGGACGGCGTGATCGAATTCAGCGCTGCCAGTGCCTCTGCCGTGGTGGTGGACCCGTACACGGGCGAAATCCTGGCCATGGCAAGTTACCCGACTTTTGACCCGAACTCTAAAAAGCAGGGTGTGGGCAAAATGGCGAAGAACGACATCGTGGCGATGTCTTACGAACCGGGTTCTACCTTCAAGGTGATTACGGCTGCGGCTGCCATTGAAAACGACGTGGTGCCTGAAGATACCGTCTTTGTGAACGAAGGAAAGTGCTGGAGTTGGAGCGCCCGTGCCGAACGCATTTGCGACACGCACATTTATGGCGATATGGATATGGCCGAGGCAATGGTCCAGTCTTCGAACATTGTTTACGCAAAGGTGGCCGACAAGGTGGGCGCCGAAAAGCTTTACCGTATGGCCCGTAACTTCGGCTTTGGCATGAAGACTTCTGAAAACCTGGCGGGTGAAGAAGCCGGTCGCCTTTACATGCCTTACGAACTGACTCGTGATGACCGTACCCTTAAAACGATGGGCTTTGGTCACGCTGTTTCTGTAACGCCAATCCAGATGGTGATGGCTTATGCGGCTATTGCGAACGGCGGAACTCTGATGGAACCGATGATTGTAAAGGAATGGCGCGATTCAGACGGAAACCTGGTCGAAAAGAAGGACCCGGTGAAGGTGCGTCGCGTGATTTCGGAACGCACGGCAGCCTCGATCCGCAAAATGCTCAATCGCGTGGTGAACAGCGGTACGGCAAAGCGCGTGGCTAGCAAGAAGATTCCGGACGTGATTTTTGGCGGAAAGACCGGTACTGCAGAAAAGTACAACCAGGAAACCGGCAAGTATGACCGCGAACACCAGGTGGCTTCGTTTATTGGCCTTGCCCCGGTCGAAGATGTGCGCTACGTGTGCATGGTGCTGGTAGACGACCCGAACGCCGACAAGCTTTATGGCCATACGGGTGGTGCAACGGCGGGCCCGATTTTCCGCCGCATTATGGAAGGCATTTACTACCATCCGAAACTTTCGCCGGCATCTCATGACCTTGCCTTTGTCAAGAAGAATACGGCTTGCGAAGGCGATTACGTGGGAATGCTTGCCCAGACGGCAAAGTCGGTGGCGGCAAACAAGAAATGCCCGGTGACTTTTGAAGGTGAAGGTTCTCGAGTGATTGCCGTGCGCCGCGACAAGACGGATTCTTTGTCGCTGGTGCTCAAGCTTGGCGATGTCGATGCTTCAACGATGCCGGACTTGAAGGGGCTTTCGCTGAAGGATGCTCTTGAAATTGCTGGAAACATTCGCATGAATGTGGAATATACCGGAATGGGTCGCGTTGTGTCCCAGACGCCGAAAGTCGGGGAAACGCTCCATAAGGGTCAAATTTGCAAGCTTACGCTCAAGGAGAGAGGCTAAATGATTTCTGAAACGTTGATGCAGAAATTGAATGTGCAGGGCCTGTGCGACGACTCCCGCCGCGTGAAGGCAAAAGATTTGTTTTTCTCGATGCCGGGCGAAAAGTCCGATGAATTTGCAAGAACCGCTTTGGCGTCGGGTGCGGTTGCCGTGGTGAGCGAAACGGTCGCTCCCGAAGGTTTGACTTCGAAGTGGATCCAGGTGGCTGATGTGAAGGCGGCTCGCCTCGAAGCGGCACAAGTTTTCTACAAGAACCCGTTTGCAAAGCTTTCGGCTCATGCAGTGACGGGTACGAACGGAAAGACCACCAGCGCATTCCTGATGGATGCGATGCTTACGGCTGCAGGCCATAAGGTGGCTCTCCTTGGAACGATCAAGAACAAGATTGGCGATACTTCGGTACCGGCCACCCTTACGACACCGGGACTTTTGGATTTGTATGCCTTTGCCGCCAAGGCGGTGGAGGCCGGTTGTACGGATTTGGTGATGGAAGCGTCTTCGCACTCGCTGGATCAGGGACGTATGGCAGGCGTGCTTTATAAGAGCGCCTTGTTCAGCAACCTTACGCAAGACCATCTCGATTACCATAAGACAATGGATGCCTACTTTGAGGCAAAGAAGCTTCTGTTTACGCGTTATCTTGCAGATGACGGCGTTGCTGTTGTCAATATCGATGATGCGTACGGACTGAAACTATACGATTCCCTAGCCGGGATAGGAGCGGACCGGAGGGTGGCTGTCTCGCGTCTAGGGGTCGTTAGTGCTCTTGTGAAGCCCGAAGGGGCAGTGAAGAATACCGAAGACGGTCTCAAGATGCTGTTGCCTGCCATTAGTGCAGAACCGTTTGAAACTCCGTTGTGCGGCGACTTTAACGTGGACAACGTGATGCTGGTGCTTGCCTGGGCTAAGGCAATCGGCCTTGCCGAATCTGCCATGCGCAAGGCTCTGGCAGAAGTTCGCGTTCCGGGCCGCTTTGAAAAAGTCTGGAACAAGAATGGCCGCCACGTGATTGTGGACTATGCCCACACTCCCGATGCCCTTGAACGCGTCCTTACGACCGCTCGTAGCCTCTGCCGAGGCCGCCTCGCGTGCGTATTCGGCTGCGGCGGTGACCGCGACAAGACCAAGCGCCCGATTATGGGTGCGATTGCCGAACGCATTGCGGACAAGGCTTGGCTCACCTCCGACAACCCGCGTACCGAAAATCCGACCGACATCATTAACGATGTGCGCGCCGGCATGAAGACGGACAAGTTCAGCGTTGTGGAAAAGCGCGAAGAAGCGATTGCCAAGGCTTGCGCCGAACTCAAGGACGGCGACTGGCTCGTGATTGCGGGCAAGGGCCACGAAGACTACCAGATTGTGGGTAAGACCAAACACCATTTTGATGACCGCGAAGAAGCGGTGAAGGCGATGGAAAATGTATAAGCTGGATTTGAAAATCAAGGAACTCTTGGAAATCCTCGAAACCTACTCGGTAGGCGTTGATGGCCGTACCAAGAACCGCAAAGTGAATCTTTGCATGGATTCTCGCGAACCTGCCAAGGGTGTGGTCTTTTGGCCGATCAAGGGCGCCCGTTTTGACGCCCACCAGTTTGTAACACAAATGGAAAAAAATGGAGCATTGATGAGTGTCGTGAATGCAGATGCCGAAGGCATTGAAAACTTCAAGATGTATGCGCCCGTCGACGATACGACGAAAGCGCTTCTCAAGCTCGCCAAGGGCTACCAGAAGAATTTCAAGGTGAAGAAGGTTGCCATTACGGGCAGCAACGGCAAGACCACCACCAAGGAAATGGTGAAGGCCGTTCTTTCGCAGAAATACAACACCCACGCCACCGCAGGTAATTTCAACAACCATATCGGTGTGCCCATGACACTGTTCCAGCTCAAGCACTGCCATGAAGCGGCCGTGATTGAAATGGGTACGAGTGGTCCGGATGAAATCCGTCCGCTTTCGATGGCGGTGGAACCCGATGTCGCCGTGATTACCAACATTGGTGCTTCTCATCTGGAGCGTCTCAAGGATTTGGACGGCGTATTCGCCGAAAAGAGAACGATTGTCGCTGGCCTCAAGAAGAACGGTGTGCTCATTGTGAACGCCGACGACCCGCGCCTTTGCAAGTGCCGCAGCACTACGAGCTACAAGGTGGTGACCTTTGGCGTGAAGCGCGGTATCATTAAGCCCGAAAAGCTTGAATGGAACGAAGACAACTGCGCGACCTTCTTTGTGGACCGAACCAAGTTCACGCTGAACGTGCCGGGCATTCATAACCTCTATAACGCACTTGCCGCTATCGCCGTTGGCTTGCAGTACAGAGTGCCCAAGGCCGACATCGCCAAGGCTCTTGCCAACTTCCGTTCGACCAACATGCGCATGGAAATCAAGAATGCCAACGGCTTCAAGATTGTGTCGGATTGCTACAATGCAAACCCGTCTTCGACCAAGATGGCCTTGCAGACCATTGGCAATATGAAGGTGAACCGCCGCATTGCCATTTTGGGCGATATGCTGGAACTCGGCGCTCAGACCGACGCCCTGCACCAGGAAATGGGCGCCATGGTGCCCGAAATGAATTTTGACATGCTCCTGACCGTGGGCGAAAAGGCAAAGCTTTATGTGAAGGGCGCAAAGTCCAAGGGCATGAAGGCCGCTCACCATTTTGCAAGCGTACAGGAACTGATCGACACCCTCACCGAAATCGTGGCAGAAGGCGACGTGCTCTTGATCAAGGGCAGCCGCGGCATGCACATGGAACAGGTGGTGGATGCCATGCTTAAACTCACGAAGGTCAAGGCTTAATTTAGGACTCACGAAGGAATGGAAAACACAGTCGCAAATACCGGCATGAACAAGCTACTCTTGGTAGTTGTGTTGCTGCTGATTTGTTTGGGCGTGCCTATTGTCTATACGGCATCGGCCCATTTTGCTGTGTCCCATGGACTTCCTGCAGAATACTACTTGCAGAAGCACTTGATTAAGGCCGTGTTTGGCTTGATTCTGATGCTTGGCCTTGCCCGGTTCCTGGATTACGGTCACTGGGTATGGCTGGGGCGCATTACCTTCTTTGTGGGCGTTGTCCTTACCATTGCGGCCCTTGTGTCGGGCCACGGCGTCAAGGGCGCAAACCGCTGGATTTTGGGCATTCAGCCTTCTGAAATCATGAAGCTCGGCATGCTCATTTGCATTTGCGGAAAGTTCTCGCAGGCAGGCGATAACATCAAGAGTGTTGCTTGCACCATCGTGCAGCCGGGAATCTTCTTTGGCATTACCGCTTTCTTGCTGATTTTGCAGCCGAACTATTCGATGCTCATGATGCTTTCGATGGTGGTGATTTGCGTGATGCTCACGGCTGGTGTGAATTACAAGTACCTCGCCATTACCATTGGTGCTGCCATTCCGCCGGGAATTATCATGTTGCTCATGACAGGGCATTCGAGTAAGCGTATTCAGGCGTTTACGGCTGCCGAAGGTGAAATGGTCGCTTCGAACTGGCAGGGTGAACATGCTTTGCTCGCTTTGGGTAACGGCGGATTCTCGGGAACGGGCTTCGGCATGGGCGTGCAGAAACTGGGCTACTTGCCCGAAGTCCATAAAGACGTGATTTATGCGGTGGCCGGCGAAGAATTCGGATTCATGGGAACCTTCTTCTTGTTGGCCTTGTACGCAGTCCTTTTTGCTCAGGGATTCTCGATTGCCCGCCAGTCTTCGACCCGTTTCGGAAAGTACCTGGCCGTGGCTCTCACGTTCTCGCTTTTCTTCAACTTTTTGGTTCACGTCTGCGTTTGCGTGGGACTTTTCCCCACGACGGGCCAACCTCTCCCGTTCATAAGCTTCGGCGGAACCAATCTAATTTACAGCTGCGTGGCAGTGGGGATTCTTTTGAACATTTCCAGATCCAATACAGGCAAGATGATCAAGGAACCCTACATGAGCGGCGCCTCGCTCGAAAGCAGTGCCTACAGAAACTATGAATTTTCAAGGAGTGGCGTATGAAAAAGTTCCTTTTCGTATGTGGCGGTACCGGTGGCCATATTTTCCCGGCCGTAGCCATTGCAAATAGTCTTAAAAAGATGGGCGTGACCGACATTACTTTTGCTGGCCGTAAAGATTCCATGGAAGAACGCTTGGTGGCAAAAGACTGGCCCTACGAATACATTTCGGCTGTTCCTCTGCACCGTGGCCCGTTCCTCAAGAATTTGGCCTTGCCGTTCAATTTGTCCAAGGCCTTGGTGCGCGCCAAGAGCGTGATTAAGAAGGTGAAGCCCGATGTAGTCGTTGCAACCGGTGGCTATGTATCGCTCCCGATCGTGCTTGCCGCAGGCACTGCCGGCATTCCGGTTTACCTGCAGGAACAGAATGCGGTGGCCGGCGTTGCCAACAAGGTGGGCGCCCGTTACGCAAAGACCGTCTTTGTAACCTCTGAAGAAGCAGCCAAGTTCTTCCCGGTAGAAAAGTGCATGATTTTTGGCAACCCGGTTCGTGAATTGCCGATTGGCGATTCTCTCGCTCGCCCTGCCGAATTCGCTCCGGGCAAAAAGGCTGTGTTTATTGTGGGCGGCTCTCAGGGTGCTGTGGGCATCAACAACAAGATTGAAGAAAGCATCAAGACCATTGCCGCTCGCGACGATGTTTCCGTGGTGTGGCAGGTGGGTGTAAAGAACGTGGAAACCATCAGCAACCGCGTAGGCGAAGTTCCGAATGTGGCCATTCGCGGATTCCTAGATGGCATTTACGCCTACATGAAGCATGCCGACTTGATTATCAGCCGCGCAGGAGCTTCTGCCTTGGCCGAAATCCTTGCCTTTGGCAAGCCCTCGATCCTTTTGCCGTTCCCGCACGCTACTGCTAACCACCAGGAACATAACGCCCGCGTGGTCGAAAAGGCTGGCGCTGCCCTTGTGGAACTCGATGCCGAAGAAAATCACCTGTGGGAAAAGGTGGAACAGCTCTTGGCTGATGAAAACCGTTTGAATTCGATGGCCGTCGCGGCTAAAAAGCTCGGAATGCCCGATGCTGCCGACCAGATTGCTCGTGTTATCCTCTCTAAGGAGAATGATTAATGCAGATTAATGATTGTAAGCGTGTCCGTAAGCTTCATTTCGTAGGTATCGGTGGTGCCGGTATGTCCGGTATTGCCGAAGTGCTCCACGACAACGGTTTCGTGGTGAGCGGCTCCGATACCGGTGAAAGCCAGGTGATTGATTACCTGAAGGGCCTTGGCATTAAGGTGTTCTCGAAGCACGAAGCTTCCAACGTCGAAGATACGGACTTGGTGGTTTATTCTTCTGCAGTTCCGCACGATAACCCCGAATTGGTTGAAGCTCGCAACCGCCGTATTCCGGTGATTCGCCGCGCCGAAATGCTGGGCGAACTCATGCGCATGAAGTACACGCTTTCGATTGCCGGTACTCACGGCAAGACCACGACCACCTCTATCGTGGGCCAGATTTGGGAAGAAGCCGGCCTTGACCCGACCATTATCGTGGGCGGTGTCGTCAAGGGTAAGGGCAGTGGCGCTAAGGTCGGTAAGGGTGACTACCTGATTGCCGAAAGCGACGAATTCGACCGCAGCTTCCTTTCGATGATGCCGTCTTCTGCAATCATTACCAACATTGACGCCGACCACTTGGATACTTACGAAAACATCGAAGACATCAAGGACGCTTTCGTACAGTTTGCCAACAAGATTCCGTTCTACGGCCAGGTGATTGTCTGCCTGGACGACCCGAACGTGCAGCAGATTTTGGCCCGCCTCAAGAAGCCGGTGATTACTTACGGCTTTACCCGTCAGGCCAAGTACCGCGTGGATAACCTCCGTTTTGAAAAGGGTTACCCTGTATTTGAAATTTTGAACGACGGCGAAAGCTTGGGTGAATTCAAGCTCCAGATTCCGGGCCGTCACAACGTGCTGAATGCAACTGCCGCCGTGGCCCTCGCCATCGAGGAAGGCATCTCTGCCGATATCGCCCGCAAGGCCTGCGCCGAATTCGAAGGCGTCAAGCGTCGCTTTGAATTCATCGGCGAAAAGAACGACGTCTTGGTCTTTGATGACTATGCTCACCATCCGACCGAAGCGACTGCTACCTTGCTCGGCTTCCGCGATGCCTTCCCGGACCGCCGCATTATCGTTGCCTTCCAGCCGCACCTGTTTACCCGTACCCGCGACCAGCACGATGCCTTTGGCGGTGCGTTTGCGAACTGCGATGTGCTCCTGGTGACCGACATTTACGCCTCCCGCGAAAAGCCGATTGAAGGCGTGACGGGCGCGCTCGTGTCTAACAGCGCCTCTGACCGCGGCCACCGTGATTCCCGCTTTGTGGGCGACCAGCTGAACTTGCTGCCGATTCTCAAGAAGGAATTGCAGCCGGGTGATGTGGTGGTGCTTATGGGCGCCGGCAACATCTGGAAGCTGGGCGAAAGAATTTTGAAGGAATGCCTGTAAGTATTAGGGATTAGAATTGACTGGACGTAAGACAACATTACTCGGCCGTCGAATGGGCTATAACGAACTGAAGCGCAAGCAAGAGCGCGTCCGCAAGGTAAAGGACGGCGTGTCTTCGGTGTGGCATTGGTTCAAGCGCCGCGGCTGGATTTTCACCATCATTTTGGTGGTTCTTGCTGTCCTTGCAATTCACAACCGCTTCTACCTGCAGCATTTCAATCCGCTGGAACTGCGCCACTTGCAGTATGTGGAAATCGAAGGCAACCGCATGCTTTCTTGGGAAGACGTGATGCAGGGCGCCCAGGTCGAAACGGGAATGCTCATGTCGGAACTGAATGCCGATTCTGTCGAAGCTTCGCTCATGCAGCTTCCGATGATCCTTTCGGCGAAGGTCGAAAAGAAGTTTCCGTCTTCGCTCTACATCAAGCTGCAAGAAACCTCGCCGGTGCTTACGGTCCTTTCGGAAGGTCGCGCAACGATCTATTCCGAAAAGGGATATCCGCTCCCGTACTCGGTGGCAACGGCCATGAGGCTCCCGGTAATGGATATGGCTGCAATGGAACATGTGAAGACTGTAACGCAGTTCCTGGTAGAAATGCGTAAGTATGATGCTGAACTTTATAATCGTGTGTCGCAGGTAACCTGGTCTACGGAAGATGAATGCATGAAGGTCTATTTCAGGGATGTGGGCTTTACCGCGCTCTTTAGGGATCTCAAGTCGAACAAGGATCAGTTTACGCTGTACAAGTCGCTTGAAAACGGGTTTGCAAAGGATTTGCTTTGCGCAGGTGAAGTCGATATGCGCTATTCGGGCTTTGCCTATGTAAGAAATTATGATAAGAGGTGCGTCAATGGATGACAATAAACAGGACAAAAGAAAAGACGAATACATCTTTGGCCTTGACATTGGTGAATCGAAGATAAACCTGTTCGTGGGTGTTTCCGAAGGTGAAAACGTTCGCGTTGTGGAATGCGGCGATTTCCCGCTCAAGAATGCCGACGAATTCGATTCTGTAGTGGAAACATTGCAGCAGGCTGTCCAAGTCATTGAAAATACGACTCGCGTCGATGTGCACGATGTGTACGTGGGCATTGCGGGTAAGCACGTGCGTTCCTTGGACACCCAGGGAATCGTGACGCTCCCCATGGGCGAAGTTCGCGAAGAAGACATCGAGAATGTGACAAAGCAGGCGAGTACCTTGCCTACCCAGGCCGGCGAAATCATTCACATCTTCCCGGGCGAATACAACCTGGACGATGAACCGCATATCCGTAACCCGAAGGGCCGTTCGGGCCGTCGCCTGGGCGTCGATGTCCAGGTGGTGACCGTGAAGCAGAATGCCTTGCAGAACTTGGCCAAGTGCGTGAACCGCGCAGGCCTCAATGTAGCAGGCTTTGTGCTGGAACCGCTCGCGGCTGCAAGTGCGGTGCTGACCAATGACGAACGCGAATTGGGCGTGGCCCTCGTCGACATTGGCGCCGGTACGGCAGACATCGCCGTGTTCGTGAACGAATCCGTGCGCTTCACCTTCTCTTACGAATATGCCGGTAACTCGATTACGAGCGATATCAGCCGCTGCCTCAACGTGCCTATCGCCCTTTCGAAGGCCGAAGAAATCAAGAAAAAGTTTGGAACTTGCGTCATTAGCAACTTGATCGAAGACGATACCTTCCCGGTTCCGGCCGTGGGTAACCGTGGCGACGTCTCTTGCTCCCGCAAGCTTCTTGCCGAAATTATTACGGCGCGCGTAGGCGAAATCTTCTACAAGCTCAACGAACAGCTTAAGGTCCACCAGCTCGATACCATTATCAATGGCGGTATCGTGCTCACGGGTGGCTGCTGCGCTTTGGAAGGCATCGAAGATGTCGCTTGCAAGGTGTTCGGAAAGCCGGTTCGCATCGGTCGCCCCAAGGGCATGAGCGGTATTCAGGAAGCCTACCAGAATCCGTCTTACGCAACGGGTATCGGCCTGCTTTACTATGCGAACAAGCAGCACCGCGAAAAGAAAAATCGTGAAACGGGAACGCAGATCGCTGTTTCCATGAAGAAAGGATTCCAGCGTGTTCTCGAAATCATCAGGACTTATCTATAACAACATCAACACTCAACATCAGGGAGATAAAAACATGAGTGAAATCGATAACTTCAACTTCGAGGTAAAGTCTCGCGTTATGGGCGAGGAACCATCCTTCAACAACGCCAAGGTCAAGGTGTTCGGCGTCGGCGGCGCAGGCGGCAACACCGTGAACCGCATGAAGCGTATGAACATTGAAGGTGTGGAATACTATTCCATCAATACCGACGCAATGGCTTTGGACTTGAGCCTTGCTGACCACAAGATTTTGATTGGTGAAAAGACCACCAGAAACTTGGGCGCCGGCATGGATCCCGAAATCGGCCGTAAGGCTGCAGAAGAAAACTTGGACGATATCAAGGAAGCCATGAAGGGCGCCGACATGGTATTCGTGACCGCCGGTATGGGCGGTGGTACGGGTACGGGTGCTGCTCCGGTGGTGGCGAACATTGCCCGCGAACTCGGCATTCTCACGGTTGCCGTGGTCACCAAGCCGTTCCGCTTCGAAGGTAACGCTCGTTCCTCTATTGCACAGGAAGGTATCAATGCCCTCCGTGCAGCTGTCGACACCATCATCGTTGTCGAAAACAAGAAGCTTTTGACGCTCCTCCAGGCCTCCAACCAGAAGGCTACTATGGACGAAGCTTTCAAGATGGCTGACGAAATTCTCGGTAACGCTGTGCAGAGCATTTGCGGTATCATGTTCCGTCACGGTCTTGTGCACGTTGACTTTGCCGATATCCGTAAGGTCATGCTCAAGGGTGGCTCGGCTCTCATGGGTACGGGCTACGCACAGGGCGAAAATCGCGGTATCATGGCTGCCGACATGGCTCTTGCCTCTCCGCTTCTCGAAGACATCAACATCGAAGGCGCTTCGGGCGTGCTCGTGAACGTTGCCCACGGCGAAAACTACTCCTTGCTTGAACATAGCGACGCTATGGACCACATTTACGAAAAGGTCGGCGAAGAAGGCAATCCGAACATCATTATCGGCGATATCACTGACCCGGCTCTCGGCGACAAGGTTTGCATTACCATTATCGCAACGGGTTGCGGTGGCACTGCTGTGAACCAGCCCAAGGTCAGCTCCGCTGGTTTTGGCGGCTTCGGTAACTTCACTGTTCCGCAGCAGACCATTCAGCAGTCCGCTCCGGTTCAGCAGGCTCCTGCCGCTCCGGCTGGCATCCAGCAGGCTACTCCGCGTCCGACCGGTTTCAACGTGTTCGATTTCCAGACCGTTAAGCCCGAAGCTCCGGAAATGTTTACCCGTCCGCAGTACACGCCCGCTTCTCAGCCGGCTCCTGAAGCTATGACCTCTTCCATTCCGTCTCTGACCGAAACGTCCGTGATGCGTTCTGTGAATGCTGCCATGTTCAGCTCTCCGGAATTCAACGCTGCTGCTCCGGCCGAAGAAGAAGTGGTGTCCCAGGGCTCCGAAACTTCTGAAATGTCTGCTGTTGCCGAAGAAGACCGCATGAACGGTGGTGTTCCGGCTTACGAAGCTCCGTCTTACGAAACTCAGTACGACATGCCTGCTTACGCTCGCAATGCTGCCAATGGCGCTACCGTGACCATGGAACGCCCGGCTGCTACGCGTCAGGAAGTTGTTGAAGAACCGGCTCCTGCCACTCCGGCAACGATCGACTTCAGCCTGCCTGCCTACCTGCGCAACAGAATGAACACGAACAACTTCTAATGAGTCTTGCTGAAAGAATCAGCAAGGTCTGTTCCGCGGCGAAAGCCCCGGTGGGTTTTGCTGAATTCCCCAAGAATTAAACACACACACAACGAGTGCGCGAGTGCGCACTCACCACAACACAAAAGGGTCACCTGGGTCTCCCTGCCTGGGTGATCCTTATTTGTACCGCAACGCTCTGCCGTAATCATGAAAATGTGATATCGCGTTGCTCTCGCCTCCATGACCAACTTGCGTTTGGTCATTCCGCCTCACGTAATCTATATATACCGCAACGCTCTATAGCATTCATGAAAATGTGATATCGCCTCGCTCTCGCGACCGCCACGGCTTAACGCCTGTGGCTTTGTCGCTCACGTTATATCCGCTCGCGCCCAATCCGCTCGCGTTATGCTGGAAAACCTTAATTTGTCATGCCCGCGGAGGCGGACATCTCCTTTTTTTTACTTAAATTTCTTTCTATGAAATTGAAGTCCTTATTTTTTGGTTTATGTGCTCTTGGAACGGCTTTGGCTTTTGCAGAATCTTCGGATTCTGCGGCGTACAAGGGCTATTTCCAGATTGGTACGGATTTTAATTTCGGGTTTAACGGTGGTCCGACGGATCCGACGTTCGCGGTCGATACGGCTGAATATTACGGCAACAACTGGCGCGGACTTCGTGTACCTCTAGAAAACGCCCGCAGCTATGAAGAACATATCGATCCGTTCTTTACGCTTAGTTTTCGTGCGGGCTACAAGGATTTCCATTTCTTGATGGAAGCGCCGCTCCGCAAGGATATCGAAGCCTGGTACGATAGCGACCTCAAGACAAACTTTACCTACAAGCCGAGCGAACTCGACATTGGCGTGCCTATTAATGCCTACGCCTTGTGGAACAACCCGGTGGGCTATGTGCAGTTGGGCCGTTTTGACCCTGATTTGAAAGTCTCTCCGAACGACCTCGCCTTGGGCGGAGCCCCTTACCACGATGGTTTGCATTGGAGGTTCAAGGCCGGCATATTCCGTTATGACTTCTTGGTGAGCTCGCTGAACGCTTGGCTCTTTGACGACATTATCAATCCTGAAACCGGTTGCCCGCCCGAAGGCTCCGAAGCGGCAGAACAGAAGTGCCCGGAACACAGCAAGCAGGCAGCCAACCAGCGCGACCGCATTTACGATGACAACGTGAAGAATCTCGTGTACCACCGCATCGGTGTCGAAACGTCGCACTTTTGGACTTATGTGATTGAAGAAAGCATGGTTGGCGGCAAGGAATTGGAATTCCGCTCTATGAATCCGTTCATGTTCCTGCACAACAATTTTGCGGGCGGTTACACCAAGGCGGTCACGACTTTTGAACTCGGCTTTACCCCTGCCCGTTATTCCAGGTTCTACGGTCAAATCAACATGGAGGACATCAATAGCCCCGTGGGCGAAGATGACGACAAGGGCACGAACCGCAGCATGATCAGCTTTATGGTGGGCTATTACCAGGAAATTCCGACGCGCCGTTACGGAACATTCTCCTGGCGCTTCGACGTGGTTCGCACCGACCCGTTGCATAACAACGGTCGCCTCCCGTTGCTGGAATATTCGAGCCGTCGCCTTTACCGCAGCAATTACCGCGAACAGGATGATCCCGATTACGCCGACATGTACTTTGTGGATTACCCGATCGGTTACCGTCGCGGTTCCGACGCTTTGGACATGTGGCTCGACCTCGGCTGGAAATGGGGTAGGCACAACCTGAAAATCACGCTTGCCTGGCTGCAACAGGGCGACAAGGAACTCTACACGGATTACGATGTTGCCATTCAAGAAGGAAAGGCTCCGTCTGGCGTAAAGGAATCGCAGGCGCTGGTCGATGCCCTCTATTCCATGCAGTATAACAGCTGGCTTGGTTTCTACCTCGGCGGTGGATTCCGCAGCTATGAGAATTTGGCGCACGACAAGCACGAAGATGGCAAGGATGGCTGGATCCGTTCTGGCATCAAGATGACCTTTAATCCGGTCGATACGAAGTTCTAGTTAAATCGGGCCCGCGTCTAATACCTATATTATTCCTGTAAACCAAGGAGTATTTTATGGCAGAAATCGGTACACCTCTAAGTTCTAGTGCAACCAAGGTCCTCTTTTGCGGAGCCGGCGAACTGGGTAAAGAAGTTATCATCGAAATGATGCGTCTCGGCGTCGAAGTCATTGCCGTAGACCGTTATGCCAATGCTCCTGGCATGCAGGTGGCCCATCGCAGTCACGTGATTAACATGCTTGACGGTGCCGAGCTCCGCCGCGTGATTGAACTTGAAAAGCCGGACTACATTGTTCCCGAAGTCGAAGCCATTGCGACCGACACGCTCGTGGAACTCGAAAAGGAAGGCTACAACGTCATTCCGACGGCCAAGGCTACCAAGCTTACCATGAACCGCGAAGGTATCCGCCGTCTGGCCGCCGAAGAACTCGGCATCAAGACGAGCC
>JAEEGJ010014094.1_pt1 | contig 19105 bp, 21 predicted proteins | sample 8958761 | NCBI WGS metagenome assembly JAEEGJ01 (sample SAMN16246546, study PRJNA631951) | gut metagenome | biome: gut microbiome; feature: rumen; material: RS-attached | host: Bos | place: Iran: Karaj | collected 2018-10 | reverse complement strand
ATTAGTAGCAGTCAGCAAAACACATCCTGCCGAAGATATTCAAGAAGCGTATGACGCCGGGATCCGTGACTTCGGTGAAAACAAAGTGCAGGAATTGATGACCAAAATCGATGTCCTCCCGCAGGATATCCGCTGGCATCTGATCGGACATCTGCAGCGCAACAAAGTGAAATATATTATCGGCAGAACCTACTTGATCCATTCTGTAGATTCGCTTCGTCTTGCTGAAGAAATCGAGAAAGAATCAGCAAAACATCAGGTCGTAACGCATATTCTGGTCCAGGTCAATGTTTCCAAAGAAGAGAGCAAATCCGGCATAGAAACAGAACAGGCAATCGACTTGATCAGTGCAATTTCTGGAATGAAACATGTCCAGGTGGACGGCTTGATGACCATTGCGCCAGAAGATGAAAATCCGGAAAATGTACGCTGTTATTTCCGTATGCTGAAAAAGTTATCACTTGACATTGATGCTTTAAACATTGATAATATTTTTATGAATTTCCTCTCTATGGGTATGAGTGGAGATTTTGTTGTGGCAATCAATGAGGGCTCGAATTTAGTCCGTATCGGAACCAAAATTTTCGGTGCAAGAGACTATTCAAATATGTAATAAAAAAGGAGATATCATGGGAAAATTCAGCGATAAGTTTTTAAATGCATTTATGAAAGGCGACGACGAGTACGACGACGATTTCGATGAGTACGATGATATCCTGGATGAGGATGAATACTTTCCGGAAGATGATTTTGAGGAAGTTCCGGCTCCGGCTCCAAAGAAAAAAGAAAGAGCAGTACCGGAAGAGAAACCGGCAAGATCATTTGCAAGACCTGCTAAAACTTCTTATCATTCAGGAAAAGTCGGACAGCAGGAGGTATGCGTTTTTAAACCTTCTTCCATCGAAGACTCCAGAGAAATCACAGAAACTCTGCTTCTTGGCAAAGCTGTGATCATCAATTTCGAAGGATTGCATGTGGAAATCTCTCAGAGGATCATTGATTTCATTTCCGGTTCCTGCTATGCATTGGACGGAAACCTGCAGAAGATCTCCAACTACATTTTTATTGCGACACCTAATTCAGTCGATATTTCCGGAGATTTTCAGGATCTGTTCGGCGGTGGTGATAGTTCCTTTGATATTGCAGGATTCAAATCTCCATTGTTATAAAAGAGCTTGACCTTTCTCAGCTGCCTACCGGATTCGATAGGCAGCTGAATTTTTTAATCAGAACTTTTTTAAGGAAACATACTATTTTGGATTACAAAAAAATCATTCGACAAAACATTATCATCCAGATCCTTTTATTTATCATATTACTTGTGATCGACCGGTTGACCAAATACTGGGCCGTGCAGGTTTTAAAAGCAAAAACATCCATTGTTCTGATCCCGAATATTCTGGAATTCCGTTATCTGGAAAACAAGGGAGCTGCATTTGGTTTCCTGCAGAATCAGCAATGGCTTTTCTATATCATAACGGCATTTGTGCTTGCTGTTATTGTTTATTTTTGGATCCGTATCATCCGTCTTTCCAAAAGCTATATATCAATAGAACCAGAAAAATTCCATAAAAAAACATTTATGGACCGTAGTTTTCTTAATTATATCCTGGTGTTTTTAGCAGCCGGTGCAGTTGGAAATTTGATCGATCGTATCGCACATACTTATGTTGTTGATTTTATTTATTTCAAACTGATCAATTTCCCGATCTTCAATTTTGCTGATATCTGCGTGTCATTAAGCGCAGTCATATTGGTTGTTTTCTTCATCTTTGTATTCAAAGAAGATCCGGAATTTGTTCTGCTGGGCGGAAAGAAGAAATAATGGGAAAGATCGTTTACCAGGTTTCACCAGAATGGGAAGATCTTCGGATCGATAAATATCTGACAGAGCAGTCTGAACAGTTATCCAGAAGCTATATCCAAAAACTAATTAAAGAAGGGCACTTGTACGTTAACGATCAACTGTGCCGTTCCAGTTACAAAGTCAAAGAAGACGATGTAATTTCTTTTGATGTACCGGAAAATACCACACTACAGATTGACGCGGAAGATATTCCACTGGATATTTTATACGAAGATGAAGATGTGATCGTGATCAACAAGCCAAAAGGCATGGTTGTACATCCTGGAGCCGGTCACTACACGGGCACTGTGGTAAACGCTTTACTGTATCATTGTAAAGACTTGTCCGGAATTAATGGTATTTTACGTCCAGGAATCGTACATCGGATCGATAAAGATACATCCGGTGTCATAATTTGCGCAAAAAATGATTTTTCCCATAAAAATCTTGCTGATCAGCTGAAAGAACATTCTATAACAAGAAAATATGAAGCCATTGTTTTAGGAAATTTCCAGGATCTGGAAGGAACCATTACCGGAGATATCGGCCGGAATCCTAAAGACAGGCTGAAAATGGCTGTCGTAGCTAAAAATGGAAAACCTGCAGTTACACATTATAAAGTCTTAAATCAATTTGCAAAAACCGCATTTATAGAATGTAAACTGGAAACTGGCAGAACGCATCAAATCCGCGTGCATATGGCATATAAACATCATCCGTTATTAGGAGATGTCATTTACGGTGGTAAAAACGCTGAATTCAAATTGCATGGCGAATCATGGCAGGGACAAACGCTGCATGCAAAAATTCTTGGATTTAAACATCCGCGAACAAATGAATATATGGAATTTACTGCACAAAGACCTGATTATTTTGATGAATTGCTTCAAATCCTTTCAAAATAAACGTTTTTCAGGATTTTGGTACTTGCAATTGATTCTGGAAATATGATACAATGATGTCGTTAAAGTATTCTTTGAAGACAAGTTGTGTAGACGTATTTTCAGGAGAAATTATGAAGCTGCAGCAGTTAATGAGTTATGCCAGAAGGGCGATCGATGACTACTCCATGATTCAGGAGGGAGACAAAATTGCTGTCGGAGTTTCCGGCGGTAAGGATTCGATGGCTCTTGTTTATTGTCTGAAAGGATTGCAGAGGTTTTATCCAAATCATTTTGAGTTAGAAGCAATCAGTGTCGATCTTGGCTTTGGAAATATTGATTTCCAGAAAATAGAGGAGTTCTGTAAGAAAGTAGAGGTCCCCTTCTCTATTGCCTCCACTGATATTTCTTCCATCGTTTTTGATGAACGAAAAGAGAAAAGTCCTTGTTCTTTATGTGCCAAAATGCGAAAAGGTGCTTTTAATACGCTGGCAAAGGAACATGGATGCAATAAAACGGCATTCGGTCATCATAAAGATGATATCATTGACACCATGCTTCTCTCTCTGATTTTTGAAGGACGCTTCTACTCTTTTTCTCCCGTCACTTATCTGGACCGTATGGATCTGACATTGATTCGTCCTTTTATATATGTAGAAGAAGCCGATATCATTGGTTTTGCAAATAAATATGAGATTCCAGTATTAAAGAATCCTTGTCCGGTCGATGGTGAAACTAAGCGTCAGTATGCAAAAGAACTCGATAATCAGATACAGCGCGATCATCCTGGTGCAAAAGACCGTATGTTCAATGCGATTCTTGAATCTGTAGAATCCTATCAGAAAGACCGCTATCCATTACAGCATTGAGGTTATTCTTATGGCAAATAGAAGTTATCATGACCAGTTTCGAATTGATACAGATATGAAATTACGGGAAAAATGCAAAGAACTTCCTGCTTTTGTTTCTACTTTTTTCCGTGGGATCGAAGCTACTACATCTGCCAGAACACGTATGGCATATGCTTTTGATCTCAAGATTTTTTTCACTTATCTGAAAAATGAAACCGGTCTGGGCGGAAATAAAGAGATCACACAGTATCACATTTCTATTCTGGATAAAGTTACCCCGACGATCATTCAGGACTATATGGACTATCTGAAAGTCTATAATAATGAACAGGATGTCGAGTGCACCAATTCTGAACGTGGTTTAATGCGTAAGCTCTCCTCTCTTCGTTCCATGTATAAATATTTTTACCGGATGGAAATGATCAAAAGCAATCCTGCTTCTATCATTCAGATGCCAAAACTGCATGATAAAGAAATCGTTCGTCTGGATAAAGACGAGGTGGAAGAATTGCTGGATGAAGTGGAGTCCGGAAACAAACTCACAAAGCAGCAACAAAATTTTCACGAAATCACTAAAGTCCGTGATCTGGCTATCGTGACACTTTTACTGGGAACTGGTATCCGTGTTTCTGAATGTGTCGGACTGGATCTGAATGATGTCGATTTTAAAAATCATGGCATCCGTATTACGCGGAAAGGCGGCAATCAGGTAGTCGTTTATTTTGGCGATGAAGTGGAATCCGCTCTTCTCTCTTATCTGCAGGAACGCAGTGCCGTCATCCCTTTAAGCGGTCATGAAAACGCACTATTCTTATCCATTCAGAAACGTCGTATCACTGTAAAAAGTGTGGAACGTCTTGTAAAAAAATATGCAGGTTTAGTAACACAGGTCAAAAAGATCACTCCGCATAAACTGCGCAGTACATACGGCACACAGCTCTATAAACAAACCGGTGATATTTATCTTGTCGCAGACGTATTAGGCCATTCCGACGTAAATACAACGAAAAAGCATTACGCTGCCATGGAAGATGAAAGACGCCGTATGGCGCGAAATATGGTCTCACTGCGGGAGGACAATGCTGAAGACAGCAACGAATAATTATCTTACGCAATAAAAAAACGGCCCTCATTGGAAGGCCGTTTTTATTTATTTTAAGATCATTCGAAATAAGTGATCAATAACTTCTGACCGGATGTGATGTTATCGTTATGAAGATCATTCATCAGCATCAGTTCTTCTACATATTCTTTCGTGCTGCAGCCTGCTGTTTTATATTCCCCTGCGATGCTCCATAATGTATCTCCCGGCTGAATGGTGATCGTTTTATAATACTTTTTCAGTGGAACTGTATCTGTTCCTTCTACAGCTTGTACCTGGTTTTTATTAGCAAATAAGATCACGCATACGATCACGGAGATCACGACTAAGGCAGTAAAGAATCTTGCGATTTTTGCTTTTGCTCTGCTCTTTTTATTTCTTCTGTTATTCTTCATTTTTCTCACCTCTATGTGATACGAACAATAAACCAAACATCTGTTTGTCTAAATAATACTACCCAAACAAATGTTTGTCAATACTTTTTCCAAACAAATGTTTGCAAATATATGTTCGGTATGTTATGATATCGATGGTAAATATAGGATGCGGAACTTAGGAGGTTCTCATGTCAAAAGAAAAAATATCAGCAAAACAGCAGGAAATTCTGGAATATATCAAAGCACAGACGTTGGCAAAAGGCTATCCGCCAACTGTTCGTGATATATGCGAAGCCGTTCAGTTAAAATCTACAGCTTCTGTTCACGCACATTTAGAGACATTGGAAGAACGCGGTTATATCCGCAGAGACCCTACTAAACCAAGAGCAATAGAGATCATAGATGATGATTTTGCTTTAAACCGCAGAGAATATGCGCAGATACCTGTTGTCGGCCGTGTAGCTGCCGGAGAACCTTTATTAGCAGAACAGAATATTCAGGATTACTTCCCAATCCCTGCCGATATGCTTCCAAATGATCAGATCTTTATGCTCCAGGTCAAAGGCGACAGTATGATCAATGCCGGTATTTTTGATGGAGACAAGGTGATCGTCCGTCAGACATCAACAGCCAGAAATGGTGATATGGTCGTTGCATTGATTGAAGATGGTGCTACCGTTAAAACATTTTATCACGAAGGAGATCATATCAGACTGCAGCCGGAAAATGATGACTATGATCCGATCATCGTTAAAGACGTAGCTATTCTGGGCGAAGTGATCGGCGTCTTCCGCCTCTTCTGAAAATAATTAATTATAATCTTTATATAAAAAATGCGCGCTGTTTCAAACGAAATCAGCGCGTTTTTTTTAATACCTGAAAAATAGTCTTTACAGATCTGCAATCTCAACCATTTTACCATCGACCCAGATCCGCTCCAGATCGTAGAACAATCTCTGCTCCTGATTAAAGACATGGATGATCACATCCTGATAATCCAGAAGGATCCAGTTGGCACTGGAATATCCTTCCGTAGATTTAGGCTCTACGCCCATTTTACCAAGCTTTTCTTCCACGTTTTCTGCAATTGCCTGTACTTGACGGCTGTTAGAGCCGCCGCAGATAATAAAATAATCTGCAATAACAGAAATATTACTGATATCGATGATCTTGATATCAATTGCCTTTTTTTCATCTAAAAACATAAAAGCATTTTTTGCGATTTCTTTTGCGGTCATTTTTCCTCCGTTAACTTTCTATAAAAATCATATGTCGCTCTGGTTGCTGGATCGATCTCACGTCCTTCGCGTTCCAGATAATCAATAATGTTTTTGGAAATAACACAGACAGCTTTATCAATATCTGTAAATGCAAGTGTCTGAATATCTTCAATATGAGGAATGATATCATCCCTGTTCGGTTCGATATAATCCGCAACATAAATGATCTTCTGAAGCAATGTCATATTCGGCATGCCTGTGGTGTGCGTGCGGATCGCATCTTGAATCTCTCTATCCAATACTCCAAACTTATCCGCAGCTATTTCTGCACCTAATTTCGGATGGATCAGAGCATGATTCTTATACTCAAATTCATTGAGCATGATACCGTATTCTTCACAAAGTGGGATCCGGTCTTCATCCGGAATGCATTTTGCACAGTCATGAAGGAGGCCTGCGATCTGAGCCCTGTCCGGGCTGTCATAATGATACCGCATAGCCAATGCAGAAGCTGTAAAAGCAACACTGATCGTATGCCAGTATCTGTCATAATCCAGATCGTCCTGCAGGATTTCCTGTATAAATGTAAAATATTCCAGTTTCATAAATAAGCCTCTAGTCTTTGTATAAGTTGTTTTCCTGAATATATTCAATAACAGGATCCGGCGTATAATACCGGATCGACATTCCATGTTTCACTTTGTCCCGGATATCTGTAGAAGAGATATCAATATTCGGCATATATAAGTTATAGATCTTAGCACCGAATTTGTTTTTCAGATAATCAATCTGTTTAGTCAGTTCCTGATTATCAATATTTCTGCAGCTGGTAAGGAGTTTTGCCATGTGGAAAATATCGTTCGGGCGATACCATTTCTCAATAGAGAACAGCGTATCACTTCCGACAATAAAGAAATACTCATCATCCGGATTTGCTTCGGTCAGTTCCGTTAACGTATCAACCGTATAAGTATTTCCTTCTCTTTTCAATTCAATATCACAGAACTCAAAATGCGGATTTCCTGCAATGGCAAGTTTTGTCATATTCTCTCTATGAGAATCAGCAGCCATCTTTTTCAGATCCTTAAAATAAGGATCTCCTGCCGGCATGATCAGAACTTTATCCAGTCCAAACCGGTCATATGCCGTCTCCGCCAGGATCAGATGTCCATAATGGATCGGTGAAAAAGTGCCGCCTAAAATTCCAACTTTCATTTGTCTTTATGTTTCTTTTTGTTATATCGGTAAAGCGTGATCTTTTTGCCCATGACCTGGACAACTTCGCTTTTTGTTCTTTCAGCAACCATTTCCGCAATCTCGCGCGGATCATCAAAACAATTCTTTAATACGCCTATTTTGATCAATTCTCTGGCTTCTAATGCTTCGTCGATCGCAGCCGTCACTTCTGGTGTCAGGGATTCTTTTCCCACGTTGATCAACGGATCTAAATGATGTGCCTGAGCGCGCAGCGCGGCTCTTTCTTTACTGGTCATATATTAATCCTCATAATAATCAAATTCATGTCCGTAAACACGAACCGTATCGCCTTCTGAAATACCCTGTCTTTTCAGTTCCTCCAGTATTCCCTGTTCGCGCATAAAGTTCTGGAAGAATAGAAATCCTTTTTCAGATTCCAGGTTTGTATAACCCAGCATTCTTTCAATTCTCGGTCCTTCCACACTATAAGTCTCTTCATCTATTTTTTCAACCGTAAACGGTTCGACTTCTGTGCTGTAATAATCCTCTACATCAAACTCACTGGCGAATAAAGAGTCATCAGCATCTGTTTTCTGAAGCATCTCATTTACATAATGCAGCAGATCCTTCAATCCGCTTTTCGTAGCAGCTGAAATAGGAAATACCGGAACATTTTTATCTATCGCTTTGAGTTTTTCCAGGATAGCATTCTTTTGCTCTTCATCGTACAGAAGGTCCATTTTATTAGCAGCGATCACCTGCTTTTTACCGGATACTTTCTCACTGTATTTGGATAATTCCTGGTTGATCGCGATCACATCCTGAACAGGATCCCGTCCTTCCACAGAAGCAGCATCCACCAGATGGATCAGTACACGGCAGCGTTCTATATGTTTTAAGAACTCATGTCCAAGGCCTACTCCATCGGCTGCCCCTTCGATCAGACCAGGGATATCTGCAATTATAAAACCTGATTCTTCCAGATCAACAACTCCCAGATTTGGATCAAGTGTAGTAAACGGGTAATCAGCAATCTTTGGTTTTGCATTCGTAACAGCTGAAAGAAAAGTGGATTTACCGGCATTTGGAAATCCAACAAGGCCAACATCAGCAATACTTTTTAATTCCAGGATCAGTTCCATTTCTTTTGCTTTGCCGCCAGGCTGTGCATATTTTGGAGCCTGCATCGTTGGAGTTGCATAATGCTGATTTCCTTTTCCGCCCCTTCCGCCTTTCAAAAGGATATAAGGTTCGGAGGAATCACCCATATCATGGATGATCTTCCCGGTAGAAGCTTCACGGATCAACGTCCCCTTCGGGACTTTCAATATCAGGTCTTCCCCATTTGCTCCGTGCTTGCGTTTTTTCCCGCCTTCTTCACCAGGTGTGGCTGCAAACTTTCTTTTATGGCGATAGTCGATCAAAGTGTTGACGTTCTCATCAGCCAGAAAAACAATGTTTCCGCCTCTTCCGCCGTCACCACCATCCGGACCGCCATCCGGAACATATTTTTCTCTCCGGAAGCTGACATGACCGTCTCCGCCTTTTCCGGAACGAACAATTATTTTTGCTGTATCTGCAAACATGTATTCCTCTCTGGTAAAAAACAGGCTTCAAATCATTTGATTTGAAGCCCTTTCTTCATGAATTACTCTTCTGTAATAATGGATACCTGCGTTCTGTCTCTGCCAAGTCTGTGGAAACTTACCTTTCCGTCTTTCAGAGCAAATAAAGTATCATCTTTTCCGCGGCCAACATTCTCGCCCGGATGAATCTTAGTGCCTCTCTGTCTGTATAAGATATTTCCGGCTTTCACAAACTGTCCGTCCGCTCTCTTTGCGCCTAAACGCTTAGACTCGGAATCTCTGCCGTTTCGTGTGGATCCTACACCCTTTTTATGTGCCATCTATTTCAACTCCTTTTCAACACTAAATCTCTTATTCTTCGACTGCTGCTTCTGCTGGTGCTTCTTCTTTCTTGGATCCGAAAGCAATATTCGTGATCTCAACTTCTGTGAAGAACTGTCTGTGACCATTTTTCTTGTGATAACCTGTTTTTGGTTTGTACTTGTAAACGATCACTTTCTTTGCTTTGTCCTGTGCTGTGATCTTGCCAACGACCTTTGCGCCTTCTACACACGGGCTGCCGACTGCCACTTTGTCACCACCGACTAAAAGGACCTGGTCAAAAGAAACTTCTGCGCCAACTTCGCCTTCCAGTTTCTCGACTCTAACCTTGTCGCCTTCGGAAACTTTATACTGCTTTCCTCCAGTTGCAATAATTGCGTACATACTGTACCTCCTGATATAATACTCGCCAAATTTGGTGTTGTATGAATATCATACAAACTTAAAAAACCTCATTGTGCGGCCAACTACCAGAATATAGCAAAAATAATAGGGAAAGTCAATAAAAAGAATGAAAAACTGCCGGGCAAATGCCCGGCAGCCGTAATGTCAGAATAGTGGATAAATGTGGCCGTTAAACCAGGAATATCCAAGATCAAATTCAGGGAGGACTCCCAGATTGATCAGCAGTCCGCCAAGGAACCATAAGAGGATCAGGATCAGGATCACATTTAAGATAATGCAGAAGATAAATAATCCTTTACTGCGAGGTTTTTCATATTCTACTTCCTCGTCATATTCACCTTCATATCCTTCATCTTCATCCAGAGCATCGTAAACCTCTACTTCTTCTTCAACAGTCTCGATTGGAGGAAGTTCTTCTTCTGCAACTCTTCTCTTGCGCGGAGCTGGTGCTTCTTCTCCATCCATCGGGACAGGTCTCGGACGACGTTTTCTCTCCTGTCCATCTTCAGAAACAGGTCTCTGTTTTTTGCGGCGAGGAGCTTCTTCCCCTTCGGCATTCTCCTCAGGTCTTGGCCTTCTTGGACGCGGAGCCTCTTCACCTTCGGCAGCCTCTTCCGGTCTTGGTCTTCTCGGACGAGCACCTTCCGGACGGGTTCTCTTTGGACGCGGAGCTTCTTCTTCCGGTACAGTCTCCTCAGCCGGCTCTTCTACCTGCAGAGAATCATATCCGCCCTTTGGCATATAGATTTCTTCCCGCTGCGGTTTTGGAGCCTGAATCTCATCAATTGACTTAGGTGTCACAACATTTGCAGCTGCTTCTTCCTTTGGAGGCATTGCAATACTGCATGCTTCATCATAGGCAACTTTTAACAGAGCCGTACGGAAATTATCCGGTTCTTCTCCCTTTTTAATATTATTAAATAATTTAACAAAGGTCTTCTTTGTAGCTGCTAAAGCGCTGTCATGATCTCCGGTAATGGATTTCGCAAAGTTATATACATCTTTAGCGTATTCGGAGTAAACGGCCTTAACCGCATCTTTATTTCCGGACCTGATTTCTTCAATAAGATTACTCATTGGACTACCTCACAAATTGTTATTCTCACAGAGATACATGATATTTTATCAAATATAGATTATTATTTCAACACAATACTTTTGTCGACTAATTCATACAAAGGACGTCTTGCTTTTTTCCGGGTTATCTCCACCAGATTCAGCTTTGTCATATCTACGATCGATGTCTTGATCGGATCTTCCGCAACAAACTCCTCAAAAGCTTTCATCAGTTTTTCCTGATTCTCTTTCACCTGCATATTAATAAAGTCTACTATAATAATACCGGAAAGATTCCTAAGACGGATCTGATGAGCGATCTCTTCTGCAGCTTCCAGATTGACTTTAAAATACTCTTTCTGCGCATCTTTTTTGGAAACATATTTACCGGAATTGACATCTATGGAAACAAAAGCTTCCGTCGGCTGAATGACCAGATAGCCGCCGGACTTCAGCCAAACTTTTTCCGATAGTGCTTCTTCAATATCTCTCCTGACATTATAAAGCGTTTGCAAAGATGTAACAGAATTGTCATAAAATTTTAATTTATTTATATCTTCGCTCTGGTAAACCTCCAGATACTCGCTGATCTCTTCGTAAATAGCTTCGTCATCCGTAATGATCTGAGCCACTTCATTATGATAGCCGTCACGGATACTGGTAATATATGATTTCGGAGCCTGATAGATCATGGAATAACATTTCCTGTAGATCCGCAGATCGCTGACAGCCAGCCAGACACGGGAGAAGAATTCAATTTCTTCAAAAATGCTTTCGATAGGTGCGTGCATGGCATTCGTTCGTATGATAAAGCCAAAATTCTTGTAATTCAGTTTCTCATAACGTTCTGTGATCGCTTCTTTCAATTCCGGCCACTTGATCCGATTAGAGAAAGAAATGCCCCTGTTCTTCAGCGAAAAAACAACATACTTTCCAACAAAATTAATATTACCTGAAACAACCGGTTCTTTATTTCCGACGGATTCCTTTACCACCTGAACAACGATATCTTCTCCAACACGCAGCGGACCATCTGCACGTTCCAGATTCACATACAACGGTTCCACTTTCTCATCGATCGGGTAATATCCGGTCTGCCCTTTTGCGAATTCCACAAAAGCGGCATTGATATTTGGAAGTATATTTGTGACCTTTCCAATATAGATATTATTCAGGATCGTAGCTTTGCTGCCATCACAATTAATCTGCAGTAAGCGGTTATCCGTATCGTAAAGCAGAGAAAAAATATAATTATGGATCTTTGTAATGACTAACTTTCCTTGTTTTTTCATATTACGACCGTTTCAAAATCTTCCAAAGGAATAAGGTCTTCTGCAAATAACTCCAGCCTCATTATTGTAATCTTTTCCCTGTGATAATCAATACCCATCAAGTCGAAAAGAACGTTTGCCACCGTTTCTGCTTTAATATTCTGGTCACCGCCGGCACGCAGTATAAGATTCAATTTATGATCCTGATAAGACAGTTTTATGATCTGCGGAATAATATCTACATCCTGCTCTTTCTTTTTTGTTTTTTTATGGACCAGATAAGTTTCCCTGCTTTGCAGTTCCATCATACTTTGAGAAATGACATCTCCCGCGATGGCTTCATCGAACAAGATCTGATAAGATGCAAAACGGACAGCCGCCATGACCTTCGTGGCATTATCTTTCAATTCCCGAACGCTGAGAATATGAAATCCGTCTCCGGAAACACGGTTCATTCGCTCTTTCACATCTTCCAGATCCTGACCATCAGCAATCTCGCAGTCCAGATACTCTCCCCTGCTTTCGATCCCAAGACCTAACGGCATAGCAAAACTCATTTTCTGATGAGGATTAAATCCCTCCGAATAGACCATTTTTACACCTGCGCGGTTAAAACAGCGCTGGAAAAAACGCATTATATCCAAATGCCCAAGGTATTTTACGGAAACTTCTTTTGTAAATTTAATTCTTACTTTCAAAGCAGATCCCTCCTTTGAAAACAGAAGCGCCGCAGCCTGAGCACTTTTCTTTGCAGTTTGGTGTAACGATCTCCTGCAGAGCATTTTGGAATTCTTTTTTCATAAATTCTTTTGTTACGCCAATATCTATGAAATCCCATGGCATGATCTCATTTTGTTCTCTTCTTCGATATACATAAAAATCAAGTCCATATGGTGCCTTTTCAATCGCATTGATCCATTTATCGTAATCAAAATGATCTGTCCAGGCATCAAAAGACGCGCCGCTCGCATACACCTCTTCAATAATGGAACCAACTCTTCTGTCCCCGCGGGCAAGAAGTCCTTCGATCACAGAGGTTTTTGCATCATGCCAGTTATATCGGATACTTCTCTGATTCAGTTTTTCTTTTATTGCAGCATTCAGGTATCCTGCTTTTTCGAGATACGTTTCCGGCTGATACATCGGCTCCCATTGGAATGGAGTGAATGGTTTCGGGATAAAGAAGGAAGTGCTGACCGTAATCTGTATTTTCCCCTGCCGTTCTTCTTTTGGAACAGTGTCATAATACAGTTCGGCAATTTGTTCTGAAAGATCCGCAATCCCTGCAATATCTTCCAGTGTTTCTGTCGGCAGACCCAGCATAAAATAAAGCTTTACTTTATTCCATCCGCCGCGGAATGCCATTTCAGAACCATTCATAATATCTTCCAGTGTAATGCCTTTATTGATCACATCACGCAGCCGCTGTGTTCCTGCCTCTGGAGCAAACGTCAGGGAGCTTTTCCTCACATCCTGCACTTTGCTCATTACATCTAAAGAAAACTCATCGATACGTAATGAAGGCAATGAAATATTCACTTTTCGGTCAGAAAACTCATTCACAAGGAAATCCATTAACTCCTCAAAATACGGATAGTCACTGGTACTTAAAGAAGTTAAAGACAGTTCCTCGTACCCGGTATTCTCAATCAGGTAACGGGCTCTTTTTTTCAAAAATTCAAGAGAACGGATCCGGCACGGCCGATACAACATGCCTGCCTGGCAGAAACGGCACCCACGAATACAGCCGCGCATCACTTCCAGAACAGCACGGTCCTGCGTTGCCTGCACATAAGGAATCACTGGTGCTTCCGGATAATACGTTTCCGAAAGATCTTCCACGGTTTGTTTTAAAATAATCTCCGGAACAAGACCGATATACTCTTCTTTTGGTCCGAAATGCCTAATGGTCCCATCTTCGTTGTAAGAAGCCTCATAAAACTGCGGAACATAGATTCCTTCCACATTTGCTGCTTTCAAAAGAAAGTCTTTCCTGCTTCCATTCGCCTCTTTATTTGCCTTATAAGCGTCGAGAAGTTCAAAGTAAACTGTTTCCCCTTCACCCATATAAAACAAGTCAAAAAAAGCAGCTAACGGCTCAGGATTAGCCGCACAAGGGCCTCCTCCGATCACCAGGGGATCTTCCTCTTTCCGATCGCATGCATGGATCGGGATCTGCGCCAGATCCAGAACGGCAAGCACATTTGTATAAGCCATTTCATACTGCAGTGTAATACCGAGAAAATCGAAATCTTTTAATGGATCCTGGCTTTCTAACGCAAACAGAGGTATTTTTTCCTCTTTCATGATCTGAAACAGATCCGGCCAAACGGAGAAAACCCGCTCACACCAGATATCGTCACGGCTGTTCAGCATGGAATAAATGATCTGCATGCCTAAATGGCTCATGCCGATCTCATATAGGTCTGGAAAACACATCGCAAAACGTACTGCGATGTGTTCTTTATCCTTCATGATACTGTTGACTTCACCACCGGTATAACGGGCCGGTTTTTCCACGGATAACAAGATCCGGTCAGGTAAAGCTAGTTTCCTCTCCATCAGTCTCTCTCCTGTATATCCAGATTCACGCCTTCCAAATAATGGAGCGGAACGCCAAGTTTTTCTGTAATAAAGAATTCCGGCCGCAGTTCATCGACAGAGACACTTTTTTTCTCACCCTTCTGCGCGCCTTCGTAATAATGTTTCAACTCAAAGAATGTCATATAGTAATACTTATCCACACCGGTAAAATGGATCAGCAGAAAACTAATGCCGCCCTGTGCTTCAAAATCAGCCATGAAATTGAACTGATGCTCGTGGACATTTGACAGAGCGAAAGACGTACTTGCACATTCTTTGGCATCAAAACAGATTGGGAAAGACTGCACGACCCCAATATAATCGACCGTACTTTTCTTTTCAAAATAAGCCAGGGTAATATGCCTGTTATCATCGATCTCTACCGGTTTGATCGGGGTAGGGATCTTCTGCACCAAACCCAGACGTAATTCTCTGTATTTTTCATTTGCCTGATTGATCACGGTTTCAAACTGTGATCCTCTTAAGCCTCTGCTGTCCCAGGTAGCCATAATTGTTCTCCTTTTATAATCCTTTCAAAGTCTGAAGAAAGCTCTGCTTTTATTTCCAGTCCATTCAAATATGATAATTCATTTTGTACATCATGAAATTCAATTCTGTATGCATGCAAAAGCTGATAATGCAGTCCGTATTTTTCTGCAAAATAGCGGTTGAATGCTTGATCTCCATATTTATTATCACCAGCGATCGGGTGAGACAAATAAGCCAGGTGTGCCCGGATCTGATGGCTTTTGCCAGTCAAAAGATCGACATCCAAAAGCGTCATGCGATCATTGTGACAAAGCGGATCGTAACGGGTAATGATCTTCTTTGCTCCCGGCTGCTCTTTTGCGGTTACAATAACTTGATTGCTTCTTTCATCTTTCCATAAAAAAGCATCCACCTCTTCTGATGCTTTCAATACTCCTTTTACCGGACAAAGATAATGCTTGCTGATCCATCTATCTTTCAGGATCTCATTTATACATCGGGATGCTTTACGGTTCTTTCCTGCTAATACCAGTCCGCTTGTATTGCGGTCCAGCCGATTGCTGATACCAGGAGTGAACAGGTCCGATGTTTCATCCTGCAAATAAGCAAGCAAAAGATCATTAAGGGAAATATCAGCGGAAACAGAACGTTGAGATAACATTCCCTGTGGTTTATTAAAAGCAATCAGATTTTCATCTTCATAGCAGATCAGGTTTCGGATCTCATCCAAAGAAAAACGAGAACTGTGCTGTTTTGATTCTGACCGGAACTTCAAAATAGTTTCATCTGCCAGATACAGCTTGATCACATCGCCATCTTCCAGCAGTTCGCTTCCGGATGCTTTTTTATCATTTAAAACAATATTCTTTTTCCGCAGCATTTTATAGACAAAGCTTTTCGGAGCCTTATCCAGATATCGGAACACGATTTTGTCCATTCGTGTTCCTGCATTCTGCGGTTCAATGATGATTTCTTTCAAAATGTTCCTCGATCTGACGTTCTGATTCGGAAAGCGAACCGGAATTATCAATAACAAAGCTGCAGGCTTTCCGGAATTCATCGTCGGATAACTGTGCAGCAATAATGCTCTCTGATTTTTCTCTGGAATAACCTCTGTTGTCCATCAGCCGCTTTATCCGCACTTCTTTATCTGCTATGACAGCCCAGAGCTCATCAAGGATCTCCGGATAGCCATCCTCGATCAAAAGCGCAGCCTCCAGAACAATGAGTTTTTCCGGATGCTGTTTGCTGACAGCATTTTTTTCTTTCAGGATCGCTTTTTTTACCAAAGGATGAACGATCTGATTCAGCGTTAATAATTTCTCATCATCCTGAAATACGATTGAAGAAAGTTTTTGCCTGTCGATTTCTTTATCATCCCCAAGGATTTCTTCTCCGAATGTCTGCACGATCTTGCGATAAGCGCTTTTTCCTTTGCACATCAGATCTTTTGCGACATCATCTGCTATGATCAGATACGCATCATATTTGTCTTTTAAGATTTGAAGGATCGTTGATTTCCCAGCTCCGACCCCGCCTGTAATTCCAATAAACATTTTAGTGTGCCTCAAACCAGTCTTTTCCGATGTTCACATCAACTTCCAGGGGAACTTTTAATGATACAGCCTCTTTCATTTTCGTATAAAGAAGCTCCTTCACAATTTCCTGCTCTTCTTCCGGCGCTTCGATCAGAAGTTCATCATGAACCTGTAAAACGATCCTGGCTTTCAAATTTTGCTCTATAAGAGCCTTTTCCACCTGAATCATGGCAATCTTTATCACGTCGGCAGCAGTGCCCTGAATCGGCGCATTCATCGCTGCCCTTTCACCAAATGCTCTTTGCATAAAGTTACTGGATGCCAGTTCCGGGATCGGTCGGATCCGTCCAAACAAAGTCCTGGTCACGCCATCCATCTTTGCCCGTTTTACTGTATTATCCAGATACTCTTTTACTTTCGGATAAGTCGCAAAGTATTGTTTAATGTATTCCGATGCTTCTTTTCTGGAAATACTTAGATCCTCGCTAAGACCAAAGGAGCTGATGCCGTATACAATTCCAAAATTCACGGCCTTGGCATTTCTACGCTGTTCCTTTGTTACTTCATCAAGCGGAACATGAAATACCTTGGATGCCGTGATCTTATGAATATCAGAATCACTCTTATAACTTTCGATCAGGTTTTCATCACCAGAGAGGTGTGCTAAAAGACGCAGCTCAATCTGCGAATAGTCAGCATCCAGAAATACACAGCCTTCTTTTGCGACAAATGCTTTTCTGATTTCCTGTCCAAGTTCATTACGGATCGGTATATTCTGCAGATTTGGGTCCGTCGAGCTGATACGTCCGGTTGCTGTTATTGTTTGATTAAATGTTCCGTGGATCCTGCCATCTTCTTCGATATAGTTGACCAGCCCTTCCGCATAAGTGGACCGGAGTTTTGTCACCTGTCTGTATTTCAGGATCTGATTGACAAACGGGAATTCGTCTGCCAGCTTTTCCAACACATCCGCAGATGTGGAATAACCGGTTTTCGTTTTCTTCCCATGTGGAAGTTTCATTTTTTCAAACAGAATAACTCCCAGCTGCTTCGGAGAGTTGATATTAAATTCCTCTCCTGCCTCCTGATAGATCTGTTTTTCCAGATCCTGAGTCATAGAAAGGAGCTGATCAGAAAAGTTTTTCAGAGACTGTCTGTCAACACTTATTCCTTCTCTCTCCATGTAGTATAAAGAATAGGTAAGCGGCATTTCCATCTGCAGGAAAAGGTCCCACATTTCTTCCCGGATCAACTGATCTTTCAATGGAATATATGCTTTAAATGCGCTGCGTGATGCAAACGCGGCGATTTTTAAACACTCATCATGGGTTTCCGGATCTGCGAGTGCCTGCCGGATTGTTTTCTTTCCGATTAGATCTTCTTTGGATGGTAAGATCTTTCCGCAATAGTCCTTGGAAACAGAGTCATAAGTATACCGTGAAATCAGAGGGTTAAGCAGGTAAGCCATGATCCCCAGATCATAAATAGAATCCGAACGAAGATCTCTGCAGTCAAGCGCATGCAGCATATCTTTTAAGTCGTAAACACAGATATCGACTCCGGAAAACAGAAACGGCAGGATACTGGATGCATCTCCTTCCATGACATATGTTTTTTCTTCCGGAGAGTCGTTCTCGATATCCGTAAACGTTAACCCTAAAAGAGAAAGATCTGTATCAACGAACAGTCCGATAGGACTCATATTATTGCTCGAGACCGCTTCCGCGATCTCCAGGATCTCCGTCAGTTTCTCAGGAGAAATGAAATGAAACTCCGTATCTGTATTGGCTTTGCTCTGTGCACTGTCAAAACGTTCCAGAAGCTTATTCAGTTCGAGCCGCTTATACAGTTCATAGGAAGCAGGGTTATAGAAATCACTTTCATCATTGATCTTTGCTTCGTGATAATCCATCTCAACCGGACTGTCGACTTTGATGGTTGCCAATGTCAGGCTCATCCGTCCCTGTTCGATAAATTCTTTCAGATTCTCCCTGGCTTTGTTTGGTTTGATTTCATCAACATGCGCATATGCATTCTCTAATGAATGATACTGTACGATCAGATTTGTCGCCGTTTTCTCCCCGATTCCCGGAATGCCCGGAATATTATCAGAGGAGTCACCCATCAGAGCCTTTAGTTCTATGAACTCCTGCGGAGTGACCTGATAGGCATCCAAAACGTCTTTGGCATAGTAATACTCAATCTGCGTCATTCCGGATTTTGTCTTAGGAATGGCTACCATGGTTGTATCGGACGCAAGCTGAAGAAGATCACGGTCCCCGGAGAGGATCACGACCTCGGTTCCTTCTTTTTCAGCCATCTTTGCATATGTACCAATTACATCATCCGCTTCATAACCGGGAAGTTCTGCTGTTTTAATAT